>UMGG01003709.1_pt1 | contig 12492 bp, 11 predicted proteins | sample 1965211 | NCBI WGS metagenome assembly UMGG01 (sample SAMEA4836064, study PRJEB28245) | human gut metagenome | biome: gut microbiome; material: fecal sample | place: Denmark | collected 2008 | reverse complement strand
ATGAATATACTCTGGCAAATTGCCTAATAAAATCGATTGTCGAGGCCGTTGGTTGTAATACTTTTGCGTTTTGTACTCTCGTTGTGTTTTTAGAGGTAGAGATTTTTTTCATAGGCTAATAAAAATTGATGTTTATGTATTATAAACGTCGGTAGCCTTGTAATTATTATCTGTACCTGCTTGTTTTTTTATAATGTCAGTACGATGTTGTTTTCCTCGGCCATTTTTCTCAGGTTGAGAATGGCATAGCGCATCCGCCCTAAGGCTGTGTTAATACTGACTTTGGTATGGTCTGCAATTTCTTTGAAGCTCATGTTTTTGTAATAACGCATGACAAGTACTTCCCTCTGGCTGTGTGGAAGGGCCTTGATAAGTTTGCGAACATCGGCTTCGATCTGGTTTTGTACAATTGTATCTTCGACGGTTCCTTCGCTCAATTCTTTGCGATTAAAGATATCCATGTTTTCATTATCGGTGATAACATAATTATCGGCTTTTTCCTGTCGGAAAAAATCGATAATGAGATTATGGGCGATTCGGGAAATCCATGCAGGGAACTTACCGTTTTCGGTATAGCGTCCTTGCTTGATAGTCATGACAGCCTTGACAAAAGTTTCCTGAAAGATGTCATTCGCCAATTCTTTGTCTTTTACAATATAATAAATGTAGTTGAAAGTACGGACCTGATGTCGTTTAAGCAGAACATCAAAAGCTCCATTATTACCTTCGGCATACAACGCAACCAGTTCTTCATCGGTGCGATCGAATAAATCGTTCATTACTACCTCTCTTTTTTTTGATTCAAGCGTAATGTTTTGTCGATAGGCAATCTTTATTTAGAGTGATTCGATAATTATTATTCGTTGCAAATAAAGATGTTTTTTTTCAAATCAGAAAGTAAAAAGGAATTTTTTTCGACCTATCGTTCCATTTTTAACATTATTCTCGTGAACAAAATGGATTCTCTTTATTGAGCGTTGGGGTTTAACAGGTAGATAATATTTGTTTTAGGAACACTTGGGTGAAAGTTGAAGGTGTATTGCTGATTTTTATCATAAAAAATAATTACTTTTGCAATTCATGGAAAACTAAAAATAAGTAACTGCTATGAAACCAACTCTTTTTGTATTGGCTGCCGGCATGGGTAGTCGTTATGGAGGACTGAAACAGCTCGACGGTCTTGGTCCTAACGGTGAAACGATTATGGACTATTCGATTTTCGATGCTTTACGCGGAGGATTCGGTAAAGTCGTTTTCGTAATTCGTAAGGATTTCGAGCAAGATTTCAGGGATAAGATTCTTTCTAAATATGAAGGTCATATTCCTTGTGAATTGGTATTCCAGTCTATCGACGATTTGCCGGAGGGCTTCACGTGTCCCGAGGGACGTACTAAACCGTGGGGAACTAATCATGCCGTGTTGATGGGTAAAGATGTAATTAAAGAGCCATTTGCCGTTATTAATGCCGATGATTTCTACGGTCGCGAAAGTTTTGCTATTTTGGCCGATTATTTGAAAGGTCTGGAAGGAAAGAAAAATGAGTATTGTATGGTGGGTTATCGCGTGGGAAATACGCTGTCTGAGAGCGGTTCTGTCGCTCGTGGCGTGTGCGAGACCAATGCCGAGAAACATCTTACATCGGTTGTAGAGCGTACTCAGATAGAACGTCGCGACGGCAAGGTGATGTTTAAAGAAGGGGATACTTGGACTGCTATCGATGACAATGCTCCTGTTTCGATGAATATGTGGGGATTCACACCCGATTATTTCAAATATTCCGAAGAGTATTTCGTTAAGTTCTTGAAAGAGAATGCGGATAATATTAAAGCTGAGTATTTTATACCTTTGTTGGTAAATGATTTGATTCAAACCGGCAAGGCTTCTGTAACGGTTCTTGATACTCCGTCGAAATGGTTCGGGGTAACTTATGCTGCCGACAGGCAGTCGGTTGTCGACAAAATTCATGCGTTGATTGCTGCCGGTGAATACCCAGAGAAATTGTTCTGAAAGAATCGATAAAATAGAAATTGAAGGAGGGAGCTTATCGTGTAAAAATCGGGCTCTCTCTTTTTTTTTGTTATTTTATCCGGCTGGATAGATGGTGGTTTTCGTTTGTCGAGGAGAGCTCGGGTATAGTCGATTTGTACCTTAGGTTTGCTGGGGCATTTATTGTCACCTTTTTACCTATTTGTATAAATTGTACTTTTTTGCTGTTTTTTATTCACATTTTATAATTTTCCCGGCTGATAAAATTATCTTTGCTAAGATTTTCGTTGTTGTTACTTATACCAAGCAGTTGCACTCATGAATTCCCGTATATGTTATATTGTCATTTTGCTTTGTTTTTTTGCTTGCCATAGTGACCGATATCAAGAAAAGGCAACACGCTTATATGAATATGGGATTGAAATAGAATCTTTTCAACCCGATTCGGCTGCATATTTATATCGTCGGGCATTGAGCCTTACTAGCCCGAATTCGGATCTATCGGTTGCGTTGCATTTGCGTCTCGGAAACTTACTGCGTACGCATCATCTGTACAATAGAGCGTTAGAAGAGCACACTATCGCCTTGAAAGAATGTATGGCGAACGATTCGACGAAATATACGGCTCGGGCTTTACGGGAAGTAGGGAAAGATTATCTGTATAAGAACAGTCCCGACAGTGCACTTGGATACATTAAAGAAGCTTTGTCGTTATCGGAAGCTGCTTCGGACACTTTGGAAATGACAGCCGCTCATAACAATCTGTCGGTCGTTTACGGAGAACTCAAAGATCTCGAACAGGCTACAAAGCATGCGTATAGAGCTATTTCTCTGTCTAAGGATAGTACTTTGATATATCGAACGTATTCTGCCATAGGTAAGATGTTTTTATTATCTGGACAGTATGATTCTGCATATCATTATAGCCGGCAAGGAAGTTTAAGCCCCAATATTTATACAAGGGCCAATAGCTATAAGCAGCTTTGCGAAGTTGCTCTCGAAACAAAAAACGGTGCACTCTATGAAGAATGTGTAAATTCATTGAATCTTGCTAATGATTCTATTGAAAAAATTAATCGTACCGAGTCAATGGGAGAGACAGAATATCAATATGATTTGGAGCAGATTCTTTATACCGAGAAAACTCGATATTATCGTTGGATTGCCGTAGTTATTATTGGAGCTTTGCTTATCTTATTTCTGTATATTCAAAAAAGAAGGTCAAGAGATAAAGCGTGGAAAGCTCAGGTAGAGACGTTGCGTCAAAAGATAGAGACGGCTCACGAGTGCGATGAGGGTAATATAAAGGGGAATATGGGCGAATCGAATATCGTCGCCCGGCAGGTCGATAACGAGCGAAAAGAACTACAATCACTCATCGATAAAAAGGGTGATGTATGTGCTTTATCTTTCATGCGAACCAAAGCATACAAAAATATGAAATCGATGATCGAGGTGAAATCGGAATCGGTATTGAGTATTGATGAACGACAGATGGTCTCGCAGTCTATACACAAAGCTTTTAATGAATATATCGATGCTTTGAAAAAACATACTAAATTAACGCAAGATGAGGCGGTTTTATGTTGTTTGGTCAAGTGCGGACTTAATACCAAAGAATGTGCTGTTTGCAAAGGAGTAAGTCTGAATGCTATCCGTACTCAGAAAAGCCGGGTTAAAAGTAAATTAATGTAAAAATATAGGCTGGGGCTATTTGATGTGTAAATTGTTGATAATTAGTGTTTAACAAATGTTGTTTGTAATATTCTATTTGAAAATATCTGATTATCAATACAATATAATGGCTTAATTGTAACGTCGATTATTTTTAATAAAGAATTGTCGGCGTTACTTTTGTTTAAAAATTATTTCTTCATTCTCATAGAGAACACTTCCTAATTATAAAATCATATTATTGCTTATGAAAAAAATTACATCAATCTGTTTGACTATCTTCTTAGGTGTCAACATTGTTTCGGCTTATGCTGCTCGTGGCGAGCAACTCGCTATTTTATCGGAAGATTTTTCGGCTTTTACCGAAGGAACCGAATCCACGCCTGCCGAGAGTGAACTTTCGACAGGAAATGCAATGATTCCTATGGAGTTCACGCACGGCATACAGTGGAAAGGACGAGGTATTCATCAAGCCGGAGGAGTTTGCGCTGTACTCTCTTATGATGACTATACATATGGGGAGACACAAGGGTGGATTCAAACGCCGTATACCGATGTGCGTTTGGACGATGGTAACTTCATACTGCGATTCCGAGCACGTTCGATTGCCCAAACGAAGGACTCGCTTATCCTTTATTTGCAAGATCAATACAGTAACAACTACTATACGAGTGAGAAACGCACCATCACCGACCAATGGCAAACGATCGAAGTCTCCTTTCAGCACAATTTCGGTATGGGGAGTCGCTTGGCCTATGTACAAATTGGGGCATACAACGATTCGTGGCTGATAGACGATATTGAAATCATACAAGACGTGTACGATATTTGTTCACCCCACGCGATTTCACCCAAAGATGTGACATTCGAGCATTTTACCGCTCGATGGGATGCCGTGTGGTCGGCAACCTCTTATCTTACGTCTGCTTATTATTATGCCGATGAAGAGAAAACGCAACGTGTATATATTGCAGAGAATATCGAAACGACGGAATGTGAATGTCAAGTTACCGGTATGGAAAAAGGAAAAACTTATTTCTTCACGGTAAAAGCCAAGAATGACAAATACACTTCTGTTGAATCGAACGAGGTACAAGTGTATGTCCCCATTCGTACTATGCCAGTGCCCGAATTAGCCGATCCGACCGATATAACCGATACAGGATATACTGCTCGATGGTATCCTGTTGAGCGTGCAATGGGATATGCCGTGCGCCACTTTTTGAAACATACAGCCCGATCCGATGAAGAATACACGCTGGTGCACGAGGATTTAGAAACGATCACGGAGGGAACATTTGAATGGCCCGGTTACTTTTATGATTATGACCTTAATAAATATAGCAAAGTGCCCGGTTGGGGTGTCAATATGGGTTGTACGGTTAAAGGAATGATAGGTATCGATAATTACTATCGTGATTTTGAGGAAGGAAAAATCACGTCTCCCGAATTTGATTTGTCTCGTAACGATGGCAAATACACGGTGCAACTGAATGTGTATGCGATTCATGCTGGCGATACTGTCTATGTGGATAGTTATTGTGAAGGTGAAAAAGAACATCGCGAGTATCTGATGAAAACCGTGGGAGAGCATTCTTTTTCCGTAGATTTTACTAATGGGTCGGCTCAGACTCATTTTACCGTTACTTTCTCGGGAACGGATAAAATGTTTATCGATGATATTTTCGTAAAGCAAATTCTAAGAGCCGGAGAGAGTTATACTTCTGCATTGGCATCGTTCGAAGTGGAAGGTATCGATAACACCTCGTACACCTTTACCGACCTTACGGGTTCTGAAAGCGATGAATATCTTTATTCTGTAGCTTCTTGGTCCTATTCGTTAGATGAAGAAGGAATTTGGGGACCCAACGTATATTCGGAGTATTCAGAACCTCAAATCGTACGACTCTCTTCCTCCATCGAAAATGTTGATGGTATAGACTCTGATAAAGTTTATGCTCATAACGGAATCTTATATGTAGGGGTTGCCCGAGATGCTCTTGTCCGAATATATACTATCGAGGGTAAGTTGATACTTAGTAGACAAATTACAATAGGCAAACATGAACTGGATTTACCGATACACGGATTTTACCTTGTATATATAAATGATCATTGTTATAAAGTGAGTTTGTAGGGGACTTTGAACCGGAAAGTCGGTATTCAAGTCAGTTAAGCATAATCCAGTTATGACAACTTTCTATCAATCGGTATCTATCCATTTGTCGGATAGATACCGATTTTCATTCTGAGAAATGAATGGAAATTGTTTCTGTATTCGATTTACATGAGTGATTGACAAAAGCCCAAGATTGGCAAGGCGAGAGAAAGAAAAGTAAACAAGTTCACTTTGTCTTTCTCTTGCCTTGCATTATCTTTGCACTTCATTTAATTTTTGTAAGATTGTATGATATGAGATCAATGCAATTACTCCCTTATAAACAGCAGGTTAGTTCTTTGTTAAGACTAGGTTTGCCGATTGTCGTAGGGCAGTTGGGTATGATTATATTGGGCTTGGCCGATACGATAATGATCGGGCATCATAGTACGGAGGAGTTGGCTGCGGCTGCGTTCGTGAATAATGTATTCAATCTGGCAATCATCTTTGCGACCGGTTTTTCTTATGGATTGACTCCTCTAATCGGTATGTTGCAGGGTGGGGGAAACACACAAGGGATAGGACGAGTATTTCGTAATGCTTTGGCTGCTAATGCATCGGTTGCAGTATTGTTGACTGCTGTAATGTATACGGTCTATTGCTTTGTCGATAAGTTGGGACAGCCAGAGGAATTGTTGCCTCACATACGTCCGTATTTTGTTTTGCAACTGATTTCTTTATTGTTTATCATGCTGTTTAACGGCTTCCGGCAGTTTGCGGAAGGGTTGACCGATACTCGTACACCGATGTGGATTTTATTGGGTGGAAACGCATTGAATATTTTCGGGAATTATTTGTTGATTTACGGAAGTTTCGGATTCCCCGAATGGGGCTTGTTCGGGGCGGGTGTGAGCACATTGGTCTCGCGTATTGTCATGCTGTTGGTCTTTATCGGGGTCGTTGCTGTTGCGCGACGGTATAAAGTATATAGGGAGGCGATTTTACGCTCTCGATTCAATCGTAATGATTTTATGCAACTTAATGCTTTGGGGTGGCCTATCGCTTTGCAAATGGGTATGGAAACTGCGGCTTTTTCGTTGAGCGCTATTATGGTAGGGTGGCTGGGCAGCATTCCGTTGGCGGCCCATCAGATAATGATTTCGGTCAGTACTATCGGGTTTATGGTATATTATGGTATGGGTGCTGCTTTGGCTGTGCGGGTCAGCCATTTTATGGGGCAGAAGGATTTCCCCAATTTGCGTAGAGCTGTAAATTCGGGAATGGGAATTATTTTATCGCTTGCCATTGTTGCCAGTTTATTCTTCTATTTGGCGAGGACTCCCATTATATATAGCTTTACAGAAGACCATGAAGTTATGATAGTTGTTTCTTCGTTGATATTTTCGCTGATTGTTTATCAGTTCGGAGATGCTTTGCAGATTACTTTTGCCAATGCTTTGAGAGGAACGACCGATGTCAAGCCCATGATGTGGATTGCCTTTTTCTCGTATTTTATAGTTGCTTTGCCTGTGGGCTATTTGTGTGGGTTTACATGGGGCGGAGGTGTCGTAGGCGTGTGGGTCGCATTTCCTGCGGGGCTGTTTACGGCCGGATTTCTATTTTGGCTACGATTTCGTTATCGGTTGCAACAGTTAATGAAAAAATAGAGTAAACCATGAGACCGAATTCCGACAAGGTGTATTTACAACAACTTATCGCAGAAGGAGAACACCAGCAGCAGGATTTTAAATTCGAGATTTCCGATGCTCGAAAAATAGCCCGTTCCTTGTCTGCTTTTTCCAATACGGACGGAGGACGTTTATTGATAGGTGTGAAGGATAACGGTCGAATAGCCGGGGTGCGTTCGGAAGAAGAGATTTATATGATAGAGGCTGCTGCCAAACTTTATTGCCGGCCTAATGTGGAAATAGGTGTGCTGACGTATGAAGTGGACGGCAAAACGGTGCTTGTTGCAGAGATTCCGAAAGCCGAACAAAAGCCCGTGCAAGTGCAGGACGAAACCGGGAAGTATTTAGCTTATGTGCGGATTGCCGACGAGAATATATTGGCAACACCTGTGCATTTGGCTGTGTGGCGACAGAAAAATAGCGCTCGGGGAACTCTTGTGAAATATACCGAACGAGAACAATTGTTACTTGATTATTTGGCGGAACATCAAGAAATAACAGTTAGTAAATATAGTCGGTTGGCTCATATTTCTTATCGGTTGGCGATAGAGTATATTGCTCGGTTTGTACGATTTGGAATTCTCGATATTTGTTTCGAGCGTCACCGGTTTTGTTATCGGTTGCGACAAGATGAGCCTTAATGAGGGTTTAATATCTTTGTTTTAAATGCTAAGACAGGTTTCGGATCAACAGATCTAAAATAAATTTTACATTGTATTCACTTTGTGCTATCTTTGTAAGGGAATAAAATAGGTGATGTTTGGCAGACATCAGTCATATTTTATTATCGTTAACCTTTTTGTTTTATTGTATTGATTTAAAATTGTTAATTATGTTTAATTTTAGGGGGGGGTAAATTCCAGCAGAAGTTAAAATCTGTTTTTAGGGAGCATGGAAGGCAGTCTCGCTTCTTATCGTTTTTCTTACTTTCATTGGCATTCTACATTTCTTTATTGTATTTTAATAGTGAGTTCCCAATTGATGGATTCAACTATTTTTTCGCACAGATGCGTCGTTTTGCCGATTCCATGTTTTTTGCGTTGCCGGTTTTTTTTCTGAGAAGAAAAAAATTCTTGTTTCCATATGTAGTAGTTGTGAACCTATACATATTATCCAACTTGTTGTACTATCGGAATTATGGAACCATCATGCCATTGTCATCTTACGTGATGGTGGAAAATTTGGACGGTCTTGGGCCCAGTATCGTAAACTCTTTGCGTAAGACCGATGTGTGGTTGGTTTTTCCCTCGATTTGTTTCATGATTTTTTATTGTATTGTGCCATTGACCCGTTTCCCACAGCAACGGCCGATAGAGTCTTGGCAAAATTTTTTATTGAGTGTTTTCCCGATAGCATTTATTATTGTCCCATCTTATCTGTTTCATTCGCCAACGGATTATGCTCATCCGTTTGGCTTGTATCGGAATGAGATTGTGAGGGCTTATCGTCAGTTGGGTTTCATCAATTATTATCTTTATGAGATTAAATATTTGAAAGGAGTGAGTGAAAAAGAGCGGCAATCGGTTGTCGACTTTATGAATGAATATGGGCGTTCGCATATGGCGATTGAAAATCTGTCGAAGTCTGTCGGGAAAAATTTGATTGTGATTTTGGTAGAATCGTTGCAATCTTGGCCTATCGGGTTGTCTGTTTCTGGGACGGAGGTTACACCCTGTTTGAACAAGATAATTCATGAAGCCGGAACTCTTTATTTTCCGAAAGTATTACCTCAGGTTAAAGGCGGACGGTCTTCGGATGCACAGTTATTGATCAATACCGGTTTACTCCCAATTGCAAACGGAGCCACTGCCAGCCTTTATGGTACACAAAAATATCCTTCTTTGGCCAATGCCCTACGGGAAAGAGGGTATTATTCCCTTTCTTTGCTTTGCGACAATAAAACATATTGGAATCAAGAGGCTACAACAAAAAGTTATGGCTTTGATGCTTTGTATGATCGGCTGGCGGGCGATTTGCCCATGACCCGAGCCGATGAGAATCTTTTCAAATATGGATTGTCTATTCTGAAACAAGTCCGGCAACCTTTTTATGCACAGTTGGTGACCATGTCGGGGCATGATGCCGTTAAAACAGATCTTAAAAACCCTTTCGGGAAAATATCCGACAAGGATATACAAGTGGAATATAATTTGATTATAACCCATTATGTAGACAGTTGTATTGGTAAATTTGTTTCGGATTTGAAACATTGCGGATTATATGATAATAGCGTAGTTGTGATTACTGGCGATCACGATGCGCTCACCTATAATAGGTTCGTGGGTAGAGATTCGGTGTATTTGAGCGATAGGTATGTGCCGTTTGTTATTCTCAATGCACCTTCCGAAGGGGTTGATTGTCGTTTGGTAATAGGACAATCGGATATTTATCCCACATTATTGGATTTGATGGGTGTCTCGGACTATTATTTTCGAGGATTGGGAGAAAGTGTGTTTAGGCAGCCCAATGGATTTGCCGTATATCACACGGGGGAGGTTGAAGGTGATTGTACAAATGATTCCCTCCTCGCGAATAAAAGAGAGCTATGGAGAATCTCGGACTTGATGATACGAATGAACTATTTTCGGGATAAGTAGATTGTATATTGTCTGTGAGGCGATTTTAATATATGTTTTTTGTAAATATTCAAGACAAGTTTCGGTTCGGTAAGAAAAGTAACTGGATTTACTTTGTCTTTCTCTCTCTCCTTGTATTATCTTTGTACACAGATTGTAAACCGGAATATATATGGGCGTGATAATTTCTCCATCGTTGTTGTCGGCAGATTTTGGAAATCTGAACAATGAGATAGATATGATAGATGCTAGTGCCGCCGATTGGTTGCATATCGATGTGATGGACGGGGTGTTTGTCCCGAATATTTCTTTCGGGTTTCCGTCGTGGAGTTTTCCTTCATAGGCTATGCTGGGGTATCCGTGGAATGCTTGTAAGATATTGTCTGGTGGTGTTCCGAATTTTCCGGCAACTAATTTTTGCGAGATGGTTATTTCTTCGCCAACTTTTATATCGGGGAGTGAATTCAGTTTTGTATTACGGAGGTATAGAACGAAATCGGTGTCGGAAGTTTGTAGGAGTAAATCCGAGACTTCGAGTACATTGCATACCGAGGGAGTTCATATTTGTGAACAGGACGCAATCTCCGTTGCGGATTGTTTCTGCGCCCCAGTTGAAATGGTCGATTGTCACTTCGTCACCCGATGTCGAAATTGCTTTGCATTCTGGAACGGGAAAAAAGACCGATGCCGTTTTATCTTGGGTAATAGCAAATGTCGATCTTTCGCTACCTGCTGGCATAGAGATGACTCCGTTAAATATTATTTATTGTGTCGATTTTCTGGCGGGTGATCGTTTTATCGTTCTTTTGAAAAGTTTGTATTAGGATAAGATATTGTTTAATAGTACTTTGTCGCTTTATTTTTCCTTGTAGTAGCTGTGATGGTAAAAAAAATGACACTATTTAATTTCCATTATTATAACGAGATTCATATATTTGTTTAATATTATAGAATAGGGCTATAATTATTAAATTTATAGTATAGTTATGTCGGTTTATAGTAATTGGAAATATTTCTTCGATTCTTTTTGGAAATTTGTGTTCCGTAATGGTTATCCTATTGTTTTAGTATTGTTTTTTTTATATGGATATGTATAGGTATTTTCCCGTTGACGTGTTATGAGTCGGATAGTATGCATGTTATTGCGGGGTGTAATATCATGTATAATCAGGGACTTACATTCCCGCCAGTATATTCTTATTTATATGAAATGCAACCGTTGGTAACCTATACGGTGGTAGGATTCAAATATATATTTCCGTTTTTGACATGTGAACAAATCTATTGTTTGCTGTCTGCCATATGTGGGGCTCTATTTATCGTGGAAAGTGTGAATTTCGTTTATCGGATTACATCTTTTAGAAAAATATTTATTTTGCTTTCTCTGTTTCTTATTCCAGAATCTTTTGCCATTTCGATGTATCCCAATTCGGCGATTTTTGCGGCTGTGTTTTTTGTTTGCGCTCTAAACAGGTTATTAGATGGAAAGTTTTATGTGGCAATGGTGTTGATGGTAATCGCTCCTTTATATAGGATAGATATCTTGATAGTTTATCCGGTGGTATTTTTTATTTTTTTATTTCAAAGGAAGAGTGTAAAAGAGAGTATAACGAGGTCGGTATTTTTAGCTGTTCTCATACTTCTATTTGTGACGATTGGATATTGGGGGCTGCGGGCAAATCCTTTAACCGCATTGGCCGGTTATAACGGTATGAATGAAACACACAGTTTCGCTTCGCAAGTAAAGTTTGCGGTATTTACGTTTTATACGATTCTCAATTTCGTTTTTGTCCCTATGGGTTTGGTTGTCCTTTTCCGGGAAAAGAAGTTTGGAATTATGGGGATAGTGCTGATTCCTATTATTCTCATTCATTTTATGTTTCGTTATACCGGGTGTGCGCCTAAACATTATTTATATTTAATTCCTTTTGTTTCTCTCATAAGCGTCTATGCTATGAGGTGGATATATGAGAGGGTCAAAGGGAAAACGGTTTTAAAGTACGGTATAGTTTCTATCGTAGTTTTGTTTTTATGCCTCGGTATAAGAATAGACTTTCCCGACTCGCCGTGGAGAAATGTGCCCGATTCGGATGCGAAGTTAGGTCCTTATGTTCAATTTTATAGGGAAAATTATACGAAATATCATGTCACGATAGGAGTGGGTGCAGGTCAACTGATACCAACGTTAGACGGGTATATGTTACTTAGTGGGAATTTATTTTATCCGTTTTATATTCATGAATATAAAACGGTAAAAGAGGGTAAGCGAATCGCAGTAAAAAAATGGTTCGATGAGAAAAAAGACTATAATTTATTGGCATGTAGTTGGGAAGATATATTTTATTTCCCGAACTTGCTGCTTGATGAAGGGTATGAATTTAGAGAGTTGCCTTGTGAGAATTTTACGTATGAATTATTAAAAGGAGATAGGCGAGTGACATTATACACCCGAGAAATTCCGAAAGGCGAT
>UMGG01082554.1_pt1 | contig 12513 bp, 10 predicted proteins | sample 1965211 | NCBI WGS metagenome assembly UMGG01 (sample SAMEA4836064, study PRJEB28245) | human gut metagenome | biome: gut microbiome; material: fecal sample | place: Denmark | collected 2008 | reverse complement strand
ATTTCTTTTTTCGTCTACACGAAATCTACAAATTAGTATTTTATACTCTCATAAATTGGGTATTTCTCTGTAAGAGACTTAACGATTGCTTCTGCTTCCTCAAGTTTACGGTCAATAATAGTAAGCTTGATTGCTTCTGCTATCTGTACCATATCTTCTTCTTTTAATCCTCTAGATGTAACAGCAGGGGTTCCAAGACGAAGACCACTTGTTACAAATGGAGACTGTGGATCATTCGGTACTGTATTTTTATTACATGTAATGTGTACAGAATCTAATAATTTTTCCATGTCTTTTCCTGTAAGACCCATCTTACGAAGGTCTACAAGCATCAGATGATTATCTGTTCCGCCAGATACAATATCAAATCCTCTTTCGATTAATGCATCTGCCAATACAGAAGCATTCTTTACGATCTGTTTCTGATATTCTTTAAATTCTGGTGTTAATGCTTCTTTTAAGCATACAGCTTTAGCTGCGATTACATGCATTAAAGGACCACCCTGGATTCCTGGGAATATTGCTTTATTGAAGTTGTATTTTTTATTTACCTCATCACTGGATAAAATCATACCACCTCTTGGCCCACGAAGTGTCTTATGAGTTGTTGTTGTTGTAACGTGTGCGTATGGGATCGGACTCTGATGAAGACCTGCAGCTACTAAACCTGCGATATGAGCCATATCTACCATTAATACTGCTCCAACTTCATCTGCAATTTCACGCATTCTCTTAAAATCAATCTTTCTTGCATAGGCGCTTGCACCAGCAATGATCATCTTTGGATGACACTCTAAAGCGATTTCTCTTACTTTATCGTAATCGATCACTCCTTCATCATTCACACCATAAGGTACACAATGATAGTTCTTACCAGACATATTTACAGGGCTTCCATGTGTTAAATGTCCGCCATGATCAAGGTTCATTCCCATGTAAGTATCTCCCAGATTCATTACTGCAAAGAATACTGCCATGTTGGCCTGTGCGCCGGAATGAGGCTGGATATTAACATACTCACATCCAAACAATTCTTTTGCTCTCTCGATTGCCAGATTCTCTACAACATCAACATACTGACATCCACCATAATAACGTTTTCCAGGATATCCTTCTGCATATTTATTTGTAAGATGACTTCCCATTGCTGCCATAACTGCTTCGGATACTAAGTTCTCTGAAGCGATCAACTCCAAATTATTTCTCTGTCTTCCGAGTTCATCTTCCATCGCTTTTGCAACTTCCGGATCAAAATCCTTCACATAGTCAAAACTAAACATATTTTCTTCCTCCGTATTCTATACTGAATTTTCTAAAATAGATTTGCATATCGAGATTATAGCATACTGATAAAATACAAGCAATCATTAAATACTGTAATATTACAGCACTTGAATGACTTCCCGTACATTTGATACACCAATCACCTGTATCTTCTTACAAATATTGTTACTGAGTACTTCTGCATTTGTCTTTGGCATGATGCATCTTGTAAATCCCATTTTGACGGCTTCAGCCAGTCTTTGTTCAACATGACTGACACCGCGTACTTCTCCGGTAAGCCCTACTTCCCCAAAAATTAATGTTCCTTCATGAACTGGGAGATTCCGATAACTCGATACAACTGCACAGATAATTCCAAGATCGATTGCCGGTTCACCAAGCTTCATTCCTCCAGCAAGGTTTACGTAGGCATCACAGCCACCAAGCTGCATACCAGCCTTCTTTTCAAGAACAGCCAATAAAAGATTCACTCTGTTAAAGTCAATTCCTACGGTAGTACGTCTTGGCATATTAAAACTTGTAGGGGAAACTAACGCCTGAATTTCAATAAGTAATGGTCTTGTCCCTTCCATCGAACATACAACAACGGATCCGGAAGCATCCGTTGGTCTTCCGTCAAGCATTACTTTTGATGGATTCTCCACTTCCACAAGCCCCTGTTCCTTCATTTCAAATACACCAATTTCATTTGTTGAGCCAAATCGATTCTTCACTCCTCGAAGAATTCGGTAAATTGCAGTCTGATCTCCCTCAAAATACAATACCGTATCTACCATATGCTCTAATGTTTTTGGTCCTGCTACTACACCTTCTTTTGTCACGTGACCTACTAAAAATACAGCAATCCCTTCTACTTTTGCAAGCTGCATTAATACAGAGGTAACCTCTCTTACCTGACTGACACTGCCCGCTGCGGAAGTAATCTCCTCGCTGTACATTGTCTGAACAGAGTCCACTACAACCATATCTGGTTTTGCCTCTCTTACAGCTTCTGCGGCTGCATTGATATCTGTTTCGCAAAGTAGAAAAACATTCTCTTTAAAGCCACCAAGACGCTGTGCCCTCATTTTAATCTGTTTTAAAGATTCTTCGCCGGATACATAAACAACTTTTTTTCCACTGTTCGCCTGATAACGACAAATTTGTAATAGTAATGTTGACTTTCCAATACCGGGATCTCCTCCAACTAATGTAAGGGAACCTTTTACAATTCCACCACCAAGAACCCTGTCAAGTTCCGGAATACCAGAGCTTGACCTGTCTTCTTCTTCCATGGAAACTTCAAATAAACCGGTAAGCTGCTGATGTTGCAGATTATTTCCTCTTTTTCCAACTCCCCTTGATACAGGATTAATCTTCTCCTCCGTCATTGTATTCCACTGATGACAGCCGGGACACTGTCCCATCCATTTCGGCGTTTCATAACCACATTCCTTGCAAAAAAATACGGTCTTTGCCTTTGCTTTTGCCATAAGTAATCCCTTTCTGTACTACAAGATCAAAAATTTTTAAATGTCTTTATTCATCAGATATCTTCTCGATAAAATTCAAGTCGAGCAGCCATCACTCACCACCTGAAAGAGGTGGGAGTCTTCTCGACTGAGATAAATAAAATAAGCTCGAAAAAACAATATTATTATATAAAGCATCTTCGCACAACACGAAGATGCTTTATATTATGATTATACTTTTTCGAACTTTTATACTTTTTCAATATGTATTATAACTTCACTACCTGAACTTTCGCAGTTTCTCCTGCATCCAGTTCAATACTAAAACTAATCTTTCCACCAAGACTTGATTTCAGCTTACCAATATTTGTGTCATTAACAAATACCTTATATTCCTTTTCTGGTTCTACTTCAAGTGTAATCTGAAGATCATCTGCTGCTTCTGTCTCAAATGCAATCTGACGTTCTGTTTCTTTATATCCATGCACTGCAGAACCTGGTACAGATTCGTACACAACACCACCATTCTTTTCTAAACGAGTGATTTCCTGAAATGTTTTTACTTTATATACATCGCCTTCGAATGAAAATTCGTCAAGCTTTGTCTTCTGTGTAAGACTGTAATCTCCAAAGCTTAAGCTTCCATTCTCCTCTGCTTTTAATAGTTCTTTTACATTAGCCATTATTATATCCTCCGTATTTGTATCTATAAAGCTACCATTATTATACAAGAAAGTAGGTAATTTTTCTACCAAAAACACATAATTATTAAAAACTTTTTTATTCTGTCTTTTTCTTCTTTCGCTCTTTCTGAATAACTGGCTTATCTTTTTCAATATCAAGAAGGATTTTATCATTATTTTTGATATGTCCTTCGAGGTATTCATCTGCAAGGAAATCTTCTAATTCATTCTGAATTGCTCGTCGTAATGGTCTTGCACCATATTGTGGATCATAGCCTTTTTCAAGAACATAATCTGCAACTTTATCAGAAAAATTCAATACAAAACCCGGATTCTTTGAAAGTCTGTCGGAAAGTTCTTTTAAAAGTAACTTTACAATTTCTTTTTGCTGTGGTTTTTCCAATGTATGGAAGACCATAATACCATCCACACGATTAATAAATTCTGGTTTAAATAACTGTTTTACTTCTTCCATCACCTGAGACTTCATTCGCTCGTGATCTTCCTTAGCACTTCTTTCTGTAATAAATCCAAGATTTTTCGGTGCCATGATTCGTTGTGCACCTGCATTAGAGGTCATAATGATCACTGTATTTTTGAAGTCTACTTTTCTGCCGTTTGAATCTGTAATCTGTCCATCATCAAGTACCTGAAGAAGGATATTAAATACATCCCCATGTGCTTTTTCAATCTCATCAAACAAAAGAACGCTGTACGGATGGCGGCGTACCTGTTCGGAAAGCTGTCCACCTTCTTCGTATCCTACATATCCTGGAGGAGAACCAATTAATTTAGATACACTGTGTTTCTCCATATATTCAGACATATCTACACGAATCATTGCATTCTCATCACCAAAGAGTGCTTCTGCAAGTGCCTTAGACAATTCTGTTTTACCTACTCCAGTAGGTCCTAAGAACATAAAGGAACCGATCGGTCTCTTTGGATCCTTTAAACCGACACGACCTCGCTTAATTGCCTTTGCAAGCATTGTTACAGCCTCATCCTGCCCAATGACTCTTTTTTTCAAAGTATCTTCCAACCCTAAAAGGCGCTGGGATTCACTCTGGCTAATCCGCGTTACCGGGATCTTTGTCCAGGAAGAAACAACTGCTGCCACATCATTCTCTGTAACAGTGATACGGCTTACGGACTTCTTTTCTTCCCATAATTCTCGTTCTTTTGCCAGTTTTGTTTCAATAGTTTTCTGCTTTGTATTATTCGTCTTTGCTTTACGCAGATTTCCCTCTGCGAGTGCTTCCTCCTTTCTCTTACCATATTTATCAAATTGTTCTTCTAATGTCCTCATCTCATCAGACATTGTATAGAGACCAACTTTCTTCTTTGAAGCAGCTTCATCCATAACATCGATTGCTTTATCTGGAAGAAAACGGTCACTGATATATCGCTCGGATAATTCTACTGCTGCTTGAATTGCTCCTGCTGTATAATGTACCTGATGATGCTGTTCATATCTGTCTTTTAAACCATTTAAGATAGCAATTGCTTCTTCCTCAGATGGTTCTTCCACCGTAACCGGCTGAAAGCGCCGCTCAAAGGCAGCATCCTTTTCAATATATTTGCGGTATTCTTCACGAGTAGTTGCACCAATTAACTGAATCTCTCCTCTGGCAAGAAATGGTTTCATAATATTGGAAGCATCAATCGCACCTTCTGCTCCACCCGCTCCAATCATTGTATGAATCTCATCTACAAAAAGTAAGATGTCTCCTCTGGAGATTACTTCTTGAAGAAGTTTTTTAATTCTCTCTTCAAATTCACCTCGATATTTTGATCCCGCAATCATACCCGGAAGATCTAAAGTCATTACTTTCTTTTCCCAGAGCATTTCCGGCACTTCTCCCCGGATGATCCACTGTGCGAGTCCCTCTACAATTGCCGTTTTACCAACGCCTGGCTCACCAACAAGACAGGGGCTGTTCTTTGTCCGTCTACTTAAGATCTGTATGATTCGCTCGATTTCCTGTCTTCTTCCTACGATAGGGTCTAATCTTCCATCTTTCACTTTCTGCGTTAAATCTACACAGTATGAAGAAATCATCGAGTTCTTACGCTTATTCTTCTTAGGAGCTGTCAGAGATTGGTATTCTTTCTGTGCCCTTGTCATATCTATTCCAGTTGCTGTTAATACATCAATATAAATCTTCTTGACATTGATATTCATTCCCTTCATCAGACGAAGAGCAATACAATCTCTTTCTTTAATTAACGCCAGTAAAATATGTTCAGTTCCTATCTGCTTTGCATGAAGGCGAAGTGCCTCCTCCTCACTGGCAGATAAAACATGCTCTGCCTTAGGACTATATCCAAGAAATATCTGACTAGTATTATCTCCAAGTGCTGCCGACTCACCAAGAACTGCTTCTAAAAAGTTTTCATATGTAAGGCCATTCTCATAAAGTACTCGCCCGGAAAGAGATTCCGGCTCTGATAAAAGTCCTAAAACAAGATGCTCGGTCCCTATATATTTTTGATGGCATGAAGCAGCATCCTGTGCCGCTCTTTCTAATACCCGGGAAGCATAGTTATTATATTCTGTTCTCATTCTATCCTCGCTTTCTATTCTTCCTCTTCTATTACAAGAAATGTATCATACATTTCTTCGATTAACTGTTTCATCTCATCCTTTGTAATCTCCTTACAGATTGCCTGTGCTACGATCATCTGCATATATTCATTCACCTTTGTCATTTCTTCTGCTTTATTACTAATCTGTACAGAAATGACTGCTCCGCGTCTTCTGTCAAGCTTCAGATAGCCTTCCTGCCGAAGCATAGCATATGCCTTATTCACCGTATGCATATTCACACCAAGTTCTCCTGCCAGACAACGTACAGAAGGAAGGGAATCTCCATCCCTTAACTGTTCCTGTGCAATTTGCATAACGATTTGGTTGCGAAGCTGTATGTAGATTGCTTCAGGGCTGTTAAAATCAAGTTCTATTCTCATATTTATCATCCCATTCTTTTAAAGATATCTTCTGTGTTATATAGACTATATCATGTGGCTCAAAAAATCAAGTCTATAAAGAAAAAAACGTATAAAATGTATTCTTATCTTACGGTAAACACACTTTATACGTTTCTTTTATTAATGCTCATCAGCAAGAAGCTGGCAATACAGAATATCCAGTGCTTCTTTTACTGCACTGTAACGGACACCCTGACGATCTCCTCCGTAAAAACAACGCTTTACAATCGTACATCCCTTTACATAACAACCGATATAAACCAATCCTACCGGTTTTTCTTCTGTTCCGCCTCCGGGTCCGGCAATCCCCGTCGTAACAATAGCAGCATCTGCATTTGCTGCTTTCGCAGCGCCTTCTGCCATTTCTAATGCCGTCTGCCTTGATACTGCACCATACATTTTGAGCGTTTCTTCTTTTACGCCAAGCAATTTATGTTTGGCTTCATTAGAATACGTAATGTAGCTCTCCTTAAAAACTTCTGAAATTCCATCGGCATTTACAAGGGTACCTGCCACAAGACCACCCGTACAAGATTCAGCAGCTGTTACTGTCATCTTCTTGTGAAGCAAAATACGTGTAATCTTTTTTTCAATTGGTTCTTCTGCCATAATCCGATTGGAACTCATTATTTTTCATTGCCTCCCTCTTTCAGTACATCGATATTCTTTGCCAGATAATCTACGAGAGAAACAATCGTAAGAATTAACGCAATGTATACAAGAATCTGTTCAACAATATGTATACCACCAGCATAGGCTGGGAAATTCTCACCAAGATTCAGCATGAGCAAAATGATAGCAAACATCTGAAAATTTGTCTTAAACTTTCCCCAATAACTTGCAGCAATAACAACACCGCTGTCACTTGCTACTAAACGGAAACCACTAATGACAAACTCTCTAGCAATAATTACGATAACGATCCATGCGGCAATCTTATTTTGTGCAACTAAACAGATAAATGCAGAAGAAACAAGCATTTTATCTGCTAATGGATCCATGAACTTTCCAAAATTCGTTACAAGATTATACTTTCTTGCAATATGTCCATCTAAAAAGTCTGTAAGACTTGCTGCGCAAAAAAGAACGGTTGCAATCCACTTTGAACCAGCCACAAAATCTGTTAATAAAAAGAATACAAAGAATGGAATCATAATGATTCTCACAATTGTAAGTTTATTCGGTAAATTCATCGGCATAAATAACATCTCCCATCAAATCATATTCATTAGCTCCTGTAATCCGAACAGGAACTATGTCACCGGAAATTAATTCTTCCTCTGCACGAACAAATACATTTCCGTCTACCTTTGGCGCATCCATATAGGTTCTTCCAATATAAATGTCGTCCTCATATAAGTAGCCTTCTATTAAAACGGACATCTCCTGACCGATTCGACGTTCTTCTTTTTCAGCAGAAATCTCCTGCTGCAATGCCATAATCTCATCTCTTCGGCTTTCTTTTATATCTTCTGGAATCTGCCCATCCATCTCGGCAGCCTTTGTTCCTTCTTCTGCGGAATAAGGGAATACACCCAGACGGTCAAATTCCATCTTGTCTACAAAATCTACCATATTATTAAATTCTTCCTCTGTTTCACCAGGGAAACCGGTGATTAATGTAGTACGGAGAACAATGTCCGGAATTTCTTTTCTTAACTTCTCCACAAGAGAAATTAATTCTGCTCGATTCGTTCTTCTGCCCATACGCTTTAATATCGTATCTTCACTATGCTGAATTGGGATATCCAGATAATGACAAACTTTTTTTTCTTTTTTCATGACAGCGATAAGCTCGTCTGTAATTTCTTCCGGATAACAGTATAAAATACGAATCCATTCAATACCTTCAATCTCGCAAAGCTTTGTAAGCAGTTCCGGCAACGCCTTTCTTCCATAGCAGTCCATGCCGTATACTGTTGTTTCCTGTGCGATGAGAATCAGCTCTTTGACACCGCTTGACGCAAGATTCTTTGCTTCCTGTAATAAATCTTCCATAGGGAAACTACGATACTGTCCTCGAATGTATGGAATAATACAATAGGTACAGCGTTTATTACACCCTTCTGCAATCTTTAAATATGCTGTATAACCTCCGGTTGTTACTACTCTTTTATCTGCAAGGGAATCAGGGAGCAAATCAATAGAAGGGCAGCAATTTATAAAAGATTTTTCTTGTGTTACTGTTTCTTCTGGAGATACCTCCTGTAAACTTTCTGTTCTATCAAGAATTTCATCTAAAATAGAAACAATTTCTGTATAGCCAGTGGTTCCGATCACCGCATCAACTTCAGGAATCTCCTGTTGAATCTCATCTTGATAACGCTGCGCCATACAACCAGTAACGATCAAAGCCCTGAGGTCACCCTTCTTTTTCCATTCAGCCATCTCAAGGATTGTTTCTATACTCTCTTCCTTTGCATCATGAATAAAGCAACAGGTATTCACTACAATCGCATCTGCCTCCGATTCTTCCTGAGCAACGCGATATCCCGCTTCATTCAAAAGTCCAAGCATTTTTTCACTGTCTACAAGATTTTTGTCACATCCTAATGATACAAATAATACATTTTTCATCGGTTATTCATCCTTAATGCTGCTTCTACACAGTTATTCATTAACATGGCGATCGTCATTGGTCCTACCCCACCTGGAACTGGTGTGATTGCAGAAACTTTATCTGCCACTTTATCATAATCAACATCACCACAAAGTTTATTTTCTGCATTTCTGTGGATTCCCACATCAATAACAACTGCTCCATCTTTTACATAGCTCTCATCAAAAAACTTTGGTTTTCCAATAGCTGCTACTAAAATATCTGCTCTCTGACATACTTCTTTTAAATTCTTTGTATGAGAATGACAGATCGTTACAGTTCCATTTTCTCTTAAAAGGAGCATCGCCATCGGTTTTCCAACAATGTTGCTTCGTCCAACAACTACACAGTCTTTTCCGTCAATAGAAATTCCGGAACGCTTTAATAACTGAATAATTCCAGCAGGAGTACAAGATACAAAGCCCGGTTCTCCTGTTGATAAAGCTCCTACACTCTGTGGATGAAATCCATCAACATCCTTTGCAGGAGAGATTGCCTGGATAATTTCTTTTTCATCCATATGAGCTGGGACAGGCAGCTGCACAAGAATACCATTGACATGATCATCCTTATTCAGTCTGTCAATTAAGGCAAGCAGTTCTTCCTGTGTTGTTTCTTTTGGAAGTTCATATGCCTGTGATTCAATTCCAATATAAGCGCATGCTTTCTTTTTATTATTCACATATACGCTTGAAGCCGGATCATTTCCTACTTGAATTACAGCTAAACATACAGAAACGCCTTCCTCTTTTAACTGCTTTACCTGTTCTTTTAATTCCTCTTTAATATCAGAAGATATCTTTTTTCCATCAATTCTTAAAGACATGGTAATTCCTCTTTCTTATTCAATATTTTTAATATGTGTATTTCAGAACGCATCAGCATTCCTGCTTTAAACAGCCATAAGATATTTTATAATACAACACTTTTTCCATTTCGTAAAGTCCTGACCGATAAGTCTTTATATATCTTTATAAATATTCCTCAAAATATGCCTCTAATTGTTCTGAAGACATCAGAACTTTACGTGGCTTTGTTCCTTCTTCCGGTCCTACGATTCCAGCATCTGCAAGCTGATCAACAATCCTTGCTGCCCTGTTAAATCCTACCTTAAACATTCTCTGAATCATACCAATAGAAGCCTTATCTTTTTCAATAACAAAACGGGCTGCTGCCTCAAAATATTCATCTTTTTCTTGTGAAATAGCTGCACTGTTTAATTTACTTTCGATTTTTTCAGTAACTTCTGTATCATACACTGCAACATCTTCGTTCTCTTTTAAGAACTCTACCACATCACTGATTTCACTATCTGAAATAAATGCCCCCTGTACACGTACTGGTTTAGAATATCCAGCTGGATAAAATAACATATCTCCTTTTCCAAGAAGCTTCTCTGCACCGTTCATATCAATGATGGTACGGCTGTCTACACCAGATGAAACAGAAAAGGCGATTCTTGACGGTACATTTGCCTTAATCAGACCGGTAATAACATTAACAGATGGTCTTTGCGTTGCAATCACCAGATGAATTCCTGCTGCCCTTGCAAGCTGTGATAAACGTACAATCGCATCTTCCACCTCGCCAGGCGCAACCATCATAAGGTCAGCAAGCTCATCAATAATAATAACGATCTGTGGCATTTTCTTAATTGTTTCTGGGTCAATCTCCCCTGATTTCTGAAGTTCTTTTACCTTTTTATTATATCCTTCAATATTTCTAACACCGGTTTCTGTAAACTTTTTATAACGGTTCGTCATCTCTGCTACCGCCCAGTTCAGCGCACCAGATGCTTTTTTCGGATCTGTCACGACTGGAATCAAAAGATGCGGAATACCATTATAAATACTAAGTTCCACCATCTTAGGATCAACCATAATAAGTTTTACCTCTTCCGGAGAAGCCTTGTACAAAATACTCATGATCAAAGTATTAATACAGACCGACTTACCGGAACCGGTTGCTCCGGCAATCAATAAATGCGGCATCTTTGCAAGATCTGTAACAACGGTTTTTCCACCGATATCTTTTCCTACAGCAAATGCAAGTCTGGACTTAAATTTTTCAAATGTACTGCTTTCTATCAGATCACGAAAATGTACTGTCTGATTGTGCTTGTTTGGGATTTCAATTCCTATCGCTGCTTTTCCGGGAATTGGTGCTTCAATTCGAATATCTGAAGCAGCCAGGTTCAGCTTAATATCATCCGTAAGTGAAATAATCTTGCTTACCTTCGTTCCCTGCTCGGGAAACATCTCATATCTTGTTACAGATGGACCACAGCTAATGTCTGTAATCGTTACATTAACCCCAAAGCTTTCCAAAGTCTGCTGAAGCTTCAATGCAGTTTCTTTTAAATACTGTTCATATCCGGAAGATTGTGTCTGCTGTTCTTTTATAAGAAGAGTAACCGGTGGAAAAATGTAATCCTTTCCTTCTGCCTTTTTTCTATCAGGGACAGCAGCTTCTTTTGCTTTAATTTCTTTAACTACTGTTTCATTAGATATAATCTCGTTATCCTTAGCTTCACTTTCTATCACTTCATTATCTGAAATATTTGAAATTTCACTGGCATTTTCTTCATTATCTGCCGCTTCATTATTTATATCTACAACTTCATTGGTCATAGCTTCTACATTGTCCGTCTCACCATCTATAAGCTTATATTCCGTTGTTTCCTTATCTTTTTCTTTATCTTTTTCCTCATCATTGATTCTTTCAGCCTCTATCGTTGATTGCGAGAAATCAGGGAGATTTACTGAAATATCTTCTTCTAAAATCGCATCTGCTTCTGATACAATATTCTCAACAGGTTCTTTGACAGAAGTTTTTAATCCACTTATCTTGATTTCTTCCGGCAAAGAGGTATGAAATCCTCCCTTTGCTTTATGAGGTGCTTCATATACGTCCTCTTCTTTTTCTTTTTGATTCTTTTCTTCTTCAAAGGAGGATGTAGATTCTTTTATTTCGTCAGGGAATGTAAATGCACTGAAATCCAGCTTACCCTGAAACGGTTCTGTCTTCCCATCTTCTTCTGTAAAAGGATAGATTCTTGGATGAAGTTCTTTTACACAATCTTTTCGTTTCACTTCATCAGAAGACGTAAATAACGGAACATTTACTTTTAAATCCTGTAAGTTCTTTTTTGGTTCTGTCTTATCTGTTTTTTCCCGGGCACTTTCTTTCTGCGATCTACGTTCTTCTAATTCCTTTACTTTTTCCTCGCATTGTTCCGTTCTGCGCTTCTCCGTTGTTTTCTTTTTACCATTTTTCATCTTTAAAAATGACTTTGTTCTATCTGGAGTTTCTTCTTCATCAAGATTAATCAAAATATCTTCTGTAGCAGCAGCTTCCCTCTCCAGTTGTTTTTGCTGAGCAGCTTTTTTCCATTCTTCTCTTGATGTTTTCATGTCTTTTACAATCTTTTTGAAAAAAGACACAAAAGAACGCTGTGTGAGCAAAATACAGGATAACAGGAAAATGCAAAAGAGAATTACCATAG
>UMGG01003047.1_pt1 | contig 12600 bp, 17 predicted proteins | sample 1965211 | NCBI WGS metagenome assembly UMGG01 (sample SAMEA4836064, study PRJEB28245) | human gut metagenome | biome: gut microbiome; material: fecal sample | place: Denmark | collected 2008 | reverse complement strand
GCCTCCCAGTATTTTGTCGATCTGCTTCTGGATGTTCTTCTGCAGGTTCTTTTCTATGTTAGGCTTTACGATGCCATATACCTTGGCTTCGTTTCCTACCATGGTAGGAATGGACGGACTGAGTAATTTCTTAAGTGGCAGCCTTGATGTTCCTTTTCTCTGAACTACAGAAACATGACCACTTCCGAATTTGGTAATAAAAGCCTTGAGGTTACCCTTTTGCAGACTTTTCAGTCCACTTGCTTTCAGTACCTTACCTCTGGCCGCATCTGTTGAAGTATTGTCTTTGTACTTGAAGTCCGCCAACTCATTCACTGCCCCTGTAATTTTCAGAGTGGCTGTCGGATTGGATGCCGTTGCGTTCTTCTGGGCGATAGCTTTCTTAAACCTTGGACTCTTTACCGCATAGGTTTCCTTGGCTTTGTCAGCCAGATCCTTTTTGGCATCTCTGGCGGTAGCATTCACGGCATTCTTCAATGCCTGCGGTGCTTTCGCTTTCATGTCCTTCAGTTTCAGTTCTATCCTCTGGAGTTGAGTCTGGTCGACTTCAAACTCTATCATTCCGCTCTGCAATCCCATTACTTCGTCCTGTTAGCCTCCATGGTTATTGTGTATACTCCGCCCTCGTCTGTGGAATCGGTTACCATGTACCTCTTTTCATCAAAGACAATCTGCCGACCGATGGCAGGCAGTGATCCGAAGTCATCCGCCTTGACATAGATTAGTTTCTGCTTCACATACACACCGTCCATGTTGGATTTCATCTTCTTTTCTCTTTCGATGATTTCATTGTCATCTACGAGAACCGGGATTTCTTTTCCGTCCACGGTGTGCATATCTGCGAATTCATCCACATTCATGAAGGTGTTATTCACATCGTCCTTCATGACTTCTTTGAATGATTTTCTAACCATTCTTTTTCGCCCCTTTACTTCGGGTCGGTGTCTTTGGCACTCTGCCGACTACATTCTCCGGGGTTTCTCCGTTCTTGGATTCCCCTGCCAGTCCTGCTGTGGCGGTGGCAGGAGTCGCTTTCGCTTTCTCCTGCTTGCCTTCGCTCCACACGGCTGTTCCTGCGTCAAGCCATGCCTGCACCATTGATTCATCGTCTGCCGGGAGGCTGTCTCCGACTTCATACTGGTGTGATCTGTAAAGGATAGGGTATGTTGCTACCAGTTCCATGGCTGCACCTCCTTATCCAATTTTTACAAGTACCTTTGCGTCTCCTGCGGCCGCTGCCTTGGCTGCGAAACCTGCAGGTGTGTATGCGACCTTGCTTCCGCTAGTCTCTCCGTTGTTCGCTGCGTCTGTGATGCCTGTCTTGTCGAAATAAACAGGCTGTCCGAATGCGATCTCGTTCGTTCCAGTCTTATCGAACTCAAAAACACCGCACACATGAAGGTCGCCTTCTGCTCCGGGTGCGATGTCAGTTCCTGCGATACCCACTCTGCCAGTAAGTTCTACGACTGTATTGGCTTCGATGGTGGATGATCCAGTATTTTTATAATCGAGGGTTTCCCCTCTCTGCCAGTAACTTGCTTTGCTCATGGCTGCATCCTCCTTCTGTTATGCTAACTCAATCGGGTTCTTTACTTCGATACCAGGGTTCTTGATTGCTCCACGGTAATCCATGACGCTGATACCCCAGTCGAGGTAGATATCCCATACGAATCCCAATGTGCCCGGAGTCTCCATTCTTCTGATTGTCGGGATCTCCTGTCCGTTCAGATAGTCAACCTCGATGAAGTCTGTGTCGTCCTTTGCTCCAAGTAACCACCAAGGCATTACATTTCCAAAACCACCGCAGAGTGCGTTGATTGTAGGATCTTCCACTACCGTGATGCTGTCCTTGTATCTGTAGAGCGGGTTCACTGCCTGTGTGTTGCCGGATGTGCTGATTGTCGGGCTGTAGAACAGCGTGTACATATCGAACATATATCCGCTCGGCACGATAATGATTGCAGGTCTGATGATAGTTGCTTCTCCGAACTGGTCTGTCTGGTTCTGGAGTGCGAGGATCATTCCCTGCACGGCTTCCTTCGTGATTCCTGTACCCTTTGCCAGTAAGTTGGAGTGTGCGCTGCTGAATAATGCAGTACCGTCATAAATCGCCGGGTTGTTTACGAGGATCTGGTAACACTGCTTATTCTGGGTCTTTCTTGCGCTCGCTGCGTACTTGGCAGGAATTCTGGTTACAAGATCGATATCATCGTTGATGAATGCCTGTCTTGTAAGCGTGAACTGGCGGCCGTATGTTTTCAGCTTTCTGGTCGGGAGTTTCTCATCTCCGAACACATCATGCTTTAACTCTCCACCCTCCGGCACTTCGAGGAACTCGCCTACCGGTCCTGCTAAGTAGTTGTTGTCGTGGGTCTTGAAGTCCTTAAGAGTTCCCTTCTTTGTCCACTGGTCGAATGTTACGGCTACAGTCTTGTGTCCTTCCACATATGCCTTGTTGATGGCATTGTCGAGGATAGCAGGGAACGCTGCTGTCGGATTGTAGAACTGTCTCTGTAACATACCGTAGAGTTCATCAGAGGATCTTCTGTTGAGTCCGGACTGTCCTTCATTGGTCAGACACTCAATGGCTAAGTCACGGAGCGTCATTCCCATCATCTGTCTTGCACCGTCTGCCGGGTTCTGGAGTTCCATCCCGCTTCTCATCACGATAGCGTCTGCTGCTGCCGCTCTGAACTTGTCCTCGGCACTTTCTGTGATACTCACTCTACCGTTTGCCGGAATCGGTGCACCGTGCTGTCTTACGTGCTCCAGTGCTGCTTCTCTTACGGAGTCCAGTGTCGCACCGCTCTCGATATAGCTTCTGGCTTCCATTCCGAACTCTCCGCAGAGTTCTGTGATGGAGCGGATTCTGGCTCTTTCTTCCTGGATTGCTCTCTGGGTGTCTGCTTCCGGGTTTGCCGGATTCTGCGGAGGTGCGTTTGCAGGCGGATTCATACCTCTCTGCTGCTGTTCCTCTGCTTCAATCTCTCCGTTCAGTCTCTCGATTTCTCTCTGAAGGGAGTCGAACTCTGTCTGCTCCTCCGCAGTAAGATCTCTGCCTGCTTCTTTGGCGGCATTTACGATTTCCTGCTGACGGAGCATTTTCTGCTGTCTCTGCTGCTTTTTGTTCATCGTCTGTTACCTCCTTGGTTGATGATATTTTTATTTATTTGAAGTTGCCTTTCGAACCAGTCTGTAGAGCGGCTCTGCGTTCCCTGCTCGGTTTCTTCCTCCAGTTCCCTGCCTACACCGACCGTTGGGTCCGCAGGCACGCTCACGATACTAATTTCGTAAGGTGTCCACTTTCTTGCGATGTCTGCCGGTCCTGTGAACCTGCCATCTGCTGACTGTTTGTTTGGCATTACTTCCTCCCACGAGTCTATCTGATAGCCTACGGACGTTGTTTTCAGCGTTCCGCTTTTGACTTTCTGATAGATGAGGTCTGCATCTTCATCGCTGTCGAATTCAACCTCTGCCATTCCACGCAAGTCCTCAATCCATGCCCGGTTTACTTTTCCAATGACACGGTTGCGGTCGTGGTTAAAGAGCAGCACACCAATTTCATTTAATCGTGTAAGGTCTACTGCTCCATCTGAGTGGTCGAGGATTTCTGTTCCCCACCATCTCTCGTATGGTTCTTCAGAGGAAAAGGAAAGAATGAACTTTCGCTCATTCCCCTCTCCTTCCATGGCTCTGATAGAATTAACTGTCAGTTCCCTAGTCGTCTGTTTTTCCTTCTTCCTCTGCTCCATCGCCTTCTTCTGATTCCTGCCCTGTTTCTTCTCCGGTTTGGTTTCCGTCTGTCTGCTGAGGATTGTCGGCAGGTGTTTCCTCATCCTCGTAGAGTTCTGCTGCTGTCTGGTCAAAAATCACACCTCCTAAATCGATACCCTTATCCTTTGCGTATTCGAGTACCTCTGCCATTTCATCTATCTGCTCTTTCCAGTCACGACCCTGTTCTGCGGCAATCTGCTTGAAGGTCTTTTGTCCTGTGTTCAGAGCAATCTTGTTTGCGTTTGCTTCCTTCTGAGGGTCAATCCATTTCTTCGGTGCTGTGATCCATGCGTGCTCGAAGTATTTATCCTTGTTATCCCAGAAGTCCTTTGCGTCCAGTTCCCCTGCGAGCCACAGCGAAATAATAAAAGTTTCATATATTTCGTCCATGACTTCCATCAGCATCTCTTTTTCCTCTGCGTAGGTCATGTCATCTTCGATGATGCCCTGTCTGGTTGAGGAGTAATTGCTCTCTGACATATCACGGCTTGTGGCTTCGTAACTGATGCCCTGTCCTGCTCCGACAAGTCTCTGCTGCAGCTTGATGTAACTCGCCGCATCCGTTGCCTGTCCGGTCGGGTTTACGACCTGTATCTCATCTCCGGCATTCAGTTCCTTTATCATGCCGGGTGCGATGGATTTGCCCTGGTAGTCCTGGTGCGGTCCCGGTACGCTGCCGTTCTGACGACCGATTCCGGTTGTCGGTAACTGCTTTTTGATGAATACTGAAAGACAGGCCGCTATTCGCTCTTTGACCGATACGGCTATCATGAATTCGTTAGCGTCTCGGATTCTTGTGATTGTCGGACTCATATCGGACATCTCACGCACCTGCGATGGGCGGTGTTTTGTGTATAAAAAAATGACATCTTTCGCATCCACATATACGGGATTTGAGAGTGCCATTCCGTCCACGGAATACTGTCTGATCCAGTACCCCATCGGCTTGTTATACTCATTCATTTCAATACCACCGACTACCTTGTTCCCCTTTTTCTTCGGGAGCATCTGCGAGTTGTCCAGTTCGTCCACCTCGAATGTCTGAAGCTTGAATGGAAGGTATCCGTCCTTGGTGTATCTCTTTACGATAAGGATTCCGCCATCAACCTTCTTTCGCTTCACGCACATTCTCATCATCTGCGTGAAGGACTGCGTTCCGGTCACATCGCAGTTCTGTTTCTTGCACCATTTTTTCCATGCTGTCTGGATAATCTCGTTGGTCTTGTCGCTGCCTGTTTTTGCCTGCAGTGCGTATCCGCCGCCGATAACATTTCGCTTGTACGCTCCGATGACTGAATTCATCATGTCCGAGTTTCGCTCCAAGTCTCTGGCTCTGGCTCTGACATTGTCTCGACTGTACCGGTCCGTAAATTCCGCCGACTGGTTGAGTACCCTCCAGTTTGCATTGCCCCTGTCATAGTTGCCTGCATCGTAGTTTCTCATCTCAGTCAGACTCTGTCGCCATGCTTCCCTGCGTGCTCCCCACTCCGGTGATATAAAACCTATAATTCCGTCTAACCAGTTCATGTCCTACCTCCCATCAAATACTGCGACATAGGTATCATCCAGTAAACTGGTTGAACCCTCTGCTGCGATCTGTGCTGTGAGGTCGTTCCTTAACTTGTAGAGCAGGCTAAGGTCGGCACGGGTGAGCTGTCTCGTACCAATCTTGTAAGACTGGCCGCCTACGAGCACTGCGTAAATGGCATTATTTACTTCGGTCAGCATTTCCGATGCATTGTAATTGGATTCTACTGCTGCCATGCTCTGCCTCCTTTATACCCATGACCCTTCGTTCTGACTGATCCAGTGTTCTTCCGGGGTGTACTGGGTTGTTTCCTGTTTCTTTGGTTGCTCATTTTCCTGTATCTCATTCAGATGCAGGGTTCGTACTCCGAGGATGTCTGCCGCTGCTGTTGCGTATACCTCGCAGTCCAAGTAGTGGTTGTCTGCGTGGGAGGTTTTCTGCTGCCATTCCTGTTTGACCTTGCCGTTTCCCATTTTGACATTCACTTTATGTTCCGCAGTTACCTGCTCTGCGTACTCTCTGTCACATCCCTGGTAAACCATCCATGATCCGCTGCCGTTCTTTTTCTGCATTCGTCCGGCAATCATGTCCTTATATTTTCCGGTGTCCACCAGTACCAGATTCATGCCGTATGCCTTGCTGTCGCTCTTATTTACCTTGGACAGTTTGTAGTGCGACAGCATCGGGTTTGATGAACCCTTGCTTGGCAATGCCCATTCTGAATTGTTGGCGCAGAAATCGTACACCGTATCTGCGTCATTACCGGAGTCAATCAGTGCCAGTGCTACGACCAGTGGTGTGCTGTCCGGCATCTGGTATTCGAGGTTCATGATTCTCTCGACTTCCTGGAATGAGAAAGCCTGTCCATGTGCTATGTTCTGGCTTGTGAGGTAATTGCCCCACGCTCTGATGCTCCAGTATAGGCAGTTCTCCTGTACATCGACTCCTGCCGTAAGCAGTTTTGCCCACTCCGGCACTACCAGTTCCTCGTACTCGGTCTGTCTTTCCATGACGAGGTCTGCGTTGGTCTTTAGCTTGGTATCCTCCCACGGCTCTGCAAGCCATGAGTTGACAAAGTTCTGCAGCTTCTCCGGGTCATCCTTGCTGTCCAGAAATTCCTTTACAATCTCTGAAAAGCGAACAAATGGAGAATATAGGGTGTTCATCCAGAATGCTACCTTGCGGACGAACTTGGTGTTTTCCTTGACCGTCCGCCACTCTCCCTTGCGGAGCATCTCCGGCTTGTCCTGGTCTGTGATTACGCATCCGCACTCCTGGCATACATAGGTTGCGAATTCTGCACGGTCTGCGTAACTCATCCCCTCCTCTTTTGGGAAGTGTATCTGCTTCCACTTGAGTTCGATGTATTCCCCGCAGTGCGGACATGGAACGAAATAGTGCTTCTCTATGTCTGCATCTTCCTTGGCTTTCCAGATATGCCCTGTTTTCAGTGTCGGTGTGCTTGTGATGAATATCTTCCTGTTGTGGAATGTCTTGGTTCGTTCCCTTGCCAGACTGACCGGGTCGGCTTCCTTTTTGGATGCCCCCGGATATTTATCCACCTCATCGAGAAACAGGAAGCGGATTGCCTTACTCGCAAGGCTTGATGGGGAGTTCGAGCCCGCCAGCGTCAGATACATTCCATCAAACTGCAATTCCTGCAACTGCGAGTTCTCATCAAACCTCTTTCGGAGTTCCGGTGCTGCCTTGAACATCGGCTGCAGTCTGTTCTCCGATATGGATTTGGCGAGCGTATCTGTCGGGTATACGATCATGGTAGGCGCAGGGTCCTGTTGAACGATGTATCCTACCATGTTCTGGAGGCACTCTGTTCCACCTACCTGTGTAGGCTTCACGTAGACGATTTCCTCTGTCTCATAATTGTTGAACTCATCCATGATGCCTTTAAGGTATGGGGTGTGTTCTGTCCGCCATGGTCCCGGCATTGCAGAGGTCTTGGCATCCAGTACCCTGTACTTGTCTGCCCACTCCGATACCGTGATGTCCTCTGGTGGCTGTAGGAACTTTAAGGCTTCCTTCTGGTATTCTGTGACCTCGTATCTACGATACGGATTTCTTGCCACGCTTTTTCTTTTCCATTTCTTCCGGTGTGCAGCCTGCCACCACAAAGCTGTTTAATAACCGGATGATTTCTGCGTTCAGATCCTTTTCTATCGAGCGAATCTCCATCGGGTCGCAGTGACCGCTGATTCTGCCGGATAGTCGGCTCGGCAGGGATAATGCAAACTTTTTGAATGAAACAAAAAATCGGCTATAGTCCATCTTCACTTCCTCGATGTCGATGTACTTACCCGATGCGATCTCTGTCTTTAATCTATGCATTTCTCCCTGGGATTCCTTGAGGGCGATCTCTGCCTGCAGTTTCTGTTCCCTCAGTTCGGCTTCCTTTTCGGACTTGCTTTTTCCGTATGCCTTGTCTGAAAGGTATTTGACATACCTCTGAATGGTAGGTGCTAATTCATACCGATTCCCCTCTTTGGTCTTGGTTGTTGATATGATGCCCTCTTGAGTAAGCTGCTGCACCCTTCGCACCGTTACTCCGAACAGAGAAGCGATGACCTCTACACGGTAGAAGCCGCCCTGCTGTTCCTCTGCCATTCTACTTTACATCCTCTGCCGGGATTCGGACTGCCTGCTGCCCGGTGTAATCTTCCCACCGTTTCACGATCACATCACAGAATCTCTCATCCAGTTCCATGATGAATGCCGTCCTTCCCAGTTGCTCTGCGGCCATGAGGGTGCTGCCGCTTCCACCGAACAGATCCAGTACATTCCATCCGGATTTACTGGAATTGGTTATGAATTTTCCGACCAGTGCGATTGGCTTCATGGTCGGGTGTATGTCATTCCTTGTCGGTTTGTTTTCGTAAATAACAGAGGTCTGATCTCTGTTTTTCCTGCGGAGTTCTTCCAGATATGCCACAAGTTCGTTTTTCTTCATGGCACTGAAATCTATATCATCTTCCAGAATGACGGTATCCTGTGTCCTGTCATTGATGAAGTAATGCGCCGCACCCTCTTTCCATCCATACAGACACGGTTCGTGTCTCCACTGATAGTCCTGTCTGCCGAGGACGAATGCGTTCTTTTCCCAGATTAAGCACTGGGCGAGTTTCAGTCCTGCGTCAAGGAATGCCTGTCTGAATATGTGCCCGGTACTCTCTGCGTGAAATACATAGATTGCTGCCCCGGCTCTCATAAATTCATAGGCACTCTGGTAGGTTGCCAGTAAGAACGAATAGAAACTCTGGTTGTCCATATTATCGTTCTTGATGTGATTGATGTTGCGGTGTCCTTTGGCAGGGAGGTACTCATCGAGCATCTCTGCCTTGTCTCCGTAGTTGACATTGTATGGCGGATCAGTGACGACAAGGTCTGCGATTTCTCCATTCATCAGAACCGCCATGTCGTCCTGTGATGTACTGTCTCCGCACATGAGCCTGTGTCTGCCCAGTAGCCATACATCTCCGAGTTTTGTCACTGGTTCGGCTTCCGCCCGCTCCAGTGCTTCGTCCTCATTGAAGTCATCGTCCACTGCTTCCGGCTCGATAGCGAGTTTGTCCACCAGTTCCGTGAGGTCATTCTGCTCGAAGCCTGTCAGTGATATGTCGTAATCTCCGAGGTCGAGGTCAAGCAGGAGGTCTTTCAACTTCACTTCATCCCATTCGCCTGTAATCTTATTCAGTGCGATGTTCAGAGCCTTCTCTCTCTGCTTGTCCAGAGCCACCACGACCACGTCCACTTCCTGGTATCCGAGGTCTTTGAGGACGGTTGCCCTCTGATGGCCGCCTATGATAGTTCCATCCTCGTTTATGATGATGGGGTCAACGTATCCGAATTCTTCAATGCTCCGCCTTATTTTCTGGTATTCCGCATCGTCCGGGGTCAGTGCTTTTCTTGGATTGTATTCTGCTGCCTTTAAGTCAGCCAGTTTCCTGCGTTCAGTTCTCAGTTTCTGGTCCATTTCCAAGCCTCCTTCCCGCTTTGCGTAACGAAATGGTTAAAAATTTTTTTATTTTATCGGCAAAAAAGCCGCGCCTTCCTCGCCCCGCATTGCATTTTGGGTCTGGGTAGTACCTACGGCGATGCCGTGCCCCGCCTGCACGCAAAAGAGGACACAGCGCAGGCTCTGATGCCTTGTGCCATGTCCTCTCTGAGGGGAGCAAGTGGAGTGGTTGGGTGCGACCGTGTGGTCTGTCCCCTTGTGCTCCACGCTACTACTATAGCACACCTCGATGTACTCTTGTGTACTCTCTTGTGCTTTCTTCTGTGTGGTGCTGTGCCCCCTGTCCTGTGGTGCGCCCTGTGCCTTACCTGCCCTGCCTGTGGTGCGTCTGCGTGGTGCTGTGTCTGTGGTGTGTGGGTGCGTCATGCCCCCTGCTCTCCCTGCCCCTGTGGGTGTGTGCTACGGTGTACCCCTGTACCCCTGTGCTTTTCCTGTCTTTTTTCTGGGCATAATACCTGCCCCATATATGGGGGTTCTATATGCGGGCCTTATACGTTCCCTATATACGTGCCCTATTTTTTTAAGGCTTGCTATTTATGATCCGTTCTGTACACACAGTAAAAGCCGGCCCTTGGATTCCGAATGTGGATTTCCAAAAGTCGGCTTGAATTTTCGATGTTCTGTTTTTTCTTTTGTGGAATTTTCCCAGTAAAATTTCCGGCTTGATATTCTGGAATATATTAGCCTTGAATTATTCTACCTTTTCCACATCTCCTGTGTTTTTATCCACATTATATTCTGCGTATTTAGTGCCTGTGAATAAATTCTCCGCATACTGTTCTTCGTCTTTGATGTGCTCGTATATCCTAACATTGAGCGTATCTCCTACGCAGGTTATGCAGGCTGTGGTATTAAGCGTGAAATTGACGACCGCATGGACTTCGTTGTCTGACTTGAAATACTGTTTGTAATAATCCGCTGCGTATTCCTCCGCTGATTTATCCCCTGTAACTTTTGCCAGTCTCCAATTTCCTGTCTTGTCATTTCTTACTGTGTCGGAGAATATGATGTCTACTCCATCAATTTCTGCAGGTTCGTCTTTTTCCTTTGTTTTTGGTTCAGTAGTTGCCGAAGCTTGCTCCGTAGCTTCAGTATTCTGCTGTTCTGGCTGCTTTGGATTGCCATCATCCTTTTTATCATCGCTTGGCGATGCAATTATTCCGATGATGCATAAAACAATGATTACGATCAGTACAATGCCGATCTTTTTTCGCTTTTTCTCTTTCATGAGAGACCTCCTTTTGGGGTAGAATTTGGTTGGTGTTAAATTGGCTATAAATAAGCCTTTTTGCAACTACAATTCTACCCCCCCCCTACTCCGAAGTCAAGCAATTTCAAGGCTTTGAGGGTTCTTGGGAGGAGGCGAATTCCTGTAAAATTGACTGTACTTTTTTGTATGTAAGCAGCTTGTCAATTCCTGCGTTGTAGTATTTGTTGCACGGGGTCCTTGTCATGTTTGCTTCCTTGCACACCTGCTTCCAACTCAAACAGTCAATGTGTCTGTATTCCAGTATGCTCCGTTCCGTGGAGTCCGTTGGTAAAAAATCCATGATCTTCATCACATTCAGCATGGTCTTTGCCATCTCTGCTTTCTGTGATTCGATTCTGTCCTCGATCTCCATTGCACGGATGACCTGCGTTGCCGGTCCGTCTCCTACGCTGTTGGTCTGGCTGCGTGGCACTGGGGAGTATTGCATCCCCTTTGTGCCGAGCATATTTTCTCTGAAAGTACGAAGTCTGGCTTCCAACTGCTTCTTTTTCATCTTGGCATAATAATATTGTCCGAGGTACTGTTTGAGAAGCAGTTTTTGTTCTTCTACCTCATTTGCCATGCTGTCTGGTGTCATAGTTTTCCTTCTTTCTAATCCCTGGGTTTGTCCTCCGCAAGGAAGTATGCTTTTCCGCCGAGTATCCTTACCTGCTTGAGTACCCGGTCTTTGTTCTCCCAGTCTCGTATCTCTACTCCACGCTCCTGCAGGATGTTTATCTGCATTTCTATGGATGAGAGCATTGCCGACACCGGAAGTTGTCTCATTACCTGCGTTGCGTCCGCCAGACTGGAATTCATCCCGAATGGCTTACGCTTTGGTTTACCTTTTGCCACTTTTACCACCTACTTTCATATCTTGGATCGATAAACAGTTCGTCTGGTTGATGTATGTCTTTTAAGTCAGTACTATCAATTCTTACATCGCTACCGTAGTATCCGTTCCATGATCCGCATCCGAATAATCTGATTCTTCCGTCCATTTTTATCTCTCTCATTGTGTATGCTGGCTTATTGCAACACTGCCAGTATGAAATTCTGAAACAATTATCTTTTGTGGCTTCTTTTAAGTGATCCGGTACATTGCTCCAGATTTTGTATCTCTGATTTATCTGTTCAAGCGTTGCACCCTCTCGAAGCATTTCGTTTGCACCATCAATATTCCTGTGCCTTTGTTCATGTTTTGCACTTAGTTCTGCTGTATCAAAAAGGTTTCCGCAATATTCGCACCTATACATCGTGACTTTTTCCATTATTCTCCTCCTCTCTGAAGTTTCATGATCTTCGTTGCGTCTGCCAGGGATGAATTCATCCCGAATGGTTTTCGCTTTTGTTTACCTTTTCCCATGTTTATATCCATCCTTTCACTGTCGCAACTATGAGAAGCACAAAACCTGCAACCATAGCGATTGGTGTTAAAAGTATGACCAGTGCCGCTCCCCAGGTAGCAAACGCTTCTATGTATCTGGTTTCCTCACAGGTGTCTATTCCGCCACAAGGCTGACACATGACTCCATCGTCATTCATTCCGCCATAGCAAAGTCCATCACATCCGTATTGTTTTTTTCTGCGTTCTCTTGCTTGCGCTTCAGTTTCTTTCTTTTTCATTTCTTGCCACCCGCCATTTCATGGATTATTGTGCGGACGATATGACCGATTACCTTTGGCTCATCCCAGCCGTCCGGTCCGCTTAATATGCACCCGCATATCTTGTGCTCCCCGAACTTCTCCACATTGAATGGGCAGCCATCGCATGAGAGGTGTGTATATTCATGATCCGTTCCCTTGCCTTCGATTACTTCATGCGTGTACTTCCTGCAGATAGTCGCTGCTTCTGTCATAAACTTTGCCCAGTAGAATGCCCACTTTGCATTGATCGCCTTTTTAAATATCTTACTCTGCCTACTGATTTTCTTTTTCAGTCTCATCCTCTGCCTCCTTTAATTTCTGCCCACACCATGGACAGTGCGGATATAATTCCCTGTCTTTTCTGTATGGATTGAT
>UMGG01069986.1_pt1 | contig 12689 bp, 9 predicted proteins | sample 1965211 | NCBI WGS metagenome assembly UMGG01 (sample SAMEA4836064, study PRJEB28245) | human gut metagenome | biome: gut microbiome; material: fecal sample | place: Denmark | collected 2008 | reverse complement strand
AGTCCGGCTCGCGGCTGCCGAACAGCCCGGCACAGGGCAAGACCGGTGCGAACGCGGCATCTTCCCCATCCACCGTTTCGGTGTCGACCGGTTCTGCGGGCGCGGCCGAGGCCGTTTCCGCATGCCCGGTGTCCGGACTGAAGCTGGCCCGCGCGTTCTGGACGCAGATGGGCAAGCCGATGATTGCGGCGAAGTATCCGCAGTATGCCGGGCGTATCGCCGCCGGTCTGGTGGGCCATGGCTCGGAATGCTACGGATTCGATGATGCGTATTCGCAGGACCACGATTTCGGCCCGCGCTTCTGCCTGTGGCTTACGGATGAGGATTACGCGGCCATCGGCGAGCAACTTGAGGCCGATTACGAGGCGCTGCCGCGCAAGTTCAGCGTGGATGCGCAAGGCCGCGTGACGTTCGAGGCGCATGCCAGGTCCGATGCTTCCGGGGCATTCCCCTCCGCAGGTGCAGGCTCCACCGTCATACCCGATGCGACAAACGCACCCACCCCCGGCACCGCTACGGACGATACCGCTACTGCCGAGTCAGGCGCGGCGTCCTCTGATGTGGCGGAAGCGATGACGACTCCGATTGATGCACCGCTCTCCCCCGTCACGCCGCGCGCACAGGACGCGAATCGCCGTGACGGCGTGTTCCGCATCGGCGACTTCTTTGAGTCGATCACCGGGTATCGCACTGCGCCCGCGCAAACCGCGCCGCACGAGTGGCTGATGCTGGCTGAATCGACTCTGGCCGCAGCCACCAATGGCGAAGTATTCGCAGACCCCACTGGGCAGTTCTCCAAAACACGCCAAGGGTTCAAGGATATGCCCGACGACGTGCGGCTTGCCTTGATTTCCAAGCGATTGGGCATGATCGCCCAGGCCGGTCAATATAATCTGCCGCGTTCGTTGAAGCGCGGCGACGGCGCGGCCGCATGGCTGTCCATCCACGAGTTCGTGCAGGCCACCGCCTCGTTGGTGTTCCTGGTTAACGTGCCGATGGTGGTGGGCTATATGCCGTATTACAAGTGGCAGTTCGCAGCATTGCGCAAGCTGTCTGGCTCGATGTTCGCGCTGTTGCCGAACGTGGGCGAACAGTTGGAAACCGTGATGCGATTGAGTTCGGCAGCCTGCTATGGCGGGGCCGGATTCGGCGAAGGCGGCAAGGGCGCGGCTCCAGCAATCAAGAAAATCAACGATATCGTGGAGCAGATTGCGGCGGATATCGTCAGGGAACTCAAACGCGAACACCTGACCACGTCCGGCGAGACCTTCCTCGAATGGCAGCGCCCGTATGTCGAGGACCACATCGCCTCCGATGATCCGGTGCTTAAAAGTTTGTAGATTCAAGCTCCCTCTGTCACGGCTTCGCCGTGCCATCTCCCTCATCAGAGGATTAGTGAAAGGAACGTCGATGACCAACGAACTGACTGATGATGAACTGCGCGAGGCTATTGTGCGCCATGAATGGGATCAGTTCCAGCGCACCAACAATGAGGGTGGACGCGCGGCATGCCAAGGCAACTGGCCGGTGTTCCACCAGATGCGGTTGGCCCAGTTCCTCACATGGGAACGGCCATTACTCACCAGCTATGCCGCTGATCTTGACGCGGCCGACCACGTGGGCCGCAACCTCGTGACCGAAAAATACGGCCGCATGATGGCCTCCACCGCGCCGGAAGATTTCACGAAGAACATAGAGCCATATATTCCGCGTCTCTCTGAAGAGCGCGTGGCCCGTCAGGAACAGGTCATCGCCCAGCAGGTCGCCTGGGCCAAGGATTTCCGCGAACGCTACCCCAAGCTCGGCGAGGCGATGCGCGTACTCACCACCACCGACGACACACCATCTGCCACCTCATTCGAAACCTATCTGCGCGGCGAGCTTGGTACGTATTCCGACCAGACCTTCGAACGTTACGAAGCAATGATTGGCGAGCGGGCCGCAGCCAGCCTGCAACGCAATATCACTGAGGAAACCTTGTTGCACACGGTCCAGCTCGGCGGTTTCGACACCTTGGAGGAGGCCGAAGCCTCCCAAGCGTAATACTCAGCCATTCACTGTGTACCGGACACCCCGACTGATGTACGCCGGCCGGCCACACCCAGGCCAACGCAATCTGCCGATCGCCCCACACCCAGACCACCAACGCAGCTTGCCCGCCAAGCCCCATTGACCGGCGCACATCGGCAGAATTACAGCGAGAATAGGCCCCAGAATGCCAGTGTCATCAGTGTGGTGAGAGTGCCGAGCGCTACCATCACGCATATGACGCGCCGTACACCGACGATATCGGCGCGGCAATACCAGACACGTTCCATTTCCCAAGCAAACAGCACCACCAACAGCATGGTCGCTATTCGCAGCACCACCCATCCGACGGCAAACAGCCGCGGCTGAGGCATAACCAATACAGCCGATACGCCTACGGCGCTCATATAGCCATACAACAGCACGGTAATCACCATTACCGCTGTGCCGATACCGGCAGATAAGCCGGCAATGCCGTGCAACGTACGCTGTTGGGCGGCTCCCAGCCCACTCGGCGTCGCATGCATGGCCCGCACAGTCGCCACACTACGTCGCCCGGCCAGCAACGTCTGTAGCCAAGAAAACACAGTCAAGCCAATACCCAATATCGCCGCCATCACGATCAGCACGGGCCCTGCCACCATCAGACCGGCCAGCACGCCGAGCGAGCCGACGATACCGGATCTGGTACGTTGCGGCGCGGCGAAGCGCTGGTGAGGTGTCGCACCGGCGACTTGGGGCGTTGCCCATCCATCGGCTTTGGTTCCGGCAGTCACACCGTTCACCCAATTTTCCAGCGCTTGCGTATAGCCTTCGGCCAATGGCAGGTTCGGGGTGAATAAGCCCTCACCAGCCCGCATCTGATGGTTGCCGGCGAAATAGCGTACGGTGACGTTCTCGTTGCCGGACTTGTTGGCCGTGGCGATGATCCGCTGCGCCCCCTGTTCGATGGGCATGGCCGTATCGTAGGTGCCGTAGTTCACCAGCACCGGCATGGTGAGGGATTTCAGATACCGGTCGGCATCAAAGTCGGCATAGGCCAGATCGAATGGCGCGTAGTCCAGCGACATCAATTTGGCCATGTCTTTGACCACGGGCTTGGGCGCGCCGGCCTCATGCGTATAGGCGCTGACAGCCATGGCCATTTGCTCACGTCCATTGAACACCGGTGCGGATGTAAGTATGGCAAAGGCAATGTCTTGCCGTTTCGAGGTTAGAATCGTGGCGATCCAGGTGCCTTCGGATTCGGCGTAGATGCCGGTTTTGGCGGGGTCCACGCCGCTTATGCCACGCAGCACGTCGAGCGAACGCCCGTATTCGCGAGCAAAACGCGGGTAGTCGCGATGCAGCACGGTGTAGTTGTCGTTGCGCTTGGCCGGCACCAAGGTCACGATGCCGGCAGAGGCCATGGCGTTGGCGATATCGCCGAAATCCTCGGCACCACTGGTACCGGACCCGTGAATGAACAGACAAGCCGGGCGTGGCCCGGGAGCGCCGACCGGTTCACGTAGTACGGCGGGTAGCGTGACGCCGTCGCCGGTCTTGATGGATAGTCGGGTTTCACGCGTACGATATCGCCCCTCGTGGGGAATGTTCGCATGGGCAGGGGTGATGGTGGTGTCGGCAGAAGCGATAACGATGTGCTTGGTGTAGGGCCGTGTGTTCCATTGCGGCATCATCGCCCAGCCAAGTGTGGCGAATACCAGCGTCATCGCCATCGCGGTGACGATGACGCTCGCTACCCGCCGCACCGAAATCCGCTTCATAGTTACTATGCCTCCCCCCCATCAGCATAGAACGGTCGGCTCTTATCGGTCGGCTCCCGTCATAATGTGCTTCTACTGGGACCGTAATGCAATGGTTTGTAACGCTATTTTCTCTTCTTGACGGCACCGACTATGGCCCATACAACGGCCACTATTACCAGAATCAGTCCCACTACGGCGCAAATAATAGCCGTCAGCAATTGCGGATTCGGCGAGAACAACGAAATCATCCGATCCGGAGATATGTACCCGAAAACCAGCGCGATCACGCCGATAATCACGCCTAATAGTCCGAATACCACAGTAGGCGCGCTGGTGCTCTGTTTCTGGATGTTCTTGGCACTCTTGACATCCTTAGCATTCTGGACGTTCTTGGCGCTCTGGACGTTCTTGGCGCTCCCCCCAGGCTGGCATGGTTTGCCGGCGGTCTGAGACTGCCCATAGGGAGGTCGTGCTGAAGATGCTGCGTACATCGGCACATCATCGGCAGATGGAATCGGCCCACCATCTCCCTCCACGGCATCGGCAACTGTTTCCAGGGCAATCCGATCTGTGGTTGGTTCGATGGGCGATGGAGAGGCAGCTGTTGCCTGCGTATCCACATCCGAGACCGACGCATCCGCATGATTGTCGGGGACGGGCAGCACAGCCGTTTCGTCATCATCCGCTGCGGATGGCAGCACCGTGGTATCGGTTCGGTCATCGACGGTCACCATGGTTGTGGTCGCGGTGGTCGCGTCGGTTTCGGAAGGTATGGCCGTGGTCGGTGTCGCATCCTCGATGGAGGCGAATTCCTTGGTTTCATCAGTCATGATTCCATCTCCTAGTTGCAACGGCTTGATCATTCCGATTGTTCGGTTGTGTTCTTGCTTGTACTGTTGCCGTCGTATATATCGGCAAGCGGCTGGAACGTAGAGCCTTCCCAATCGGAGGCGTACACCACGTTGACACGTGCTTCCACCACATAGGGAATATTGATTTTTAATTCTGGGCCGTTGTCCGGCATGGCGGATTCCTTATACAACCATTCGTGATCAGGCCCATTGGTGGCACTTTCAGCTTCGAAGAAAACAAAGCTTGGACCCATGTAGTTGTTGTATACCATCTCGTATTTGCCGCCAACGTCACTCGAAGTGGAGTAGTAGGAGTCGGCGGTGCCGAAGGCGTAAGTGCAGGAATCCGGCAGAACGATATGCACTTGCGCCTGTGTTGCGGCTATGGTGATGGTACCGACCGGGCAATTACTGATGGAAGTTTTGCCATCCAGCATCTTCACCGTGTGCGGTCCATGTGTCTTGTCCCAATCGGACCAATCAATGATTGCCTGATCGGTGTTGTAGTTTTCACCGCTGAACGCCACACCTTGCTGCAATGTTTCAAACGTGGCATCGCTGGCATCGGCAACGAAGATGCCATCCTTTTGCACATCGTTCATGCCGTCGCTGTTTCTCGCACTGACAGATTGGCTCAGTGAAACAACAGTATTGATGCCGCTGGCACCAAGATCACGGTAGTACACGCCATACGTGCCTGAAATGATGGTCATGCAGAGCGCGCATCCACCGGCAACCAGTCCGAGAGGAATCAGACCACCGGTACGCCGTCCTCTGAATCCGAGAATGATGACCACCAGCCCCATCACTATGCATACTGCGGCAATCCAGATGGTGCCCAGACGCATAATGCCGATAATGCCCATGTCGTTTACCCAAATCAGTCCCATCAGACCGGCAAAGGAGAGGAAGGTAAGGCCCAGTATGCTCAAGACCACGATTGGGCCCGCCGGCTTGCGGCGCTTGGACTCGGTGGGGGCATAGGCCGTCGCATTCATACGGTCGGGGGCAAACGGCCCGTTGGGTACTGTGCCGGGCATCGCGCCGGGCACAGTACCCGGCATCACGCTGGGCATCGACTGATAGACAGGCTGTGAAACAGGCTGTGAAACACTAGGCGCGGTTTGTGAAACAGGTTGTGAAACAGGTTGTGGAAAAGGTTGCGGAGCTGAATACAAAGGAGATTGAGGGACCGGTTGCGCGGCTGGATATGAGACAGGCTGTGGAGCTGGATATGACACAGGCTGTGAAACCGGTCGCGGCGCAGATGCCCCGAATCCGTACCCTTCCTGCTGGCGAATGCCGCTTTTGGCCAACAGCCATAGCGCTAAGGCGGCGAGCGCAATACAACCCCACCCCGCACCTGGAATCACGATTGCCACGGCGAGGAACAGGAAGCATCCCAGACAATTCCAGTCCCATTGGCCGGCAATGAGGTCCTCGGCCAAGATGTGCCCATCGCGTACATCCGGCATCAGAAACCAGCCGAGTGCGTACAGAGCTGCGCCAAAACCGAAGAACAATGTACATACAATCACCAACGCACGTACTAATGTGGGGCTCCAGCCAAGCCGTAAAGCGATGCCGCTGCATACGCCGCCGATCCACCGGTCGTCGCCGCGAACCAGTCCACTGGATCGCACCCAAGTGAAGAAGCGTCGCGATGTCTTGTTTTTTTGCGGACCAGGCTGCGGCTGTGGCTGATATGGATTCGCGTTTGGATTGCTCATGATTCCATTACACCGCCCGACCACTGCCACAACGCTCGGGGAACACCCTGATTGTTCCCTGAACACCGGGTAAAACCCCGGCCGCAACGCCCTGAGCGCGGCACAATAGGAGTATGACGTCATCTCCCGAACCATTGCTGCCCGCGCGCATGCCGTTGATGCGCCCCCGGCAGGGCCGTTGGCTCACCGGCGTGTGCAAGGGCATCGCCCTGCACTTGGGCATCGGCGTGGCATGGGTTCGGATTGCGTTCATCGCACTGACCGTCCTCTACGGCGCAGGCATCATCGCTTATGTATTCCTGTGGGTGTTCATGCCTGCCGGAGACCCGGTGGCGGCTGCGGCTCGCACAGTGCCCGTTAATCAGGCGCCGCTTGCGCGAGGCAATCAGCCACTTGCCGCTCATGACGACGAATCGGCTGCCGCACCGGAATCATTGTCCGAGGCCATCCAACGTGCTCCGAAACCGGCCGTCGTGGCATTGGCCGGTTTCGCGTTGATGGCCACTGGACTGTTGCTCACCAGCACCGGTGCGGATGTCCAGATTGTGTTTCCGCTGCTGGTAGGGTTGGGCGGCATCGCACTGGCATGGATGAATCTTAGTCCGCGAGGCACGCAGCTGTTGTCTATGTTGGGCGGCATCGCACTGATTTTCATGGGATGGGCATTGTATGTGCATAATGTCAGCATTCCTGGGTGGGGCACCTCTCCTCGACGCATTGTTGCCAGCGGATTCGTGATGATCGTCGGTATCGTGGTGGCGGTGATGCCGTGGGCGAACGCGATGCTGCAACGACTCACCCACGAGCAGGCATTGAAGGAGCGCGAAGAGGAGCGCGCGGACATGACCGCCCATCTGCATGATGGCGTGCTGCAAACGTTGGCGCTGATTCAGCTGCACTCCGAGGAACCGACCACCGTATTCGCCCTGGCGCGTAGCCAAGAGCGCGAGCTGCGCGAATGGCTGTATCAGGAACGTTCCACATCGGATCGTTCGGTGGGAGCCGGATTGAAGCAGATCGCCGCCGAGGTGGAGGACGAGCACGGCAAGCCGATTGAGGTGGTCACCGTGGGCGACGCGCGGCCGAGCGCCCAGACCGATGCGCTGCTGGACGCCACCCGTCAGGCGTTGGTCAATGCGGTCACGCATGGCGGCGAGCCGGTGTCTTTGTATTGCGAGGCCAGCGACACGATGGTTGAAGTGTTCGTGCGCGACCATGGCGAAGGCTTCGATATGGACGCCATTCCGCCCGACCGGCTGGGCATCCGCGAATCGATTATCGGCCGCATCAAACGGCGCGGCGGTACAGTGGAGATAGTGTCCAGGGCCGGCTGGGGCACCGAGGTCAGAATGCATATGCCGATCGCGCTGAAAGCGGCGCAGGGAGAACATCGATGAGCGAGAACGAGACAGCCAAGATTCGTGTGGCCGTGGTCGATGACCATGAGATGTTCCGTGCGGGCGTAATCGCCACGTTGCGTGATTCCTTCGATATCGTCGGCCAAGCGGCGGACGTGCCCGGTTCGGTGGCGATGATCGCACAGACCAAGCCGCAGGTGGTGTTGCTGGATGTGCACGTGCCCGGCGGCGAGGGTGGCGGCGGTGCCGAGATCCTCGCCAAATCGCGGCCCTACTCCCCCACTACCGTGTTTCTGGCATTGTCGGTTTCGGATGCGCCGCAGGATGTGGGGTCGGTGATTCGCGCCGGCGCCCAGGGCTATGTAACCAAGACGATTACCGGCGCTGATTTGATTTCATCCATCAAGCAGGTGCATGAGGGCTATGCCGTGTTCTCGCCAAAACTGGCCGGTTTTGTGCTTTCGGCCTTTCAGGGTGTGCCGGCGGCGGGGTCTGATGGCGGCGCTGATGGTGCGGCACGGGCTCATGATGAGGAGCTGGACCGGCTGTCCGCCCGCGAGCAGGAGGTCATGCGGCTGATCGCACGCGGATACACGTATAAAGAGGTGGCGGCCGAACTGTTCATTTCGATCAAGACGGTCGAAACGCACGTGAGCTCGGTGCTGCGAAAGCTTCAGCTTTCGAATCGCACCGAGCTCACCCGCTGGGCCGCCGATAGGCGCATTGTGTGATAAACGACAGATGAGCTCCCCCATCAGAGGGAGCTCATCTGCTCATATCACTCGGCGTCGCGGAAACCGTTGGGGTTCTTGGTCTGCCAGTTGAGGGAGGAGGCGGCCATGTCGTCGATGGTCAGCTCGGCCTTCCAGCCAAGCTCCTTCTCCGCCTTGGAAGCGTCGGCGTAGCAGGCGGCGATGTCACCGGGGCGACGCGGCTTGATCGCGTACGGAATCGGATGACCGGCGGCCTTCTCGTAAGCCTTGATAACCTCAAGCACGGAGTAGCCGTGGCCAGTACCCAGGTTGTAGACGAACACGCCTTCCTTGTCGATGTGGTCAATAACGGCCACGTGACCCTTGGCCAGGTCGACCACGTGGATGTAGTCACGCACACCAGTGCCGTCGGGCGTGTCGTAGTCGTCGCCGTAGACCTGGACTTCCTTGAGCTCGCCGACCGCGACCTTGGCCACGTACGGGGTGAGGTTCGCCGGAATACCCTTCGGGTCTTCGCCCAGCAGGCCGGACTCGTGCGCGCCGACCGGGTTGAAGTAGCGCAGCAGCACGATGGTCCAGGACGGATCGGCCACATGCACGTCGCGCAGAATCTGCTCCTGGAACAGCTTGGAGGTGCCGTACGGGTTGGTGGTGCCGCCGGTCGGCGTCTCCTCGGTGATCGGCAGTTCCTTCGGCGTGCCGTACACGGTGGCGGAGGAGGAGAAGATGATCTTCTTGACGTTGTGCTTCTTCATCACCTTGAGCAGCACAAGCGTGGAGTACAGGTTGTTGTCGTAGTATTCGATCGGCTTGGCCACGGACTCGCCCACGGCCTTGAGACCGGCGAAGTGAATGACCCAATCGATGTTGTTTTCGGTGAAGACGCGTTCCATAAGCGCCTCATCGCGCACGTCACCGTCGTAACGCTTGACCGGCTTGCCGGTGATCTGCTCGACGCGCTCAAGCGCCACGGGAGACGAGTTGCCATAGTTATCTACGGAAATAACGTCGTAGCCCTTGTCGAGCAGTTCGATGTCGGTGTGGGTGGCGATGAATCCAGCACCGCCCGTAACCAGAACAGTAGTCATATCTCCTCCTTTGGAAGGACTTGCCTTCGGTTTTCCTTCAGTATTGAGCTTACTTCACTTGACCTGTTTCACCTAGCGGCAAAACCAAGACTTTCGAGGAATGTTTGCGTGGTGGCTTTCTGCTTGAAGACGGCCGTGTTGCCGAGGATGCGGTAGCAGACGCTGCCGAGCTCGTCACGTACGGCTTGGTGGATGGCCTCGCGGTCGCGGTTTCCGGCCAATGTTTCAGCGAGTTCGCCCCATTCGAGACTGAATTCGCTGACTTCATCGGGCAAATCGCGGCCTTCGGCGAGCGCCTCCTCGACGATGCCGAGCTGGTCGACGAGCCGTCCGGGCAGGATGAACAGGCCTTGGGCTTCGATCAGTCCAATCGGCTCCTGCTTGACCGGCCAGTATTCGGGGTGTGCATGGAAAATACCTTCCGGGTACTCGTCGCTGATCGCATTGTTGCGGAAGATGAGACTCATCTCATAGCCACGTTCGGTGATGATCGCGCTGGGCGAGAGGGCGGATTGGCGGTTGCCGTCCGCGTCATGGCTGGCGATGCCGTTCGCCGCGTCGTCATAACCGACCCATGCCTCGCGGATGATGTCGGATACGTCGATGATGCTCTGGCGGTTTTTCGACACCACACGCACGGCGGTACCGGGCCAGTCGAGGATTTCGACCACGGCGTCCGGATAGTCGGCAAGTGTGAAGGCGGCCCAAGTGGCGGCCTTGTGCATCGGCAGCAGTTCGCCGCCGCCCTGGTAATGGTCATGGGCGAGCACCGAGCCGCCGATGCGAGGCAGCGCGGCGTTGCATCCGAGGAAGTATCCGGGGAAACGGTCCACGAAGTCGAGCAGATGGCCGAAGGTGTCGCGGTCCACATGCATCGGCGTGTGGTCGGTGTTCACGCAGATGCCGTGCTGGTCGAAGTAGCCGTAGGGCGAGAACTGCCAGAACCATGACTCGCCGCCGAGCGTGACCGGCAAGGTGCGCAGCGTGCGCTTGTCACGTCCGGCGAAGCCCTCGTTCTCATGGCAGATCGTGCACTTCGGGTAGCCGCCGGCCACGGCGTTGCCGGCCGCCGCCTTCTTCATGTTCTTGAATTCGGGTTTGGCGAGGTTGATGGTCACCGTCAGCCCGTGCGAGTCGAAGCGCGGGTTCCGGTCGAGCTGGGCACGCTTGACATAATTGTTGGCCACACAGTAGTCGTAGAACCATTGCATGGCGGCCATGCCGCCATCCCGGTGCTCGACGAGCAGGAATCGGTCGTCGAGATCAGCGGGGTTGGCGGAGAGGATGCCCATGATGGTGTCGGCGTAGGCCGGGCCTTCCTCCGGCTTGAAAAGGCCGGCGGTTGTGGCGGCGGCGCGGAAGGCGGCGAGCAGGGGGTCGGGGGTCTTTTCGCCATAGGGGGCCTGGCTTCGGCTGCCAACAATGTCTTGGACTACGTCTGACACTGACGCCGCCGACGTTGTGGTTTTGGGTCCGGGGTAGGAATCTAGGCGGAAGAGGGCGAAGATTTGGTTGCGGGTCCAGTCTGCGTTGCGTGGGTCAAGGTCAAGATGGGCCAAAGCATAATCGATCAGGGCGTCGATGCTGGCGTATACCTCGGTCAGCTGATCGTTCATTGCTCTGCCTCCATCATGCTGGTTCGGGTATGGTTCGGATGACGGCTCACCTGGCAGCCTCCATGATGTCGGCTACGATGGCGCGGGTTTCGCTGGCCTTCTGCTCCATCTCCTGCACGAGTTTGATCTGGGTGCGGGTGCGCACCAGATTATGCTCGGGGTACTTGGTGGCAAAGTAGATATCGCCTTCCAAGTAGTCGGCGAGAAAGCGCATGCCGCATTCCATGGTGAGCAGGTTGCCGCTGAACGGCAGCAGTTCGGCCTCGCGCGCGGTGATGCTGCCGCGTAGTTCGCCCACGAAGCCTTCCGTGTAGGCGCGGAACAGCTCGGTGCTGAAATGCACCTTGCTGAGGTCCTTTTCGTCTTCCAGAGCAGTGGACGCACCAAAGCGTATGGAATCGCCGAAGTCGAACAGCATGGAGCCGGGCATGATGGTGTCGAGATCGATGATCGCACGCGCCTTGCCGGTGGTGGCGTCCATGAGGATGTTGTTGAGCTTGGTGTCATTGTGGGTCACGCGCAGCGGAATCGAACCGTCCCTGAGCCCATCCATCACGACGGCATACTGGTCGGCGTGACTCAGATAGAAGTCGATTTCCGGCTGGCATGCGGCGGCGCGGCCGAGCTTGTCCGCGGCGAGGGCGGCCTTGAAGTCCTCGAAACGATGCGGGGTGTCGTGGAAGTGGGCGATGGTTTCGGTCAGCTGGCTGGCGTCGAATTCGGACAGGAAGTTCTGGAAGTCGCCGAATGCGCTGCCGGCTTCGCGGAACACGTCCGGGTTCGGCACGAGGTTGTAGGACACGGTGTGTTCGATGAACTTGTAGACGCGCCATGCGCCGCCATCGATCTCGGCCCAGGTGGCGCCTGAGGTGGTGGGCACAATGTCCAGCGTCTCTTTGCCCTGAGCCTTGAGAGTGGAGGTGACCAGTTCGACATTGCGCATCAGATTCACCGTATCGGGGAAGATGCTGGTGTTCATCTGCTGGAGGATGTAGCGGGGGCCGTCCGTGGTCACCAGATAGGTGGTGTTGATGTGGCCGTCTCCGTAAGGTTCGATACCGGTCACGGCACCTTCCAGCGCAAAATGCGAGGCGATGCCGAATAAAACTTCATTGCTTTCAGTCATGATGGGTCCGTTCTCCAAAACGTGGGATCAGGCTTCACGCCAGGCGATACCGCTGTCAGGCAGGTCGAAGTCCTCGGTGGTGCCGTCGGCCAAAGTCACCGTGGTCTTCTGCGGCTGATCGGTGTTGTTGATTACGCAATACAGCCCTTGCTCGGGGAAGTGTGCCACTTCGCATTCCGGATTGGACGAGCTCCAGGCCGCATACTTGTCTTCGTTGTGGGAAGCGTAGAACAGCACGCGTTCCAGCAGTCGGGCGTTGGCCGCCGAATAGGGCAGGCCGGAGATGTACACGCCGCGGCCCTTGCCATAATCGTTGGTCGCGAGCTGTACCTGGCCGCCGTCCGCGCGCAGCAGGGTCACGTTTTCATTGACCGGATACGTGTTGAGCACGGGTTCGCCGAAATCGATGCCGCCCAACGGCTTGATGGACT
>UMGG01056089.1_pt1 | contig 12796 bp, 18 predicted proteins | sample 1965211 | NCBI WGS metagenome assembly UMGG01 (sample SAMEA4836064, study PRJEB28245) | human gut metagenome | biome: gut microbiome; material: fecal sample | place: Denmark | collected 2008 | reverse complement strand
AAAATAAATAGAGGAGAGATAAAACAATGAGAAAACCAATTCATGATTATATGGAATTTACAGACTTAAAAGATATGCTAAATAAAACTGGTGAGATATATGGAGATAGACCAGCATATGTATTTAAAACTGAAGAAAAAGGTAAGTTTAGAGAAATTACACATAAAGAATTTAGAGATGATATAAATTCTTTAGGTACAGCACTTATTGAATTAGGTTTAAAAGGAAAAAGAGTTGCTGTTATCTCTGACAATAGATATGAGTGGGGATTAGTATATTTAGCTGTTGCAACTGGAGTAGGAGTAATTGTGCCTTTAGATAAAGCTCTTCCTGATAATGAAATCGAGAGTCTAATGATGCGTTCAGAAATAGAAGCTATAGTTTACTCTAAAAAATACGACGAAGTAATGAACAGAGTAAGAGAAGAAAAAAATACAAATGTAAAATATTTTATTTCAATGGATATAGAAAAAAATGAAAAAGAAGTGTATTCATTAAAGCAATTATTAGAAAAAGGAAAGAAAAAAATAGAAGATGGAGATAGAGAATTTTTAGATGCTAAAATTAATGCAGAAGAAATGGGGATAATGTTATTTACATCTGGAACAACAGCAAGGTCTAAAGCTGTTATGTTATCACATAAAAATATATGTGCTAATTTAATGGATATAGCATCTGTTATAAAGTTAAAAGAAGACGATAGAATGTTATCATTTTTACCATTACATCATACTTTTGAGTGTACAGTAGGTTTCTTATATCCAATTTCAAAAGGATGTTCTATTGCATTTTGTGAAGGAATTAGACATATAGCAGATAATGTAAAAGAGTTCCAAGTAACTGCAATGATATCTGTTCCTATTTTATATGAAACAATATACAAAAAGATTATGAAGGGAATAGAGAAAAAAGGAAAATTAGAAACTGTAAAAAAGGGAATAAAAATTAGTAATTTCTTATTAAAATTTGGAATTGATATAAGAAGAATAATATTTAAAGAAGTACATGAAAACCTAGGAGGAAAAGCTAGATTATTTGTTGCAGGAGGAGCTGCTTTGGATCCGGAAGCAGAAAGAGGTTTTAACAATTTTGGAATAAAAATGTTACAAGGGTATGGTTTAACAGAAAGTTCACCAGTAATAGCAGCAGAAGATGACAAATATCAAAGATTAGGTTCAATAGGAAAAGCTTTTCCAAGTATAGACGTAAAAATAGAAAATCCAAATGAAGAAGGAGTAGGAGAATTACTTGCAAAAGGACCATCAATAATGCTTGGATATTATAACAATGAAGAAGCAACAAAAGAAACATTAGAAGATGGGTGGCTACATACAGGAGATTTAGCAAAAATAGATAAGGATGGATACATATTTATTTCAGGAAGAAAGAAATTTGTTATTGTATTAAAAAATGGAAAAAACATTTATCCAGAAGAACTTGAAACTTTAGTTAATAAAATTGAAGGAATAAAAGAAAGTTTTGTATACGGAAAGCCAGAAGATGATGGAGATTATAAAATTTGTTGTAAGATTGTTTATGACAAGGATAATGTAAAAGAAATTTATGGAACAGATGAAGAAGAAAAATTAAAAGAATTAATTTGGCAAGAAGTGAAGAAGGTAAACAAAACAATGCCTGCTTATAAATATATTAGAGAAATTACTTTAACAGATAAAGAATTAATAAAAACAACTACTCAAAAGATAAAAAGATTTGAAGAAATGAAAAACGTAATATAAGGAAAAAAAGGGAAAAGGTTAGTAATACTTTTCCCTAAAATTTAGTTTGTAACAAAAATGTAATATTTCTGTAACATAAATTTAATATAAAAAAATGAATATCATCTTGTAGTTTTTTGTTAGTTAATGTATAATTATAGAGAAAAGAGCAAAAAGCAAACACGCGTAAGATAAAGGAGGTAATTTACAATGTCTAAATCTGGCATAGTAAATGTGAGAATGGTTATCACAGAGGAAAAAATATTATCAAATATAGATAAAGTTCAAAAATTGATTAATCCAAAAAGTAAAAAACAAATTATTCAATTAGAAGATGATACTTACTTTAAGGATTTAGTAGAATCAATAAAAACATATTTAATTGAATATCCAAAAAAGAAAAACTTCCCTACAAGTGTGTATAAAGCAGCTTATGGGTTAGTTGAATTTGCTACAAATCAATTTGAAGATAATACAAAGAAAATAGAAGAATTAATTAGACAAAGAGAACAAAATATAGCTTTAGCAGGTCAATTAAAAGGACTTATTGATGCAGTAGTTAATAAAGAAAAGGATTGGAAAGACCAAGTAAAACAAGCTGAAGAAAACTTTTCAGAAGATATCATAGAACCTTTAACTATTGTTGGAAAAGCAAGAAGTACAAAATCACAAAATTATCAAGATGCAATGAAATTATTAAATGCTAGAGTAAATAACTTAGAGTCTAATTTACATATAGAAATTGATATGGAAAGAATTGAAGATAGATCAAAAGCTTTAAGTTATATTGGAATAGAAATAGCTGATGCATTAAAATCAATACCAACACCAGTAGAAGAAGTTGAAAATCAACAAGAAATACAAGAGGTGCAACAAGTTCAAGAAGAACAACAATATATACAAGAAACAACATTTGAAACAAAACCAAGTTTATGGCAAAGATTTAAAAATAGCAAATTTGTAAGAGCAATGAAAGCTATTACAAGAATTAGAATAGTAATTGATGCTCCAAACGCACTTCCAGAAGGAAGAGGAGAAAATAATTAGTAAAGTAAGAAGTTAGCTAAAGCTAGCTTCTTATTTTAATTTGACTTTTTTTGGTATATATAGTATAATAACAATCAGTGTAATAGTATTGATCGGAATTTATTAAAATAGAGTATATATGTAGGAAAGAGAGAATTATAAAGACTGCATATTAAGTAAATAACTCTATTATTTTGTACATAGGAATGAAAAATAGTAAATTAGGTCAAAATTAGTTTAGAGAATAAACTAGTTTTTTTAACATTTTAAAATGAAGGGAGAATATATGATAGAAGAAAATATAAAGAGAAGTAAGAAAGAAGAAGAAAAAAAGACTCAAACAAAAAGAACAAGAACTAGAAAGGAAAACAAAACAGAAAAAAAAGGAACACAACCAACTGAAGAAAAAAGAACAAGAAAACCATATCAAAGAAGAAATACAAATAAAATAATGAAACAAGAAAAAAATGAAAAAAGCAGTAAAGAAAACAATATTTTTAAAAAGCCAAAATTAAAAATAATCCCATTAGGAGGACTTCATGAGATAGGAAAAAATATCACTGTATTTGAATATGAAAATGAGATTATAGTAGTAGATTGTGGATTATCTTTTCCAGATGATGACATGCTTGGAGTTGATTTAGTAATACCAGATATTACCTACTTAGAAAAAAATGTAGATAAAATAAAAGGTTTAGTAATTACTCATGGACATGAAGATCATATTGGAGGGGTTCCATATTTATTAAAGAAAATTAATATACCAATTTATGCTACTAGATTAGCAGCGGGATTAATTAGAAATAAATTAGAAGAACATAAATTATTGAGAAGTACAAAATTAAATGAAGTAATGCAAGGTCAAACTATTAAACTAGGAAAAAACTTTAAAGTTGAATTTATAAGAAGTTCACATAGTATTCCAGATTCTGTAATGTTAGCAATTACTACTCCAGCAGGAACAGTTCTTCATACAGGAGATTTTAAAGTAGATTATACTCCAATTGACGGAAAGTTAATGGATTTTGGAAGAATTGCCGAATTAGGAAACAAAGGAATATTAGCTTTAATGGCAGATAGTACAAATGCAGAAAGAAAAGGATTTACTATGTCAGAAAGTTCTGTAGGAGAAGTTTTTGATAAATTATTTTTACATTGTACAAAAAGAATTGTAGTTGCAACATTTGCGTCAAATGTTCACAGAGTACAACAAATTGTTAATTCAGCTATTAAATATAATAGAAAAATTGCAGTTTGTGGTAGAAGTATGATAAATATGATAGAAACAGCAAGAAACTTAGGTTATATAGAATGTCCAGAAAACATATTTATTGATATTGATATGATTAATAACTATACAGATGAACAATTAGTTATTATTACGACAGGAAGCCAAGGAGAACCAATGTCAGCTTTAACAAGAATGGCAGCGGGAGACCATAGAAAAGTAAAAATAACGCCAAATGATTTAGTTATTATTTCCGCAACGCCAATACCAGGAAATGAGAAATTTGTATCAAAAGTAATAGATGATTTGATGCAAATTGGAGCAGAGGTTGTTTATAGTTCGTTAGAAGATATCCATGTTTCAGGACATGCTTGTCAAGAAGAACAAAAACTAATCTTGGCTTTAGCGAAACCTAAATATTTTATACCTGTACATGGTGAATATAGACAGTTAATTGCTCATAGCGAAACAGCTCAGAGTATGGGAATTGATAAAGATAATATTATTATGTTATCAAATGGTAGAGTTTTAGAAATAAATGAAAATAGTGCGGAATTTACTTCTACTGTGCCAAGTGGAAGGGTATTAGTTGATGGCCTTGGAGTTGGAGATGTAGGAAGTATAGTTCTAAGAGATAGACAGCATTTATCTCAAGATGGTTTAATTGTTATTGTTTTAACTATGGATTCTTCAACAGGAGAAGTAATAGCAGGACCAGATGTTATTTCAAGAGGTTTTGTTTATGTTAGAGAATCTGAAAATTTAATGGATGATGTAAAATCTGTTGTTAGACATGAAATTAAAAAGTGCGAAGAAAAAGGAATTCGTGATTGGTCTACAATAAAAACAACAACAAGAGAAAATTTAAGAGATTATATATTTGCAAAAACTAAAAGAAACCCAATGATTATACCAATTATTATGGAAGTATAATGAAATGCAGTAATACCAAGCTATTTAAAACTTGGTATTACTTTTTTGTTACCCTTTTGTTGCCCACTTAATAAGTTGCAATAAGTTTTTTATTGATTTGAAGCTAAAATATATAACTTTTTTTGTTTTTTATATTCAATCATATTTATTGCTGCTTGTTTTTCTTCGAGAGGAATATGAGTATAAACATCTTGACCAACATTTTCATTACTATGTCCGATAATGGAATTTATGATTACCTGTTTTATATTTAATTTTTCTAATTCAGTTCTTAGAGTATGTCTACAATCGTGAGCAGTATGTTCAGAAACAAAAGTATGTAAATCTTTAAAATTATATTTGTAATGGTATAGATAATAATCATAGTCAATTTTATTTCCATTTGGTTGCATAAATAAAAATTCATTGTCAGGATTATAGTATTTTTCAAATAATGGCTTTATTGCAGGATGAATTGGTATTGTTCTATTTATTCCAGCCTCTGTTTTTAGTCCACCTATAAAATAATTTTCATCTAAAAATACATTTGCACTATAAACTGAAAGCAATTCATCAGCTCTACAACCACAATATAATAACATCAGCCAAAAGTCTCTAATAAAGAGTTCTCTGTTTTGTTTTCTTTCTTTTTGTAAGCCATCACTTTTGGGAACAAAATTCCACAAATAAGCAATTTGTTCATAGGTAAATACTTTTTCTTTTTCTGTAACTTTATTTTGAGCCTTTTTAATTTCTTTTCTATCATTTGTAGTAGCAGTAATAAATTTTGCGTAGCCTTTTTCGATAAAATCCTCTTCAAGAGCAAATTTATCAAGATTTAGATATAAATTAACCATTTGTTTTTGTGCAGAAGCACCTTTTTTACTTTCTTTCAAGAATTTATTAAAATCAGATGCTCTCAATTCTTTATAAACTTTATCATATAGCCCTTTTGAATTATGAAAAGCAGTAGTCATTCCTCTACAATAATTGCGACTAAAAGGTTTATTTTTAGGTCTAATATGATGTGTTTTTTCTAATTTTTCCTCTTCTTTTGTAAGCATTTTAGTTTCCTTAAATTTTTCAAATAATTGTTTAAATGTATAATTTTCTTTTTTAACTTTTTCTATTGTTGATTTTTTAGGATCTAAAACTGGTACTAGAGGATATGGATTTTTTGGAAAAGTAACAATTTTATCATATATTTTTTGCTTAATATATAGTGGAACAGGATTTCTATGATAGTTTTCAAGACAAACTAAAGCATCTAATTCTGTTTCAAAAGAATCTATAAAAAATCTTATTGCATTTCCATTTATATCTTTTCCGATAGTAATTCTTGCACCCCAAGGTTTATTCCTATTTTTTCCTAAGTAAATAGCAGAGCCTTTGCCGTTAGCTCTTTTTTTACTTTGCATAATAAAAAACCTCCATTTTAATAATTTTTTTCTTGTAAAACTATTGAAAATGAAAGTCTTTTTTGATATTATAATTAAGTAGTCACTTTCAATAGTGGTTACAGCCTTTGGGTAATGTGTCCTGTCGCAAACTAAACACATTATCCATTTTTTTAATCTAAAAAACCTTTTACTTTAGTATTTTTTTTACTTATATTAGTTGAGTTGTTATTTTTCTTATGTATTCCAGTAAATAATAATGAGAGACCACCTGTATATAATGCTAATCCAATTTTTGCTGCAGAAATTTTATTTTTATTAGTATCTTTATGAAATAAGGATTTTTTTATTGGTTTGGTTATATCAATAGTAGTTTTATTATATAAACTATTTTTTAATGCTCTTTTAGGATTTTTGATATATCCCATACCCTTTTTACCATACATTGGATTTATTGATTTTTTTATACTTCTTTTTATTTTTCCTGTTGTTCTAGCTTTAAATGATTTCTTTAAACTTGGAGTCCTAAAACCAAATTTCATTATAACCTCCTATTTAAAAGCACTAGAGTTTTCAACTTTAATTACTTTTCCTAATATTTTAAAATTTCTTTTTTGTTTTTCTTCATCGGTTAGTTTTATAGGTTGACTATAAGGAATTGCAGTATGTAATTCAATGTATTCCTTAAAATCAATAATTTTTCTGATAAATATAGTTTTATCATCAATAGAAATTAGGCAAGTTTGACCATTACTATAACTATTTATTTCTTCTATAATTGCTAAATCCCCAATTCCTACAAGTGGGAGCATAGAGTCATCATTTATTCTGTAGCCAAAATAATTATGAATATAATCCCATTTAAAAGGTAACATTATATCTTCATCAGTTTTTTCTAACTTTCCATTATTGGATATGAAAACTGGTATAGTAAAAAAATTGTCATCATTTGTATTTAACTGAGGGTTTGTAATTTCAATAATTTCATTAGAAGAAACATAGCCACAAACTTCCATCAATTCATCATAACTTGTTATACCTTTTGAAGCAGTAGCAATTCCTTTTAAAACCTTAGGAGATGGGGGACTATCTAATTTTAAATTCATATATTGAGAAAGATATGTTCGATTAACACCAGAAGCATTGGCAAAACGAGTTTGATTCTCATATAATTCATTTATATTTTTTATAATTGTTGCAAATTTATTCTTATCAAACATAAAAAAACCTCCTGCAAATATAGTATATAACAGGGTTTTAAAAAAGTCAACAAAAAATGTTAAAAAAATTAACAAAAAGTATTGACTTTTTCAAAAACAAAATATATAATGATTTTGTTAAAAAAATTAACAAAAAGGAGAGTGATAAAATTGAGAATAAACATTGAGGCAGTATTACAGTTGATAGAAGAAAAATTTAGAAACAATAAGAGCTTTTTTGCTGAAACTATTGGAGTAGACCCATCTTACTTAAATTCTGTACTTAATAAAAAAGCAATAGATCACAGTCCAAAAGTATGTAATGGAATTGTGAGATATTGTAAGCAAAACAATTTAGATGAAACAAAATATATTTTTTTAGAATAAATTGTTAAAAAAATTAACAAAGGGAGAGAAAAAATATGAAAAAATTAAAAATGCGACAGGACACAAAATTTAAAGGAGGGAAAAAAGGATGCCAGAAATTGAAACTATTACACCATACGAAGCAGGAAAAATATTACATAGAAATGCAGAATTTGTGAGAGCGGGACTAAGAGAAAAAAGATTTGATTTTGGAACAGCTATTCCACCACAAAAAGATGGAGGAAATTGGAGTTATATCATTATAAAAAGTAAATTTTTTGAATATTTAGGTGTAAAGGAGAAAACAAATTATGAAAATAATAAATAAAAAAAAGTTTTTGATAAGAATATTAGAACTTATTGTAATAATTGCAACAATAATATTAACAATACTTGCTATTCATTATGCGACAAAAATTAGAGGACATAAGGCTTATGGTGGGGAATACTTAATTCCTATATTGGGTGGAATATTAGTTACTATTATTGAAGATGCTTACCAGGATAGTGAAAAAGATAAGAAAGGAAAAAAGTAAAATGAATATTAAAGTTTATGTGAAAAGTTTATTTATCATATATAGATACAACAATATGCTAACAACATTAAGAATTATGAAAAATAATTTAAAACTTTTAGAAAGGGGGAATTAGTATGGAGGAAACGATAAAATTAAAAGATAGAGAAATTCAAGATATAAAAGATAGTCTATCAGATATTTTACAAACTATTAGAGATTTAGCACAAGAAATAAACCAGGATAATATAGAAAGCAAAAAAAGAGAAATATCAGAATTAGCAACCAATACAATTTATGAATTACAACAAGATTTATTAGATGAAAAAATAGAAGAACTACCTACAACCGACAAAAGTAACAGATAGTTCTTGTAAAGAAAATTTATATAAATTAACTTCATTTGTATTTTAACATAAAACCAAGTGAAGTTCAATAGAAAGGAAGAGAAAAATGGCAAAGCCAGTACAAAGAAAAAGACATAAAAACAAAACGATTATAACTTGTGAAAACTGTATGAATTGTATGTATGAAGGCAATGGCGATATGTATTGCGATGAACATAATGAGTTCGCATTAGTATATGAAGATTTTTGCCCAACTGATGATTATCTATGGTGCAATAAAAAGAAATTTGTTGAAAGATAGGAGGAATTTGATTTGACAAGAGAGGATTGGCTAGAAGAAAGAAAAAAAGGAATAGGTGGTTCTGATGCAGCAACAATATTAGGTTTGAATCCATATAAAACATCAATTGATTTATGGGAAGAAAAGACAGGAAGAAAAAATGCAGAAGATATTTCTAACAAGCCTTATGTGAAGTATGGAACTAAAGCAGAGGACCATTTAAGAGAATTATTTAAACTTGATTTTCCACAATATGAGGTTACACACCAGGAAAATGCAATAATAAAGCATCCAATATATCCATTTTTATTTGCTAGTCTAGATGGACAACTTGTGGATAAAAACACTGGGGAATTAGGAATTTTAGAAATAAAGACAACTAATATTTTACAATCTATGCAAAAAGAAAAATGGAAAGAAAAAATACCAGATAATTATTATTGTCAAGTCTTACATTATTTGAATGTAACAGGTTATTCGTTTGCAATACTAAAAGCACAATTAAAATATGATTATAGTGGAGAAATAAGACTTGAAACAAAACATTATACAATATTAAGAAAAGATGTAGAAGATGACATTAAACTATTAAGAGAAAAAGAAATAGAGTTTTGGACTAAATATGTTGAAAAAGATATTCAACCACCATTAGTATTACCAAATTTATAAGGAGAGAATTATTATGAATAAAGAAGATTTTATAGAGAAAGAAAAAATATCATTCAGTAATCAAATGGATCCAGAATGTGTTGCTCAAAGTGAAAATAAAGAACTTAAAATTGTAGGAGTTAAATACGAGGATAGATTTGAAAAGAGAACTTTTACTGGTAAAGAATATAGTTATTATTCAAATATAGAAGATATAAAAGTTGGAGATATTGTTGAAGTACCAACGAGATATGGAAATTCTATTGCAGAAGTAGTTAGAACAGATATTGATAAAAAAGAAATTGAGAAAATAAAAGATTATATGAAAATTATAATTAAAAGAATTGACAAGGAAGAATTTTTTAGTAAAGGAGAAAATGAATAATGGAATTAAAAGTAGAAGAAATAAAAGCATTAGCACCTATTCAATTCAACTATGAAGATATAAAAAAATGGATAACGGAAAAAGCAAAAGAATATAAATCAATGGTTTATACAGAAGAAACCATTACAAATGCAAAATCGGACAGAGCAACATTGAATAAAGTGGCTAAAGCACTAAATGATGAGAAAATTAGAATAAAAAAGGAAGTGCTAAAACCATTTGAAGATTTTGAATCTAAATGTAAAGAATTGCAGGGAATAATTACAGATGCATCAAATTCCATAGATGTACAAGTAAAGGCATTTGAAACAAAAGAACAAGAAGAAAAGAAAAAACAAATAGAAGATTTATTTAATACATACATAGGGGATTTCAAAGAACTAATAATTTTTGAACAGATATTTAATCAAAGATGGTTAAATAAAACATATACAACAAAAAAAATAGAGGATGAAATAAAACACTTAATTGCTAAAACAACAACTGATTTAAAGGTAATAGATGCTCAAATACAAGATGAATCTATAAATAAATCAGTAAAAAATTATTATTTCAATAATATTACAGATCCAAGCATATTAGGAAATTCTTTACAAGAAGGAATGAAAATTGATGAAAATAATAAAAAAATAGAAGAATTAAACAGACAAAAAGCAGAACAAGAGAAGAAAATACAAAATTACATAATAGAACAAGCAAAAGAAAGTGATAAGGTTGAAGGAAAAAATTTATTAACCATTAATTTTAGAGTAACTGCAACAAAAGAACAATTTATGGCTATTAGAGAATTCTTTGAAAAAAATAATATTAAATATGGAAAGGTAGATTAATAATATGGGATTAGATATGTATTTAACTAGAGAAAAATATATTGGAGCTAATTACGAGCATAATCAAGTAAAGGGTATTATTGATATAACAGTAAGAGGCAAGAAAATACCAATAGATTTAAAGAAAGTAAACTGCATTCGTGAAAGTTTTGGATATTGGAGAAAAGCTAATCAAATACATAAATGGTTTGTAGACAATGTTCAAGATGGAAATGATGATTGTAAAACATATTATGTATCAACAGAAGATTTAGAAAAATTATTGAATATCTGTAAAGAAGTAAAAGAAAAAGCAAAACTTGTAGATGGAAAAATAAAAAAGGCATTAGAAAATGTTCCAGATGAATTAGAAGTTGAGCTATGGAGTGATAGTGGAGTTGACCAAAGTGATGACGATAGTGAAGTTGTTATAGAGGATGCTTATAGACATCAACATACATTACCAGATGGGCAAACATACGAAGATGGAACAAACAGTATAGATTACTTTGTAATATATGCAAATTATAGAGATGAAAACGAAGAGGAGGAATAAAAATGGAAGTCAAGAACAGTTTAGTTAAAAAAGAAGAAAAAAAGACATTTAGTGCTTTTTTAGCACAAGATGCAATGAAAAAAAAGATAAATGAAATGGTTGGAGGAGAAAAAGGACAACAATTTATTACTTCAATAATATCTGCAGTTTCAACTAATCCTCAATTAGCAGAATGTGATAATTCATCAATAGTATCTGCAGCACTATTAGGACAGGCTCTTAATTTGAGCCCTAGTCCTCAATTAGGTCAATATTATATGGTACCTTTTAACGATAGCAAAAGAGGTTGTAAAGTGGCTCAATTCCAAATTGGATATAAAGGTTATATTCAATTAGCTATTAGAAGCGGACAATATAAGAAGTTAAATGTTTTAGCAATAAAAGAGGGAGAATTAAAAAAATATGATCCACTTAATGAAGAATTAGAAGTACAACTTATTGAAAACGAGGAGGAAAGAGAAAAAGCAACAACTATTGGTTATTATGCTATGTTTGAATATTTAAACGGATTTAGAAAAACAATTTATTGGTCTAAAGAGAAAATGGAGGCACACGCATTAAAATATTCAATGGGATATAGAGCAAAAAAAGGATATACATTTTGGGAAAAAGATTTTGATGGAATGGCATATAAAACAATGTTAAGACAATTGATTTCAAAATGGGGAATTATGAGCGTAGATTTAACTATGCAAAAAGCACTTGAGTCAGATATGGCAGTTATTAACGATAATGGTACATACGATTATGTAGATAATAATTCAAATGTAGAAGATGAACCAATCCCAGTTGAAACTGTAGAAAGTGAAAATACAATAGACAATAATATCGAAAATACAACAACTGAAGATGATACAGATTTCTTTTTTGATAAAAAATAATTTGTGAAAGGAAGAAAGTAGATATAATGGAGGGATGGATAAGTTTATACAAAAAGTTTGTTAATTGGGAATGGTACCAAGATACTAATGTAAAGTCAGTTTTTATCCATCTTCTTTTATTAGCAAGTTATGAAGATAAAAAATGGCAAGGAAGAGTGGTAAAAAGAGGACAAGTTATTATTTCATCAGGAAATTTAGCATCGGATTTAAAATTAACAAGACAACAAGTTAGAACAGCATTAAAAAAATTACAAAGTACGGATGAAATTAGTGTAGAGTCAACCAACAAATATCTAGTGATAACTATTGAGAAATATAGTGATTACCAATCAGCTTTACAAAATAATAACCATCAAACAACCAACAAAACAACCATAGAAGCAACCAGCAAAATAATAGAGGAAAGCATTGAGGCAAAAGGCATGCAAGAAATGTCGAAAAACAAAGTAACCAACAAAACAACCAACAAAATAACCACATCTAATAAATTAAATACTAAACTAAACTATACTAAACTAAACTTATTATT
>UMGG01071477.1_pt1 | contig 12888 bp, 13 predicted proteins | sample 1965211 | NCBI WGS metagenome assembly UMGG01 (sample SAMEA4836064, study PRJEB28245) | human gut metagenome | biome: gut microbiome; material: fecal sample | place: Denmark | collected 2008 | reverse complement strand
GCATTGGTTATGGTCTCTATGTAGTGACATCAAATGACGGTAAGAAGGATAACGGACTGATTGTCAACACAGTTACCCAGCTGACAGACTCTCCGTTCCGTGTTGCAGTTAATATCAATAAGACAAATTATTCTCACCATGTTATCAAGCAGACAGGGGTGATGAATGTAAACTGTCTCTCTGTAGAAGCTCCGTTCTCTGTATTTGAACAGTTTGGTTTCCAGAGTGGAAGAAGCGTGGATAAATTTGCGGGACAGAAGGTGAATCGTTCTGATAACGGACTGATATTCCTGGACAAATATATCAATGCATTTATGTCCCTGAAAGTAGAGCAGTATGTAGATCTGGGAACTCACGGAATGTTCATCTGCAGTGTGACAGAAGCTCGCGTGGTAAGTGACCAGGAGACAATGAGCTACACCTATTATCAGAAAAATGTAAAACCGAAACCTGAAACAGAAGGTAAGAAAGGATTTGTATGTAAAGTCTGCGGATATATCTACGAAGGCGATGAACTTCCGGAAGATTATATCTGCCCACTGTGTAAACATGGAGCTGTAGACTTCGAGCCGATTGGATGAAAGATTTCTCTTGTTAAACTGCTAAAGAGTGACATTCTGTCATGTGAATATTTGTCGAGATTTCAGAGTGATCTGATTGATAAAATAAAAAATAGAGATTGTCAGTGGTTAAATCGCTGACAATCTCTATTTTTGCTCCAATATGGTACTATTATTAAATACTGTTTCAGTACTATTTCAAATTTACATTCCAAAATGGTGTATTGATATTATAATGTAAAAATTTGATAAAGTCAAAATATAAAAAATAAATCCATTGAAATAGTATTGAAAATATAAAAGTATAGTGATACAATAAAAAAAGAAAGGACGAAGAGAGGAGGAACTGAGATGACAGAACTTAAACTGGAATTTGAATTGGAAAATGCGGAATTGCCAATAGATTATGATAAAGTGATATTAAGCTTTATGAAAGCAGCAATTGAAAATTTTTCGCCGGATTTATTTGACAGGTTATACAACAAGCGGGAGTCTGTGATAAAGACTTATTGCTGGACATGCTATTTGCCTCATGCCCAATTTACTTCAGACACAATTAAACTTGGAGCAAATAAATTTATGTTAACTTTTTCTGATATTGATATGGGAGAATTACTGATATTTTTTAATGCATTTAGTCTTATGAAGCATAAAATATTCCATATGAACAGAAATTCCATGAAACTGTTGTCGGTGAAAACAAGGAAACTTCAGACAATTAAAGAAACGGAATTGATTGTAAAAATGCAGAGTTCATTAATAGCGAGAAAACATAATAGTGATGATAATACTGATGTTTATTATACCTTTGATGAGCCGGAATTTTCGGATATTGTAAAGGAGAATCTGAAAATCTTTTTACAGAGGATAAACATAGAGTGCGATACAAGTGATTTTTCTATTGTACCTTTAAAAGGAAAAAAGGTAGTTACAAGAATTATGGGGCAATTTGTAGATGGAAATATTGGTATCTATAAAATAACAGGAAATCTCAGACTGTTGGAAATATTGTATGCAGCTGGAATTGGAACCAGACGTTCTGCTGGACACGGAAAATTTGAAATCATATTTTAGTAGGAGGCGGTGATTTCTTGGATAAATATGTAATTACATTGGGGGATTTCCTGAAGAATGCAGGAATCGTAGGTTTCAGATATATGTTAGAAGCAGCAGATGCAAAAGAAGATTCAGACTTTGGCATTACGCAAGACGGACAAGGATTATGGATTGATATGGATTTCGCATTGAATGCTGACTGGACAGACATGTACTTTAAAGCCTGTGTACAGTATTTTGGACCATTTACAGTTTATCAGGGAGTCCTTGACAGAATTAGTAAGTGTATAGATAAAATTCAGATTGGAAAATGGAATCCAGGAAAGGAAGAAAAGGAAGATCTGAAATTTATTAATGACAAACTGCTTTCTAATAGTTATCAGGCTGGATTTGAAAATATAAAACATGATATAGAAATGCAGGAAGTATACCAAATTCTAAAAAAGGATAAACTCAATGACAAGTTAGACGTGACAGATTTGGAAAAACGATTAATTGATTTGGAAAAATTTCTTCAGCAACCAAAGTGCAGGGAAACATTTATTATGAAAAGTGTGATATATACATATATTAATCGTTTTTGGAGCGGAAAGTGTTTTTTACTGCGGGCAAATGCAAAAAAAGATATGCGGGAATTATTTGAAAAAGATTTTTCCGAGCCGTTTAGGAAATATCTGAAGACAGATCATGTAAAAGCAAAAGATTTATGCATTGACTGTGGAGCAACGATAGGACCTAAAGAGAAGAATTCAATTGCATTTATGAATGAAGTGGGGGATGATTTTACAAGAAAACGTTCTGCTTTCTGGGATTGCAAAGTAGATGCATTTCTTTGTCCGGGATGTACGTTTGTTTATGCTCTGAGTCCGTTGGGATTTCGGCTGTTTGTAAATAAATTTGTCTTTATGAATATTAATAATGATATTCATGCATTATTGGATGTTAATTCGAAAAACGGAACTGACAGTATAGAGGGAGAAAAAAAGGAGGATGAAAAATATTCGCAGTGGTTTGCCCGAACAATTAATATATTGCTGAAAGAAAAAACGAAAGAGATTTCTAATATTCAGGTGATTTTGCGTGGAATAAGGGCAGAAGACAGGTATCTGCTTGGTATTGTTCATAAAAGTATGCTGGACATTATAAGTATGCCTGGTACTTCAAATGCATTGCAATTGTTGGGGAAATATCCTTATATAAAAATTAAGAATGAATTTGTCAATATACATGAAATAGTGGTTATTAATCTGCTGCAATATCGTAATCAATATCAATTGCTGGATAAGGTATTGAAAGCGGCTGTTGAAACAGGCTCATTAAATTTTTATGTTAACTGTATATATGAAATTCAGCTGCGGTCAGAAATTGTATATTATACAGAAGAAGAGAAGAGAAAGGAGATTGCTATGTACACAAGTATGAAAAAAAGTGGAGCAGATTTAAGAAGAGCAATCATGTCTGCTAAGGGTGAGTCTTCCGGCGAATGCCTGCGGGGAATGGAATATCAGTTGTTGAATGCTCTGTCTGTAAGAAATGTAGAGAAATTTATGGATATTGTATTGCGACTGTATAGTGCGTACGGATCACGTAAAAACGAAAATGGTCAGGAGTTGTTAATTCCAACAGGTCTTGTACAAATGCTGGGAAATTCGGAAAAATTTACAAGATATGGATATGCATTTGTAATGGGATTGGAAGGATGCTATGAGAAAAAGGAGGAAAAATGATTATGAAAAGAGAAGGCTTAACTATTACGATGATTTTTCTGGCAGAAAGTGCAAATTATGGGGAAGGGATTGGAAACATTTCTTCTCTCAAAAAAATGACGAGGGGAAATCATGAGCAGTATTCTTATATTTCCAGACAGGCTATGAGATATAATATTGTGCAGCAGTCTAATTGGGATACAACTCCGGTGGATGGAAAAAGCGGAGTTGTACAGTTTGCACCATCTGCAACTATTAAAGATTACCCCGAAATTGATTTGTTTGGATACATGAAAACAACAGCGAAAGGTGATGAGCAAAAGGGAGGTGCTGCTACGAGATCTGCAGTTGCCAGACTTAGCAATGCTATTGCTTTGGAACCATTTCAGGGAAATCTGGAATTTCTTACTAATATGGGACTGGCTGTAAGAGGAAATCTGGAAAATGGAATTGCGCAAAGTGAGGTTCATCGTTCTTATTACGCATATACTATGTCAATTGATTTGGACAGAGTAGGTATAGATGGAGAGATTGATATTGATAAAGAAGAAAAGGCAGAACGTGTGAAGATCCTGTTGGATACTATGCAATATCTATATAGAGATATCAAAGGAAGACGTGAAAATTTGAGTCCGTTATTTGTTATTGGAGGAAGATATAGCAGAAAAAATCCGTTTTTTGAAAACAGGGTAAAGGTTGATGATAATAAAATAAATGTAGAAACGTTACAGGAATTGATTAAAGATAATGAACTTGCCGGATATACTTTTACCGGAATTACGTCAGGTATTTTTGATAACGAAAAGATTGTCAGAGAAGAGTTAAAAGCAGAATCTGTTGGAACAGTATTTAAGCATTTGAAAGAGGAAGTGAATCTATATTATGGAGAAAGCAATTAGATTACAGTGTTTTCAAAATCTGGTCAATTATAGAAAACCCAGCAGTTTTATTATTAAAGAAACATTTCCATTACCTCCTTATTCCACTGTACTGGGAATGATTCATGCTGCATGTGGTTATACGGAATTTCATCCAATGAAGCTTTGCATTCAAGGAACAAATTGTGGTACAGTGTCAGAATTATATACGCGATATTCTTTTTCATCGGGAGCTAAATTTGAGGAAGGAAGGCATCAGATTTGCATTGAAGATGATGAAAAATATGGTATTTTTCGTGGAATTGCAAATGTAGAACTTATATGCGAAAATCGTATGGTTATTCATATTGTTCCAGATGAAGAAGACTTTGATACGGTATATCAATCATTAAAAAATCCTCCACAATATTTGGCACTGGGACGATATGAAGATCTTCTGGACATAGAACGAGTTGATATTGTAAGAATTCATCCGGAAAATGAAGTGGATTTGAAAAGAGATATGTATATTCCGGTAGAAAATGAATGGGAAAAGGATGAAGAAAAGATAAAAATCAAAAATCCAAGAATGACTATTTATAATCTTACAAAAGAATATGAAATTACAAAGCAGGGATTACGGCGATGGAAAAAGAAAAATGGAAGAATCAAAGCATATTATTGTCCGCAGGGAATGACGTTAAGAAAAGGTGCGTATGTAGATAATATTGAAGAGGATGCTGCTATAGTTTTCTGTTAATAACCTGTTGTATAAATATATAGAGCAAGGCAGCTATGGAGGCTGTCTTGCTTCAGAAAGGATTATATGTATGGAGTACTATGCAAAGTCAAAAAAAGTACAATTCACTTCGGAGCGGATCAATGAAATAAAGAAAAATATGAAGAATATTGAGGAATGTTTGAAAGAGAATCTTACCGAAACAGATGTTGAGATATTGAATAGTAGTATTACCGATATAGCCGAAAAAACTGAAGAAAAGCAGAAAACATTGAAAGAACATCATAAGGACATAGTAACATGTGCTGAGATGTTTTTTTTAGAATATGGGGAATATTTTACTGAAAAAGAAAAAAAACTGGTGGTTGAGGCATGCAGGATTCATGATCTGGGAAAGGTTAATCTTGTTTTTCAGGCAATGATATGTCCGAAATTAGCTGAAAAATTTCATATAGATGTAAGAAAAACTTCGCAGATTCCACATGGCTTTTTAAGTGCTGTTACTATTTCTTTAGATGAATTTGATGATTTGTCGGAATTGTTTTCGGATAAAGATTTTGGACCATTTATTACAGCGGTTTATTATCATCATGACAGGGAGGATCATTATAACAGTCCGGCAATTAGAAAATATGCTGAAAAGTATTATATGAAACAGATTGAAGAATATCTGAATAGAAAAATCAGAAAATTAAATTGCAGTAATTTAGATGATTTACTGTTTCGTAACAATGTATATACTGGAAAATATATACCAGATTCAAATGCCTGGAAAGAATATTTATTGATAAAAGGCTTGCTTAATAAATTTGATTATACAGTCAGTGCAGGATATGAAAATGCAGAAAGCGCCATTGATCTTCATGAAAAAAAATTGGTAAAGAATATAGAAAAATTTCTAAACGGAAAAGAATTAAGGCCGGCGCAAAAATTTATGAAGATGAATAGAGATAAAAATCTGATTGTTATAGCACCTACAGGATCTGGAAAAACAGAAGCATCGCTATTATGGATGAATGGTGAAAAAAGTTTTTATACATTACCGTTGAAGGTATCTTCTAATGCGATATATTTACGTATAAAGGAAAATTATGAATATAAAGACGTTGCATTGTTACATTCTGATGCTATGGCGGTGTATTTAAGAGAGTATAATGGTAATGAAGATATTGGAGAGAAATATGAAAGGTCAAAAATGTTGTCACAACCATTGACTGTCTGTACAGTTGACCAACTGTTTAGATTTGTATACAGAGCATTAGGAACAGAGATATTTGCAGCTACATTGAAATATTCAAAGTTGGTTCTGGATGAGATTCAGGCATATGAACCACGTGTAATTGCAACTATTATATATGGATTAAAAATGATACAGGAAATGGGTGGCAAATTTGCAATTATTACAGCAACTTTTCCACCTGTACTTAAATATTTTATGGAACAATATGGTTTGGTTGAGGGAAAACAATACATATTCAAAGATTTCACCGGAAAAGAATATCAGGTGGAGAAATATCCAAGACATAAAGTTGAAATCAGACATTCGGAAATGAATTTAGATGAAATCAGGCTGCGAGGAAAAAATAGAAAAGTGTTAGTTATCTGTAATACTGTTTCTAAAGCTCAGAAGCTTTATAAGAAATTAGAGGGAGAAAATGTATGGCTTTTACATTCAAAATATATTAGAAGAGACAGAGCATTTCTGGAAAGGAAAATTATGGGATTTTCGGAGTCAGGTGAATCTGGAATATGGATTACAACTCAAATAGTTGAGGCTAGTTTAGATATAGATTTTGATATTTTGTATACAGAAATGTGTACGGCAGATAGTCTTTTACAGAGAATGGGAAGATGTAATCGTAAAGGTCGTTATTGTCCGAATGAGGCGAACATTGTTGTATTTGATAATAGAAATGGAGTCAGTGAAGGAAAAAGACGGAGTGTTTATGAAGACAAATTATATGACAGGTCTTTGGAATTACTGAGCAAATACGAACACATATTATTTTCTGAAGATAAAAAAACTGCATACATGAATGAGGTTTATAGTGTAGATGGTGTGAAAGAAACCATATACTTTGAAAACATTCAAAAAGATTTAAAATTATTCTCTGAAATTCATCCAACGGAGTATTCTGCTGATGAGGCTGAAGTTCGGGATATCAGAAGTGTAACTATTGTTCCGGAAAATGTTTATGTTGAAAACCAGAATTTATTCGAATACGGAGTAGAGTTTTTGAAGAAACCTAATATGAGCAGGGAAGCCAGAAGCCTGATAAAATCAAAATTGGAAAATCTTACATTAAGTTTAAATCTCTATCAAAAATTTCCGGCAGAAGTGGACAGAACTACAATTGGGGTAAGCGAAAACAGAAAAATTACAGATATTCACAGAGCACAGTATAATTATGAATTTGACATTGAAAGCGGGAAAGGACGTGGAATATTGTTTGATGAACAATTAGAATTGGATGGAATATTTGTGTAAATATGGAGCGTGGATATGGAAAATCGGATAACAGGAGTGATGATTTACTATTATTTTGTATGCAGACGAAAACTCTGGTATTTTTGTCATGAAATCCGAATGGAAGCAGAAAATGAGGATGTCATATTAGGAAAAATACTTGATGAAAGCAGTTACAGTAAAAATGAGAAGCATATAAATATTGATAACATTATTAACATTGATTTTATAAGTGAACATAAAGAATTGCATGAAGTGAAGAAAAGCAAAGCAGTAGAGGACGCTGGAATATGGCAGGTTAAGTACTATCTATATTATTTATGGAAACGTGGAGTCAAAGGGATTAAAGGAAAGGTTGACTATCCGCTGTTAAAAAAGTCGGTGATAGTTGAGCTATCAGAAAATGATATAAAAACGCTGGAGAAGATTATTGGTGAAATTACAGAGATAGAGTGCATGGATACGCCACCGATGATTGTAAACTCTAAATTATGTAAAAAATGTGCTTATTATGATTTGTGTTTTATATAAACATTCAATTTATAATTAGGAGAAGGTTATGAAGCAAAGCTTTTATGTTTATAATAATGGGGATTTGAAACGTAAAGATAATACATTGCAATTTACAACCTATGAAGGTGAAAAGCGAGATATTCCAATAGAGCGAATATCAGATATTTATGTGATGTCAGAAATGTCTTTTAATACAGCATTTATCAATTACATTTCTCAGTATGGGATACCAGTTCATTTCTTTAATTACTATAATTTTTATACTGGAAGTTATTATCCGAGAGAAAGCCTGTTGGCAGGACAGCTATTGGTAAAACAGGTGGAAAACTATACGGACTATGAGAAAAGAATGATACTTGCAAAAAAAATTTATAGAAGCTGCGGCAGATAATATTTACAGGAATTTGAGATATTATAATGGAAGAGGAAAGGATGTAGCGGAATATCTTAGAGATGTGGATTCATTGCGGAAGCAGATTGGAAAAACAAAAACAATAGAAGAATTAATGGGGTTTGAAGGAAATATCCGAAGAAGGTATTATGCAGCGTGGAATGTAATCGTAAATCAGGAAATAAAATTTGAAAAAAGAGTTATGCATCCACCAGATAATATGATTAATTCGTTGATTTCATTTGTGAATACATTGATTTATACAAAAGTGCTTAGTGAAATTTATCATACGCAGTTAAATCCGACAATCAGTTATTTACATGAGCCTGGGGTAAGACGATTTTCTTTGAGCTTGGACATTGCAGAAGTGTTTAAACCACTGATCGGAGACAGATTGATTTTTTCACTGTTAAATCGAAAGCAGATTACGGAAGATAGCTTTACGAAGGAATTAAATTTTTTACATTTGAAAAAAGATGCGTCTAAACTGATTGTCTCAGAACTCGAAAAAAGGTTGAAACAATCAGTGATGCATAAAGACTTAGGCAGACAGGTATCTTATCAGTATTTATTAAGATTGGAATCATATAAACTGATAAAACATCTGATTGGCGAAAAAGAATATGAGGGATTCAGAATATGGTGGTGAGTTATGTATATAGTATTAGTTTATGATGTAAGTCAGGAAGAAAACGGTGCAAGACGCTGGTCAAGAATTTTTAAAATATGTAAAAAATATCTGACGCACATCCAAAATTCTGTATTTGAAGGTGAATTGTCAAAAGGACAGCTGGCACAGCTGCAAAAAGAATTAAAAGAGTATATTGATAAAGAATTAGATTCTGTAATTATTTTTAAATCTCGGCAGGAAAAATGGTTGGATAAAGAATTTTGGGGTAGGAAGGATGATTTAACGAGTTTCATATTATGATTGTCGACGTCAGATAGAGTAAAAACTTCAGGAGGTCGACAATGCTTGAGATATCAGGAAAATTTCAAAAATGAGAGCTGTCCAGAAAGATAAAAATAAGTATAAAAATAATGAAGTGACAAGATTGACAGAAAGTGGTAAGATTATATCTGTATTGTAAGGATGAATAGACGACGGGTATTAATAGAAACATCGTGGAATGTAAAGGAAGAAACTTATTACTGTGATTGCGATGGAAAAGGGTATTAATAGAAACATCGTGGAATGTAAAGATTAATGGCAAGACCAAAGCTGCCATTACAATTCGTATTAATAGAAACATCGTGGAATGTAAAGAATGATATTACAAAGGTCATTGAAGTTATGAAGGAGTATTAATAGAAACATCGTGGAATGTAAAGTACGATATCTGGATAGAGAAAGGGTATGTGCGGACCGTATTAATAGAAACATCGTGGAATGTAAAGCAATCCCCCTATGTCACAGACAGATACCAGGCATAGTATTAATAGAAACATCGTGGAATGTAAAGCTGGGAACTTCCACTCATAAAACTGCTCGTATACCGTATTAATAGAAACATCGTGGAATGTAAAGGCCGGAGTAACACATAATAAGAATGAGCTGCACTTCGTATTAATAGAAACATCGTGGAATGTAAAGTTTACTTTGCGGAGAGATCATGTGGTGAGTTCAAAGTATTAATAGAAACATCGTGGAATGTAAAGATAGCCTGCCCTATGCCGTAAGGCGAGACAAAGAAGGTATTAATAGAAACATCGTGGAATGTAAAGTTGTGGAACTTCTTCGCAGGTTTTGTTTTGCGTATCGTATTAATAGAAACATCGTGGAATGTAAAGGAAGAAAGACCGGTTCTGCGACAATCACTGCTACATAGTATTAATAGAAACATCGTGGAATGTAAAGGGAGATGAGATTACGAGTTCAATGGATACCTTGAAGTATTAATAGAAACATCGTGGAATGTAAAGAATTTTCTTTTTGTGGATCGTTCGATTGTTCGGATGGTATTAATAGAAACATCGTGGAATGTAAAGAACAGGATGCGTATAACAGCAGACAAGATCACACCAGTATTAATAGAAACATCGTGGAATGTAAAGAAGGCCGCGACATAAGGGGACTTACGATTGAAATTGTATTAATAGAAACATCGTGGAATGTAAAGCCAGAAGTGTTTCCTTCGACTGTCCAGAACCGATCTCCGTATTAATAGAAACATCGTGGAATGTAAAGAAGAAACTGAAAACAATCATGAGGATATGCCGAAGAGTATTAATAGAAACATCGTGGAATGTAAAGTTATATACAACATTTTATATTGTTTCAATACATCGTATTAATAGAAACATCGTGGAATGTAAAGTTCTGAAAGTCTACACCACTTACATCCGGATTTTCCGTATTAATAGAAACATTGTGGAATGTAAAGCTCATAAACAGTACTTCACAGTCTATTTCTGTATCGTAATAATAGAAACATTGTGGAATGTAAAGTATGTAAAATAATAAGAAGAATTCACTTCTGGATTTTGTATTAATAGAAACATTATGGAATGTAAAGAAATTTTGATAGACGAATTCAATAACAATATGTTACACTTTATGAAAGTTAGAGTTTAATATATCAAATATAAAGGGAAGTGTGTCTATTGAAACAAATTAAAAAGAAACTTCCAATAGGAATAGAAAATTTCGCAAAGCTTCAGGCGGAAGATTTTTACTATGTAGATAAAACGATGCTTATCAAAGAACTTCTGGATAATTGGGCGGAGGTGAATCTGTTTACACGTCCGAGAAGATTTGGTAAAACATTGAATATGAATATGCTGAAAGCATTCTTTGAATTAAACGGTGATAAGAACTGCTTTAAAGGAACAAGAATTTCCAGAGAAGTTTATCTTTGCGAACAATACATGGGAAAGTTCCCTGTGATTTTTATTTCCCTGAAGAGTATCAGCGCGCAAACTTATGAAAAAGCCTGTGATATGGCAATACAGATTGTAAATGGTGAGGCGCGTAGATTCCAGTATTTATTGGACAGTGAACGTTTGACGGAATATGATAAGGATGCGTTCAAATCATTGCTTCTGCCGGATATGAAGGAATCTGTTCTGTGCAGCAGTCTGAGGATTCTGTCAGAACTTCTGGAGAAACATCATGGTCAGAAAGTTATCTTATTGATTGATGAATATGATGTGCCTTTGGCGAAAGCATTTGAATTGGGATATTACAATTCAATGACTCTGCTGATCCGTAACTTGTTTGAAAATGCATTAAAAACAAATGACAGTCTGAAGTTTGCTGTGCTTACAGGCTGCATGCGTATCTCAAAGGAGAGTATTTTTACAGGATTAAATAATCTGAAAGTTTTGTCAGTGGCAGATGTACAGTTTGATGAATATTTTGGATTTACGGACAGTGATGTAAAGAATATATTGGAATATTATGAACTTTCTGAGCATTATGATGAAATAAAAATATGGTATGACGGATATCGGTTTGGAAATGTAGAGGTTTACTGTCCCTGGGATGTGATAAATTATTGTGATGAATTGCGTATAAACAATATGGCGCAGCCACAGAATTACTGGTCTAATACTAGCAGTAATGAAGCGGTGAAACGCTTTATTCAGGAGACTGATAAGGAACGGTCAGAAAGGAAATTGAGAAACTGATAGCAGGAGAAACAATTGTAAAGGAGATTTATCAGGAACTGACATATCAGGATATGTATGCTTCGATTGAAAACCTGTGGAGTGTTCTTTTTACTACGGGATATCTCACACAGACTGGAAGAAAAGATACAAATACGTTCATGTTTACCATTCCTAATATGGAAATACGTAATATTTTTCTGACACAGATTATGGAATATTTTAAGAAAACTGTTTCTGAGAATGGAGAAGCACTTGAAGTACGGTATTGCATTTTACAAAAAGAAATGCAAAGTAATGGCAGTCAAATAAATGAAAAACAAATACAAAAAAGCAGCAGAACCATTGAGGGATAGTGATTCAATGGTTCTGCTTTTTACTGTCTGTATTGATGAAGTTGCTTAATGTAACTGGAACACAACAGTTTCGTAAGGTTTGAGTACAAGTGTTCCAATTCCGTATTCAACTTCATTTTCTCCGTAATTGGAAATGATTACGGGAGTGTTGCACGATAATTCAATATCTTCAGCGCCATAATGGAATTTCTGCATGGATGCAGAGAAATTATGCACTGCCAGCCATGTCTCGTTCTGCCAGCTTCTGGTGTAGGCGATAACCGGTCCCTCTTCCGGGCAGCAGAGTTTGAAATCTCCATGAGCCATTATCGGGTGTTTTTTGCGTAGTGCGATAAGATTCTGGTAGAATCTGAAAACGGAAGAGTCATCATTCATCTGGCTTTCTGCGTTAATGAGTTTGTAGTTTGGATTGACACCCAGCCACGGAGTATGCTCAGAAAATCCGCCGTTTGGACTGTCGTTCCACTGCATAGGCGTTCTTGCATTATCACGGCTGATACTTCTGGATTCTGCCAGTGCTTCTTCAGGAGAAGTTCCCTGTTCGATCATGGTTTTATAGTAATTGCAGGTATCAATGTCATCGTAATCATCGATAGACGGGAAGGCAACATTGGTCATTCCCAATTCTTCGCCC
>UMGG01006054.1_pt1 | contig 13042 bp, 9 predicted proteins | sample 1965211 | NCBI WGS metagenome assembly UMGG01 (sample SAMEA4836064, study PRJEB28245) | human gut metagenome | biome: gut microbiome; material: fecal sample | place: Denmark | collected 2008 | reverse complement strand
GCGACGACCCAGGTCGCGGGCGACGAACCCGGCAACGCCTGGGGCCAGGGCAAGGACGTGCCGCTCATCGCAATGGCGCACGGCATTCCCTACGTCGCGACGGCGACCGTGGCCGATCTTCGCGATCTTGAGCGCAAGGTGACGAAGGCCATGAGCGTGCGCGGTGCCCGCTACATCCACATTCTCGTGCCTTGCCCGCTCGGCTGGGGACACGGTTCCGGCCTGACGGTTCAGATGGCCCGCATGGCTCAGCAGACCGGCATCTTCCCCGTTTTCGAGGCTGAATACGGTGAAGTCACCGGCGTGAGCAAGATCCGCCGCAAGATTCCCGTCGAGCAGTATCTGAAGCCGCAGAAGCGCTTCGCCCACCTGTTCGGCAAGAACGCGGACCTCACCGTCATCGCCCGCATTCAGGCCATGGCGGACCGCAATATCAAGGACTACGGCCTGATCGACGAGGAAGAGGTCGAAACGCATCCGACGGCGGTTCAGGGTGATGAGCGTGCTCATCACTTTTGATAGAGAAGATTAGGAGATATCTGTGAGCAGCAAACCCTTTGCCATTACGCTCGATGTCGGCACGTCGCTGGCCAACCGCACCGGAAGCTGGCGCACGCTGCGCCCGGTCTATGTGAACCGCCTCCCTCCGTGCAATGCCAAGTGTCCCGCCGGCGAGCAGTGCCAGGCATGGCTCTACCATGCTGAAAGCGGCGACTACCGTCACGCCTGGGAGAAGATCGTCGAGGACAATCCCTTCCCCGCCTGCATGGGCCGCGTGTGCTACCACACGTGCGAGTCCGCCTGCAATCGCGGCGAGCTCGACGAGTCCGTCGGCATCAACGCCGTCGAACGCTTTCTCGGCGACCATGCGCTTGAAAACGGTTGGTCGTTCAAGAAGCCCGAGACGAAGAGCGGCAAGCGCGTTCTTGTCGTGGGCGCAGGTCCTGCAGGCCTTTCCGCCGCCTACCATCTCGCCCGCATGGGTCATGAGGTCTGCGTGCGCGACGGCGCCAAGGCCGCAGGCGGCATGATGCGCTACGGCATTCCGAAGTACCGTCTGCCCCGTGAGGTTCTTGACAAGGAGATCGCGCGCATCGCCGAGCTTGGCGTGAAGTTCGAGCTCTCCCGCGAGGTGACCGATCTGGCCGCCGAAATGAAGGAAGGCGGCTTTGACGCCGTGTTCCTCGGCGTTGGCGCAAGCCTTGCCCGCCGAGCCTACATTCCCGCCGGCGACGCCGCGCACGTGCTTGACGCCGTTACGGTGCTCCGCTCCATGGAAGGCGAGGAGCAGCCGCTTCTGGGCCGCCGCGTGGTGGTCTACGGCGGCGGCAACACCGCCATCGACGTGGCCCGCACCGCAAAGCGCCTTGGCGCCGAGCCGCTGGTCGTTTACCGCCGCACCCGCGAGCGCGCTCCCGCCCATCAGTTCGAGATCGAGGAGGCCATCGAGGAAGGCGTGCACATGAAGTGGCTCTCCACCATTGCGCATGCCGACGAAGGCGAGATCCGCATCGAGAAGATGAAGCTTGACGAGAGCGGCCGTCCCGTCCCGACGGGTGAGTTCGAGACGGTGAGCGCCGACAGCGTCGTGCTCGCCCTCGGTCAGGAGACGAACCTGAAGTTCCTCGAAGGCATCGACGACCTTCAGATGGAGAACGGCAGCGTCGTGGTCGACGGTTCGATGATGACGGGCTGTCCCGGCATCTTCGCCGGCGGCGACATGGTGCCGGGCGAGCGCAACGTGACCGTGGCGATCGGCCATGGCAAGCGAGCCGCCCGCTCGATCGATGCCTGGCTTGCCGGTCGTCCGATGCCTGCCGCCGAAGAACGCCAGCCCGCGACCTTCGGCCGTCTCAACACGTGGTACTACGCGGATGCGCCCAAGTCCGTGCGTCCCCAGCTTGACCTCGTTCGCCGTCAGACGACGTTCGACGAGGTGGTCCAGGGGCTCACCGAGCAGACTGCGCTCTTCGAGGCCCGCCGCTGCATGTCCTGCGGCAACTGCTTCGAGTGCGACAACTGCTACGGCGTCTGTCCTGACAATGCCATCATCAAGCTCGGTCCCGGCAAGAAGTTCCGCATCAACTACGAGTACTGCAAGGGCTGCGGCATCTGCGCCAACGAGTGTCCCTGCGGCGCGATCGACATGGTGCCCGAGTCCATCTGATGCACCTGATGCCGTCCGGTCAAGAGACCGGACGGGCCGTAAAAAATGAAGGAAGCACCGTTTTCCAACGGTGCTTCTTTCGTTATGGGCTGTAGGGGCCGTTGACCTTCAATCGCCGCCGACGTTCGTCTTCAATGTCAGAGCGAGCGCGCAGGCGATGAGTAGAACGGTGGCAAGGTAGGGCGCGCCTGCAAGGACGGGATGCATGTGGTGGTCCGCCGTGATCATGAGCAGAGGAGTGCCGATGAGCGGCGAGATGGCGCCCGTGAAGCTGTTGAGCGAGCTGACCGCTCCCATGTTGACGCCCTGTGTGCTTGCTTCGCAGCGCCTGCTGATGAGGCCCTGAATGGTCGGCCCCACGATGCCCATGACGGCGAAGAGGCAGACCATGGCGAGACTCACCGCGCCCGACGGCGAAAGCGCGATGACGAGCATGGAGGAAAGGCCGATGAGGAGGCCCGTCACGATGATGCGTCCCGGCGCGAGCTTCTGGACGAGACGCGGCAGGATGAAGCCCTGCGTGAGGCTGATCGAGAGGCCGAGCGCAAAGATCGACATGCCGATCATGAGCGGCGTCCAGGCGTAGCGGTATTCCGTGTAGAGCGCCCAGGTGCACTGCATCAGGCTCTGTGCAAGCGTGAAGAGTGTGATGACGACGAGCAGCGGGCGAAGACTGAGGTTGCCTGCCAGGCTCCAGATGGCGGAGAACGGGTTGAGGCGTCCGAGGGAGAGCGGAGCCGTCGACCTGACCCTGAGGCTCTCGGGAAGGATGAAGAAGCCGTAGAGGAAGTTGAGGGCGCAGATGGCGCTTGCGACGAAGAACGGAATTTTGGGATCGGTCTGGCCGAGCACGCCGCCCACGGCGGGGCCGAGCACGAAGGCAATCCCGAAGATTGCGCCGATCTTGCCGAAGGAGGCGATGCGCTGGTGAGAGGGCGTCACGTCGGCGATGTAGGCCTGCGCCACCACGATGTTGGAACTCATCATGCCGCCGACAAGTCTCGAGAGCAGGATGAAGGGCAGGGACTGGCTGACGGCGGGCACGATCATCATGATCGAAAGGCCGAGAATGCCCGTAAGCAGCACGGGACGCCGTCCGATGTGGTCAGAAAGGGCGCCGAGGATGGGCGCGAAGAAGAACTGCATCAGGCCGTAGCTCACCATGATTGCGCCGTACCAGCTGGTCTGCAGGTCGCGCGTGTCAGCGAGCGATCCGATGAGCCTCGGAAGAACAGGAACAATGAGCCCGATGCCCAGTGCGTCGAGGAAGACGCAGGCAAGAACAAACCCAATTGCAGGCTTTCTCATCATGGGACAGGGGCGCGGAAAGAAGCTGACGAAGATCCAATATTACCGCGAGTCGCAGGGCGGCGCGGAAGGGGCCGAAGGGCTGCCGCAGGCCGGAGAGGCCGGGCTGAGCCTAGGCGGAACCCACCCAGTCGCTTTGATGCGAATCAACAGTTGTAAATCTGATTGACATTTTGGTGGCTGTGAAGCTTGGAAGAAGAGGGTGTTGGAGGTGAAGTTTTTGGTAATGTAAACAAATGCGTACGAATGCCGCCGAGGCTTGGTCGCCGAAGGCAGAAAAAGGCCGTACGAAAGAAGAATGTCACCTGGAGTACAACAATGAAGCGAGTCTTCAATTTTGCGATGCCGTTCCTGCAGGCATCGCTTGTCAAGCAGATTTTGGTCGGTCTGGTACTTGGCATTGCGCTTGCCTATGCGGCTCCCGCCGCAGCCGTCAGCTGCGGCTTCCTCGGCACCGTCTTTGTGACGGCTCTTAAGGCCGTCGCCCCGATTCTGGTGTTCGTGCTCGTGATGAGTTCGATTGCGAACCAGAACCTGTCCGGCGAAAACCTCCACATCAAGCCGATCATCGTCCTCTATCTGATAGGCACCTTCTCCGCCGCCATCGTTGCGGTCGTGGCGAGCTTCATGTTCCCCACGAAGCTCATCCTGACGGCGACCGACGCTGTGGCCACCACCCCCGGCGGCATCGGCGAGGTGCTCGGCAACGTGATTCTCAACGTCGTTGACAATCCCGTCCACGCCATCTCGTCCGGCAACTACATCGGCATTCTCGCCTGGGCCATCGCCATGGGCGTCGTGCTGCGCCATGGCACCGTCGCCACGCGCGAAGTGCTCAATGACGCCGCCAAGGGCGTCGAGTTCGTGGTCCGCCTCGTGATCCGCTTCGCCCCCGTCGGCATCTTCGGCCTCGTTGCGAACACCTTCGCCACGACCGGCGCCGAAGTCTTCATCGGCTACATCCAGCTTCTCGTGGTGCTTCTCGGCTCCATGTTCTTCGTGGCTCTTGTCATCAATCCGTTCCTCGTCTGGTTCTGCACCCACAAGAATCCGTTCCCCGTGACGCTGATGACGCTCCGCGAATCCGGCGTGGCCGCCTTCTTCACCCGCTCGTCCGCCGCGAACATTCCGGTCAATCTGGAAATCTGCCGTCGCCTCGGCCTGCCTGAATCCACTTACTCCATTTCGATTCCCGTGGGTGCCACGATCAACATGGCCGGCGCCGCCATCACGATCACCGTGCTGACGCTTTCCGCCGCCTATTCGCTCAACATTCCCGTTGACCTCGGCACGGCCGTGTTCCTCTCCTTCGTGGCCTCGATCTGCGCCTGCGGCGCCTCCGGCGTGCCGGGCGGCTCCCTGATGCTCATCCCGCTTGCCTGCGGTCTCTTCGGCATCGATCAGAACACCGCCATGCAGGTGGTCGCCGTTGGCTTCATCATCGGCGTGCTCCAGGACTCCTGCGAAACGGCCCTGAACTCCTCGAGCGACGCGCTCTTCACGATCGCCGCCTGCCAGCGCGCCGAGCGTCTGGAACGCGGGGAGTAATCCTTCCGAAATGCAGGGACGGACTTGCGCCGCCCTGCTGATTTAAAATTGCCGAAGTTTGACTTCGGCAATTTTTTTGACTTCATCCGACGATATGCGACGTTTCAATACCCCGATCGAGGTGCTAAATCAGGTTTTCGGCTACGAGTCCTTCAGGGGCTTTCAGGAGGAGGTGGTTGAAACCGTCGTGTCGGGCAGGGACGCTCTGGTGCTGATGCCGACAGGCGGTGGCAAGAGCCTCTGTTATCAGATTCCCGCGCTGCTGCGCGACGGCGTGGCCGTCGTGGTCTCCCCCCTGATCGCCCTCATGCAGGATCAGGTCGATGCGCTGGACGAAGTCGGCGTGAAGGCGGCCTATCTCAACTCGTCTCTCACGCCCGAGGAGGCCTCCAGAGTGAAGGACGAGCTTCTGTCGGGCAGGCTGGATCTGCTCTACGTGGCGCCCGAGCGCCTGATGATGAGTTCTATGCTCTCGTTGCTCGACAGGGTCAACGTCTCGCTCTTCGCCATTGACGAGGCGCACTGCGTGAGCGTCTGGGGACATGACTTCCGTCCCGAGTACGGAGAGCTGGAGCTGCTGAGGACCCGCTATCCTCAGGTTCCCCGCATTGCGCTCACGGCCACGGCCGACGAGAAGACGAGGGCGGAGATCGTCGGAAAGCTTCTCAACGACGCCAGGGAGTTCGTGGCGAGCTTTGACAGGCCGAACATCTTCTACCGCATCGTCGACAAGCGCAACATCAAGGAGCAGCTCCTCAACTTCATCAAGTACGAGCATTCGGGTGACAGCGGCATCGTCTACTGCCTGGCCCGCCGCACGACCGAGGAGATTGCGCAGTACCTCTCGGGCTGCGGTATCGAGGCGCTGCCCTATCATGCGGGCCTTCCCGCAGAGGAGAGGGCTCGCAATCAGGCAATGTTCCTGCGTGAGGACGGCATCGTGATGGTGGCGACCATCGCCTTCGGCATGGGCATCGACAAGCCGAACGTGCGCTTCGTGGCGCACGTGGACATGCCCAAGTCGATCGAAGGCTACTTTCAGGAAACGGGGCGCGCGGGACGCGACGGCGAGCCCGCCGACGCCTGGATGGCCTACGGCCTCAACGACGTCGTCAACCAGCGCTTCTTCATCGATGCGAGTGATGCGGACGAGATGCACAAGCAGCTCTGTACGCAGAAGCTCGATGCCATGCTCGGTCTGGCCGAGGCGCCCGACTGTCGAAGGCAGAGGCTTCTGGCCTACTTCGGCGAAAAGTCCGAGCCCTGCGGTCACTGCGACAACTGCCTCGAGCCGCCCGACCTCCTCGACATGACGGTGCCCGCCAAAAAGTTCATCTCCTGCATCTACCGCATTCGCGAGGCGAGCGGCGTCTGCTTCGGCGCTCAGCACGTCATCGACGTGCTGATGGGCAACATGACGGACCGCGTGGCTCGCTTTTCCCACGACAAGCTCTCGACCTGGAGTATCGGACAGGACCTGTCGGCGGCCGAGTGGCGGATTCTGCTTCGCCAGCTTGTCGCACGCCATGTCGTCTGGGTGGATCCGACGGCGCGCAATGCGCTGAGCCTTGGAGAGGCTGCCCGCGACCTGCTGCGGGGCAACATGAAGATCAGCGTGAGAAAGCGTGTGGCGGAAACGCGCAGGAAGCGCCGCGAGCATTCGCAGACGGAGGCCCTGCTGCAGGAGTTCTCCAAGCGTGACAGAAGCCTCTACGAAGCGCTGCGCCAGTGGAGGAGTGATGAGGCGAAGAGCCTCGGCAAGCCTCCCTACGTCATCTTCAAGGATGCGACCCTGCTGGAGATAGTGCGCGAGCGCCCGACGTCCCCTGAGGCCCTGAGACGCATCTCAGGTGTTGGCGAGAAGAAGCTCGTCAACTACGGCGACGCCGTGCTCGACATCGTGGCGGCGGAAAGCTGAGCCGACGGGGATCCGCATGAAACAAAAAAAGAGCAGCCCATGAGGACTGCTCTTTTTGCTTGGACTCTAGAGGACTCAGCGGACCACCGTGGTCTGAATGCCCTGATTGTCGAGTTGGCTCTGGACTTCAGACGCCTCCAGCTTGTTGTCGAAGGGGCCGATGCGGACGCGCCAGACGCTGCCCGCCTTCACCACCTGCACATTGCTGATGCCTGCGGTGAGGGCGAGGGAGCCCGTAAGGTCATGGGCGCTCTTCTCTTCCTTGAAAGCACCGGCCTGCAGCCAGTAGCTGCCGCCAGCTCCGGCGGCGGGCGTCTGAGACTGAGGCTGGGACTGGACCGGCGGAGCGACGGTCACGGTCTTGACGCCGGACGAATCGTCCTGTTCGGCGCTCTTTTCCTGCTGCTCATTGAGGGCGCGGTTCGGATCGATGCCGCCCGCGAGCTTCTGGGCGGGGTCGACGTCAGCGGTCACCTTCTGAACCTTCTCGACGAAGGGGATCGGGCTGTTGGTGATGAACACCGCCGCGGCTGCGCAGATTGCGCAGCCGGTGACGACGCCGATCAGAAAGCCGGCAAAGCCGGAAGCAAGATTGGTACGGGCCACTGTGGATAGTCCTCTTGATTAAGCATCTTCGCGGCGGGCCATGTATTCAGGCGCGCTGATGCCGAGAAGCGCGAGACCGTTGCCGAGCACCTGGCGGGTGGCGGCAAGGAGAGCGAGGCGGGCGTTGCGCTCGACATCGTTCTCGATCACGACGCGTTCGGCGTTGTAGAACGTGTGGAAGGCCGCGGCGAGCTCCTTCAGGTAGTAGCAGAGCATGTGCGGCGCATGGTCCTTGGCGGCCAGCGTGAGAAGCGACGGATATTCGGCGATCTTGGCCATCAGGTCCATGGCCTGCTCGCTCACGAGGCTAGAGAGATCGGCCTTGATGAGTTCGTCGGCGGACGGAACTTCGTAGCCCTTTTCCTTGGCGTTCGCAAACACGGAGCAGATGCGGGCGTGGGCGTACTGCAGATAGTAGACGGGGTTTTCGTCGCTCTTCTGCTGGGCGAGGTTGATGTCGAAGACGAATTCGGCATCGGCCTTGCGGGCAACGAGGAAGAAGCGGGCGGCGTCCTGGCCGGCCATGTCGACGAGGTCGCGCAGCGTGACGTAGTTGCCGGAGCGCTTGCTCATCTTGACGGGTTCGCCGTCCTTCACGACGGAGAGCATCTTGTGAAGGATGTATTCGGGGAATTCCTTCGGGATGCTCATCTGACGGGCGAGCGCGCAGCACTGAAGGCCGCAGCGGACGCGGGCAATCGTGCCGTGATGGTCGGAGCCCTGAATGTTGACGGCCTTGGTGAAGCCGCGCTCGAACTTGGCAAGGTGGTAGGCGACGTCGGGCACAAAGTAGGTAAAGGTGCCGTCGACCTTGCGCATCACGCGGTTCTTGTCGTCGTGAATGCCGAGGTCTTCGCATTCGGTGGTCTTGAGCCAGAGGGCGCCGTCGCGTTCTTCGGTGCGGCCGGAGTCGATCATGGACTGCACGGCGGCCTGCACGCGGCCGGAGGCGTAGAGCGAGGACTCGAGGTAGAAGTTGTCGAAGTGTACGCCGAGCGCATCAAGGTCGTCGTCCTGCTCGTTGCGCAGATAGGCGACGCCGTAGCGACGGATGCAGTCGGTGTCGGAAAGGTCGCCCTTGGATTCGATGACCGTGCCGTCATGCGCATGCACGGGCTTGCAGTCAAGGTAGTCGCGGGCGATGGCGATCACGTATTCGCCGTGATAGGCGTTTTCAGGAAGTTCGACGGCTTCACCCTTGAGCTCGCGGGCGCGCAGGCGGATGGATTCGGCGAGATTGCCGATCTGAACGCCGGCGTCGTTGTAGTAGAACTCGCGGGTGACTTTCCAGCCCTGAGTGGCGAGAAGATTGGCAAGCACGTCTCCGAGGGCGCCCTGACGGGCGTGGCCGAGATGAAGCGGGCCGGTCGGGTTGGCGGACACGAACTCAAGAAGAACGGACTGGTTCTTGTGGGCGTCGCCGCAGCCGAAGGACGTGCCGGCCTTGAGGACCTGACGGATGATTTCCTGGCGGGCGTTGTCCTGAATGCGGAGGTTGATGAAGCCGGGGCCGGCGATTTCGACCGACTTGATGAGAGCTTCGCTTTCGGGGTTGGCCTTGAGGGCCTCGACGATCTGCGTGGCGATCTCGCGCGGGTTCTTCTTGAGGGCGCGAGCGAGCTGCATGGCGACCGTACAGGCGACGTCGCCGTGTTCGGGCATCTTCGGGCGTTCGAGAATGACGGTGACGCCGGTGACGCCGAGCGTTTCGAGCGCGGCGGAAATGAGGGAGGTCAGAGCCTCTTTTTGCTGAGCGAGCATGATGAGTGTCGTGTGAGTGATGGGTTCGTTTTCCTGATCGTCACAGTGTACCTTTTCGGGAGTGAGGACACATCTGAAAGGGATCGGGAAAACGTAACGGCCTGCCGTCCGTTCAGACAACAGGCCGACGCTGTGAACGTATCAGTGCCTGGCGGGCATCAGCGCTTGTCGTGCGTGATGTAGGCGTAGGCGGAGTGATTGTGGATGGATTCGAAGTTTTCAGCCTCGACGCGGTAGGCGACGACGCGCTCTTCCTTGTTGAGAGCGGCGGCCATGTCGCGAACGATGTCTTCGACGAACTTCGGATGATCGTAGGCGTATTCCGTGACGTACTTTTCGTCGGAGCGCTTCAGGCGGGCCCAGAGCTGGCAGGAGGCGGCCTCCTCGCTATAGGCGATCTGCTCTTCGAGGCTCATCGGAGCGGAAAGCTCGACGGAGGCCGTCAGGCGGGAGCGCTGGTTGTGAGCGCCGTAGCGGGAGATTTCCTTGGAGCAGGGGCAGAGGCTCGTCACGGGAGTGGCAGTTTCCTGACGGACGGTGATGACGCCGTCGCGGCTGTCGGCAATCCAGGCGGCCTCGTAGTTCATGAGGCTGGTGAGCTTGCTGACGGGGGCGCACTTGCGGATGAAGAACGGGAAGCGAAGCTCGATCGTGCCGTCAACGGCGTCAAGACGCTTGAGCATGTCGGCCATGAGAGAGCGGACGACGTCCACGTTGAGCGGTTCGGAATGCTCTTCCATGAGCGCGACAAAGCGGGACATGTGCGTGCCCTTTTTGTCTGCAGGAAGCGACACGGTCATTTCGACGGTGGCGACGGTGGCAAGGGTGTCTTCCTTGGTCTCCACCGTAATGGGAACGGTGATGCCGCGAACGCCGACGCGGTCGATGGCGATATTGCGGCCGTCGCGCGCGGACTGAACGTCCGGAAGAGTGTTTTTGTTATCTGCGTCCATAAATCTTCTTTGGTGGCTCAGGACAACTGCTTGGAAGCTGTTCTGGGAATGAAAACTGAGCATTGCTTGACCGGCAAGCTGCACGGATAAGCATCCGTTTTTTTGAGTGAGGGGATGCCTGCTGATCGATCAATTATAGGGTGGTCTGCTATCTTACAAAAACATGACGCTTCGTGGGGCGGAAACGGCCTCATAGTTGCGTTCATTCTTCTGAGGGTACGAATGTTTACAACCCGAACGCTTGTCCCGGGGTGTATTCGTCCCCATCTAGAAGGAAATAGATGAGGGGCCGCCGCGGAACGGGGCCGCCTCTTATACTTGAATGTGAAGCTCCGGCAATGTGCCACAGAACTTGAAGACGCCGGAGGCCTATCGGAGAAAGACGCTTATGCCGCTCTATGTTTTTCAGACGTCAGGAAACCCCTTTGTTCGCATCCTGATCGGGTTGGTTTCGTTCGCCGTGCTTGTCGGTCTCGGCTTCCTGATGCTGCCCGTGGTGCTTGCGGTCATCGCCGCCGTCATGGTGATGGGGCTTGTCGCCTGGGGATGGGCATGGTGGAAGGCCAGGCAGGCGGGCGGCACCACCGACTGGTACGAGGCGATGAGCCGTGCCGCCGCAAGTCGTCAGGCTTCCGAGCAGGGCGCTCGTGAAGACGTGCGTGAGACGCGCACGGAGACGACGGTGCTCAGCATCAAGACGTCGGACAACAAGAAGTGGAAGATGAACGACGTCGAGGATATCGAGGAGCGAAAGTAACTCTCCTTAAAGCAGAGGAGAAATCAGATAGCAGGCCCCTTCCTTGAGGCGCTCGGACACGGGGCGCCGGTACCAGGTTTCGGGGTCGAGACGGCTGCACTGCTCCGCATAGGAGTCGTGCAGCTTTTTTAGGTCGTGAATGAAGCCGGCGTCGAAGATGAGCAGCATCATCTCGAAGTTGAGGTGAATGCTGCGGTTGTCGAAGTTGACGGTGCCGAAGACGGCATATTCGTCGTCGACGGAGATGGACTTGGTGTGCAGCAGTCCTCCGTTGTAGAGGAGCACTTCGACGCCGGCGGAGAGCATGTCGTCGAAGTAGCGTCGGGCGGCCCAGGTGACGGCCTTGCTGTCGGCGTTGGCGGGTACGATCAGTCTGATCTTCACGCCTCTGTATGCGGCGCTCAGAAGGGCCGTGGCAAGGCCTTCGTTGGGAACGAAGTAGGGCGTCGTGATGGTGATGTTGAAGCGTGCGGCGTTGATGGTGTCGAGCAGCAGGTAAAGGTTCGGGTCCTTTTGACCGTAGGGACCTGAGGGCACCGTGACGATCGTGGCCGTGCCGAGCTGTGGGATCGGAGGGACGGAGTGGACCCGCTCGAGGTCTGAGGGGTCCCCGTCGGGCTGGATGGCCCAGTCGATCAGGAAGGTGGCGCGCAGGCTCTGCACGGCGGGGCCGGTGAGGCGGACCATGGCGTCGACCCAGGGGCCGACGGTGCGCGCGGCGTCGTAGGTGTGCGGGTCGATCATGTTCAGGCTGCCCGTGTAGCCAATCTCGTTGTCGATGATGATGGTCTTGCGGTGGAGGCGCAGGTCGACGCGCTGAAGGCCGAAGAAGTGCAGGAGCCGCATGGGCATGGCCTTGGCGACTTCGATCCCTGCATTGCGGAACGCCCTGCAGGTGTCGCTCTTGAGGAAGGCGCGCGAGCCGAAGTCGTCGACGAGAATGCGCACGCGCACGCCGCGCTCATGGGCCTTGAGGAGCGAGGCGGCCACCTTGTCGGCCTCGCCGCCCGGATGCCAGATGTAGAACTCCATGTCGATTGAGCTGCAGGCGGCTTCAATGTCGCTGATGATGGCGGCGAACGTGTCGTCTGAGGAGGAGAGAAGCCTGATTTCGGTGCCCGACGTTACGGGAAGGTTCCCCATGCGGGTCGCCAGATGTATGAGCGTGCGGTGTCTGGCGAGGTGGCGCGGCAGCGGACCCGTAGGAGTGAGCTTCTGGCGCGAGAGCTCCTTAAGGTGCGCGAGATGCTTGCGAAAACGCGTGGCTCGGAGTTGGCCGATCGGACGTTCGCCGAAGAGAAGGTAGAGGATGAAGCCGAAGTAGGGGAGAAGTGTGGTGATGAGAATCCACGCAAACGCTGATCCGGGCGGGTGGCGCGTGAGCATGACGCGCAGGATGACGCTGATGATGATGCCGAACTGTACGAGCGCGGCAAGCGTGCTGAAGGTGATGATCGAGTCGAGCGAAGGCATTGACGCGGGGCCCTGCAGGCGGTTGTGAATGCGGTTGTTTGTCTAGTGTATACGCATGAGATCTTAGGGGAAGGGGATTGTTTTTAAGTAGTAATACGGAATTTAAGCCTTTTTGAAGAAGTGCTGTTGACAGTTCGAAAAGACGTCTGCATAATTCAAATCCTCGTTACGGAGAGGTGCCCGAGTGGCTAAAGGGGGCAGACTGTAAATCTGTTGGCTTACGCCTACGATGGTTCGAATCCATCCCTCTCCACCAGCGAAACTTTCGCAAAGCGAATTTCTCAAATGCAGCGCGGAAGGACACTAGATCCAGATGGAGCAACTCCTCCTGCGATTCCCTTCACCCGCTCCATGAAGCGTGCCCATGTGGCTCAGTGGTAGAGCACTCCCTTGGTAAGGGAGAGGTCATGCGTTCGATCCGCATCATGGGCACCACTAATTTTTTTTCCTTCTCTTTAAATAATTCCAGTTCCTTCCCGGGAGCTGGGAGCTTGTTCAGGAGCCAAAGATGGCCAAGGGTAAGTTTGAACGTACCAAGCCCCACGTTAACG
>UMGG01062862.1_pt1 | contig 13054 bp, 10 predicted proteins | sample 1965211 | NCBI WGS metagenome assembly UMGG01 (sample SAMEA4836064, study PRJEB28245) | human gut metagenome | biome: gut microbiome; material: fecal sample | place: Denmark | collected 2008 | reverse complement strand
AATACTTATTGAGTCGAGTTAATTAAAAACATTTATACTAGAAAGAGGAAAAGCATGGAATTTCCAGAGGATTTTTTCAAAAAAGAATGCAGATGCGGCTTTGAAGTGCCGGAGATGATGAAACGTGCATGGGCAGCGCAGATGGAAGTACTTGAAGTTGTGGGTAAGGTTTGTGAAAAGCATCATTTACAGTATTATGCGGACTGGGGAACTTTACTTGGAGCGATCCGTCATAAGGGATTTATTCCATGGGATGACGATATTGATATCTGTCTGAGACGAAAAGATTATAATGAACTGATCCGCGTTCTGCCAAAGGGGCTTCCACATGGATTTGTTGTGGCGGGAATGTACGCAGCTTCTGAAAGACTTCAAAATGCAGCGTATGTACCGCAGCTGCGTGTGATCGCGGATGAAACGCTGTGGGATTTTAATTCCTATATGCGCAGATTTCATGGCTTCCCATACCAGAGAGTCGGGATTGACATTTTTCCGATGGATCGCATGCCGGAAGATCTGGAAACGGCAAAGCTGCAGAAGGAGGTCATCCGTCAGGGAATTGCAATATTAAGAGAATGGGATCGTCTGCAGGAAAGCGGGCAATTACAGGGATATTTAAAAGGATATGGCGAACTTTGTAATGTGGAGATCCCTCAGAGAGATGATCTTAAAAACTGGATGTGGCGATTGATCGATGCACTGTGCAGCCTGTATCAGGATGATGACACAGAGTTTATTACGAATTGGAATGTGTGGATGGCAAAGCCACGTTTATACCGTGTAAAAAATGAATGGTTTGACGAGATGCGTTATGTGCCATTTGAGCATGTGCGCATCCCGGTACCGGGGAATTATGATGAGGTGTTAAAGGCTCAGTTTGGCGATTATATGACACCAAGTCAGGTAAAAGGCGGTCATGATTATCCGTTTTATGCTGAAATGGAGAAAGAGCTTGTAAAACAGATAAGAGCGGTGGGCTTCATGGGAAGCGTAGAAGAATTTTGTGAGAAAGTTTCGACAGGCGAACTCCAGGTATAATGGAGTTACTCTGAATAATGTTTTCTCACAAAATCATCAATACTTCCGGTATATCCATGAGCATCCAGATAGTTTCTTAATGCATGTTCTTCGGTTTTGTAAAAAGGATAGGTGTGCGTTTGAACAGTTATGACCGGGTTTCTGTAATCACCGTAGCGGTTGGTAAGGATCTCGTCATACTGTTTTGGCACAGTAACCATAATATTTTCGAATGGGACGGTAATCGCCTCAGCAAACCATTCTTTTGGGGTGGCGATCTGGCGGTCATTTGTAAACCAGAAACCGTCTTTGGCAATGTCATTGCCGTCGTTTTCCTGATATAACGCGCGGATGGAATCCGAGAGCTGTATCAGAGTGCGAAGAATATTTGCATCACGTGCAATGTGGGTACTGCATAGCGATTCGATCTCTTTTACATTTTCTTCCCTTGTGATCTCGTTGGTTTTCTCCCAGTTGCGGACACAGAACACGATTTTCTGAACCAGGTACTGTTGAAGGGAACTCAGTTCGGGATCATCCGGGAGATAATCAAGCGGGAAGATATCGATCCCCATATTACGATACGGAAAGCCGTGAAAACGCTGCATATAATCTGAAAGCTTCCAGTCGGACGAAACCGTTGCAACGACAGACTGGCAGGTTGGCAAAAACAATTTATCTGTTTGGGCATAAGGTCCGGCGAGTGCGATCCCATTTGGAAGTTCAGAAGGAAGGACGCGGATCAGCTTGTTGTAATCAGGCCGTTTGAGAGCAATATCCACATCATCATCCCATGGAATGAAGCCCTTGTGGCGTATTGCGCCAAGCAGTGTGCCATATTCAGCAAAATAGGTAATATCATATTTATTGCAGATATCGATGATGATCTGCAGTAATTCAAGCTTTGCCGCCCAGGCGCGCTTCATCATCTGCGGAACTAAAAAACCATTGCGATATTCGTCTTGGAAAAAGTTTTCAGGGAAAATCATAATAGGGGACTCCTTTAAGGAATAAAAAATACTATTAAATATATCGGCTGAAATAAATGAAAAATGATACATATTATGAATAGAAAATTTGCGGGGAAGATTAAGAAAAAGAGGGCAAATGCCGATACACTATATAGCTAATTATCAAGGAAGATGATTACAGAGATACAAGCGGTAGCGTATCTTTGGAAAAAAAGGACACGGAGGGAAATATGGGCAGAATAGTTGTAAACCATAACATGCAGTCGATGTATCAACATCGGCAGTTGAAGATTAATACAGAAAATGTAGACAAATCTTCAGAAAAACTTGCATCTGGTTACAAGATCAATCATGCAAATGATGAGGCGGCAGAGCTTACAGTATCTGAAGCGATGAGAAACCAGATCAGAGGTTTGAACAAGGCATCCAATAATATTCAGGATGGAATTGGTTTGGTTCAGACAGCAGATGCGGCATTGGAAGAGACCCAGACGATATTGGATCGTATGGTAGAACTGACAACACAGGCTGCAAATGATGTGAACACCGAGGAAGATCGTAAGGCAATCCAGGACGAGATCGATCAGTTGAACAAAGAGATCGACCATATTGCTTATGACACCAATTTTAACCAGAATTACATGCTTGCAGAGGGAACGCCAAAAGCGAAACCAGGATTTTTTTATGTTCAGACAGGTTCTCTGGCAGAACAGAGTATTATCATCAATTTTGTAAATGCGAGCAAGGAAAGTCTTGGTGTAGATAAGGTTGATGTATCGAATCATGAAAAGGCATCAGAATCGATCACCATGGTGCAGGATGCGATTGAGAAAGCAGCAGGATGGAGAGACGATTTTGGAGCAGTCTGGGAGCAGTTAGCGCGTGCGGTAAAAAATGCAGATTACACATCCCAGAATACACAGCAGTCCGAGAGCAATATTCGTGATACTGACATTGGTGATGAAATTCTGGGATATACCACAAACCAGATCCTGGTAAATGCGTCACAGAGTCTGTTGGCACAGTATAATAGCAGTAAGGATGCGGTTCTGGTATTATTAAGGTAATATAGTTAGAGATGGGATAACAGCGGTTGATTAATATATGTCATGTTGATCAACTGCTATTATTTTTTAGGGGTAAAGTGTGAGCTTGTGAAACCGCAGAATGATCTGTACTGGAACAATAAACCTGAATTATTCACAGCAAAGCCGTGAACGTGGCTGAAAGCCACATAGCTGCTGTATTTTAATTGCACATTGTTTTCTGACGAATTGAGAGACGTTATGGCTACATGGATCATTTTTTGATTCATGGTGCAATTTTCAGATTAGAGATTGCTCCGTGAATAATTCAGGATAAATATGTTTTTGACTGTTATCTGACAAAATAAAGGAGATATGGCATGCAGGCGATTATCTTGGCAGCAGGAATGGGAAAACGTTTGGGAGAGTTGACGAAAAATAATACGAAATGTATGGTGGAAGTCGGTGGTGTGCGGCTGATTGAACGTGCGCTTCGCATACTTGACAGAAAAAAATTAAGCCGGATCATTCTGGTTGTCGGATACCAGCATAAAAATCTGGTTTCTTTTGTTGATTCTTTGTGTCTTAAAACACCGGTTGAGTATATTGTAAATGATGTATACCATAAGACGAACAATATTTTTTCGCTGTCTCTGGCAAAAGATCAGATGATGCAGGAAGATACGTTGTTATTGGAATCAGATCTGATTTTTGAAGAGAACCTGATCGATATGCTGTTAGAAGATGACCGGGATACGCTTGCATTGGTAGACAAATTCGAAAACTGGATGGATGGAACCTGCATCGTGGTCGATCAGGACGATAATATTACTGATTTCATTCCGGGAAAATTATTAAAATACCATGAGAAAGAACATTATTATAAAACAGTAAATATCTATAAGTTCGGAGCACAGTTTTCAAGAGATGTATATGTTCCATTTTTGGAAGCATATGCAAAGGTTATGGGAAATAATGAATACTATGAGACTGTGATCAAACTCATACTGATGCTTGATAAAAATACGATGAAGGCAAAAAGGCTAAATGGCGAATTGTGGTATGAGATTGATGACATACAGGATCTTGATATTGCTCAGACGTTATTTATCGAGGATGATGTAGAACGATATCATCATCTGATGCAACGGTACGGAGGATACTGGCGTTTCCCTCATTTACAGGATTATTGTTATCTGGTAAATCCATATTTTCCGACAAAGCGTATGCAGGAGGAGATGGAATCTAATTTTGATGTGCTGGTTCGTCAGTACCCGTCTGGTATGACAGTCAATACGCTTCTGGCGGCAAAGAGTTTTGATGTGCATGAAGAACACATTGTGATCGGAAATGGTGCAGCAGAGCTGATCAAAGGATTACTGGAAGAACTGAACGGAAAACTGGGTGTGATCCGTCCGACTTTTGAAGAGTATCCAAACCGCTGGGAGAAAGATGTTATTGCATACGACTGTACGGAAAACGATTTTTCGTACACGGACAGCCAGTTAATCCAATACTTCACAGAAAATCCAGTTGATACGCTCGTATTCATCAATCCCGATAATCCAACCGGTCATTGCATGGATGCAGACGGGATAAAGAGCCTCCTGCAGTGGAGTAAGGAATGTGGCATAAATCTGATCGTGGATGAGAGTTTTCTTGATTTCGCGGATACAGAAGATTTATCATTATTATCGGAACAGGTGCTAAAAGAAAATCGGAATCTCTATGTGGTAAAAAGTATTTCAAAATCATACGGTGTTCCGGGACTCAGACTTGGAATCTTGGCGAGTGGAAATACGGATATGATTGAACACTTAAAGAAAGACGTATCGATATGGAATATCAATTCTATGGCGGAATTTTTCATGCAGATCCTGGACAAGTATAAAAGCGATTATACAGATTCCCTGCGAAAAATAAAAGAAGAAAGGTCCCGCTTTTTTGATGAACTGTGTATGATAGAAAATTTAAAAGTCTATCCGTCCCAGGCAAATTATTTTATGTGCGAAATTTTAGATGGAATGAGCAGTGAGGCACTGGCTGGCAGACTTTTAAAGAAAAATATCCTGATCAAGGACCTGACAGGGAAGATACATAACGGAAAGCATTATATCAGGCTTGCGGTCCGGGGGGAAGAGGAGAACCGGAGACTGGTGGAGAAATTGAAGGTATGTATGAAGCAGTAGAAGAGAGCTGGGGCCTGAAATATGGTTATTACAAAACAACTGCAAAGATAGTAGAAAATGCTTGCATAGAATGCACAATAATGTCACAATTGTAAATGCTATTGAAGTTCAAGAATGTATCGTGGTGATACATGGTAAAATACGTAACAAGAGGAGAAATATGGAAGAGAAAAGAGATGTGATATATCTTTCTTCCAGAGAGGCTTTTTTAAAAGTTTTGTGAATAGAGCGGAGGCTTGAAAATATGGCAAATGAAATTGTTATTGTTATTAGTTTCATTTTTACTATAGCTGCAATGTGTAAAGTATGGAATTTATATGCAATGAAAAAATATAGTGAATCCAAAGAAGAGAGGTTAGGATTGACATACGGATTTTATGTAGACAATATGCAATTTGTTGAAATTGAAGGAATAGGAAATGATGAAAATGGAGATTTTGATATTGCAAAGGCCATTAAGAAAATAGAAATGCCGGATGATGTAAGGATCAAAGCATAATGAATAAAATAGATTTTTTAGAATTTTATAATGGTGTAGTTAAAAAACTAGGGGTGCATTTGGAAAATGAGTACAGGCAATTTCGTTTTTGCGATAATCCGGATTCATTGTATGAAGAATATCTCAATCAAAAGACCATATTAAGAGTTTTATACCAAAAGAAAAATGGTGAAAGTAAAACTTTATTAGACCGGCATAAAGTATGTGCCTGTATGACAGCTGCAATCATTAAGGTCAGGCTGGTAAGCGGAAATATCCAAACAGATGATGGTTTTTCTTTATCCGCTGCATCCAGGATTAACGAACAACTGGCTTTTATGAGTACGTGGGAGTTATTTTTGGGTTTCATAAGGCTTCACAAAGAAGAGACAGACAAAAAAAGATGGGCATATCAGATGTTAGATGATCTGGTATGCTTTTTTTATAATAGGGAGTGCCTCACAGCTGCTCCCAATACTCCTTAAACTTCACCTCCGTCATCCCTTCCCCGATCATCCGATACAGCTCCATCTGCTTTGGAATCAGAGCGCTGTAAATGGACTGCGCATAATCCGGCACCTCCGCAAGAACGGTTTTTTCTAATTCTTTGTAGAAAGCATAGGAGGGTTTAAAATCCCGGAGTTTTGCAAAATACAGTGTCTCATACAGATAGGTATGGAGAAAATATAGTTTGATTTCATCATAGTATTCTTTGAAAAATGGAGTTTTTTTCATGAAATTCCAGACAGCAAGCTGGACGTCGGCATGCATTTTTAGGGTTTCTTCCTGTCTCATATCATTTCGCATGGTTCCAGAATCATTTTGTCTGTAATAATAGTAGGCATCGTTTAAGATTACGATTTTATTTGCAAAATATAAAAGCGGGTATACAAAAAGTGGCTCCTCATAAATGACATGTTCTGCGTAGGCTGTATGAGCCTCATTCAGCAGAGTGTGGCGGTAAAGTTTATTCCAGCAGCCATAGGTAACTTTTTCTGAGATTAGAAATCTTTTTCGGTCACTGACAGAAGAAATTTCAATCACTTCCGGCGTAATGTTCCGACCGGAGTCCACGGCACCCAGACGGTCTGTATAATAAAAATATTCAAACTGGATGATATCAGCATCCGATTCTTTGGCTTTTTCATAAGTTTCCAACAGAAAATTTTCAGAGACAAAGTCATCAGCGTCAACAAATGCAATATATTCGCCTGTTGCATACTGCAGGGCAACATTTCTTGCACCGCCCTGGCGCATATTTTCCTCAAGTTTTAAGATCATAATGCTTTCCGGATAGGCGCGTTCAAATTCCTGCAGCATGTTCCAGGTAGCATCCTCATCTGTGGATGCATCGTCTACAAAGATCAGTTCGATCTGGTCAATTCCGATTGTCTGCTGTACAAGTGACATAAAGCATTTCGGAAGATATTTTGTTGCATTAAAACATGGGATGATGACACTTACTTTTTTCATAGATCGAAATTCTCCTGGTAAAAAGGTTACGTATGGTATAATAAACAAAAATGGTATATTATTAATTTATCACAACAAAAAGGAATGCACAATATCAGTCTGAAAAGCAGGGAGGTTACAATGTCTGGAAATATAGCGATCGGTATACAGGATTTTTCCACAATCATCCAGGGAAACTATTTTTATATAGATAAAACGCCTTTTATTAAAGAATGGTGGGATTGCGGGGACAGTGCGACTTTGATCACCCGTCCGCATCGTTTTGGAAAGACACTTACAATGAGTATGGTGGAGCAGTTCTTTTCCATAGACTATGCCGGCAGGTCAGATTTGTTTGAACATCTGGCGATCTGGAAAGAAGAAAAATACCGTGAGCTGCAGGGAACTTATCCTGTCATCAGTCTGTCATTTGCGCGGATTAAAGAGAGAGATTATGAGAAAACAAAACAAAAGATGTGTGAGGTGTTAAGAAACATATATATAAAGTTTTGTTATATTAAAGACAGTGAAAAGCTTACAGATGCCGACAGAGCATATTATGAGCGTATGTTGGAGGAAAATATAAAAGAGACGGATGCGACATCTTCTTTATATCAGTTATCAGATTTCCTGTATAGATATTATGGAAAAAAAGTTATCATTTTGTTAGACGAATATGATACACCCATGCAGGAAGCATTTGTGGATGGTTACTGGGATGAACTTGTCGCATTCACCCGAAGCCTGTTTAATTCGACATTTAAGACAAATCCGGCACTGGAACGTGGAATTATGACGGGAATCACAAGAGTAAGTAAGGAATCCGTTTTTTCAGATTTGAATAACTTAAAGATAGTTACGACTACATCAAATGAATATGCTTCTGTATTTGGTTTTACAGAGAAGGAAGTCTTTGATGCATTGGAACAGTATGGTCTTGAGAAAGAAAAAAAAGAGGTAAAAAGATGGTACGATGGTTTCATTTTTGGGGAACACAAAGATATTTATAATCCATGGTCAATTTTAAATTATCTCGATACACAGTTATACAAAACATTTTGGGCAAATACAAGTGCAAATAGTCTGGTAGGAAAATTGATTCAGGAAGGAAACCGTACAATTAAGGAAAAATTTGAAAAATTATTGTGCGGAGAATACATCTGGTCAGAAATTGAAGAGCAGATTGTATACAATCAATTAAATGGAAATGAAAAAGCAGTTTGGAGTCTTTTGCTGGCGAGTGGATATTTGAAAGTATTATCTTATGAAACGTATCAGGATATTGAGGAGGGGAAGATGCCGAAATACCAGCTTGCGTTGACGAATCTGGAAGTAAAGTTAATGTTTCAGGGTATGGTACATGACTGGTTTGCTCCTGTACAACCAGATTACAATGATTTTGTAAGGGCAATGTTACTTGGTGATGTGGATGCGATGAATGAATACATGAATCGAATTGCTATACAGACATTTAGTTATTTCGACACCGGAGAGAGGGCATCTGGGGCAGAGCCTGAGCGTTTTTACCATGGTTTTATATTAGGTCTGCTTGTTGACCTGCGGGATAGATATTACCTTAAATCCAACCGTGAAAGTGGGTTTGGCAGATATGATGTAATGTTAGAACCGAAAAATTCAAAGGAATGCAAAGCAGTTATTTTAGAATTCAAAGTTCGAAATCCACGAAAGGAAAAAAGTATTCAAGAGACAGTTCTGTCTGCCTTAAAGCAGATCTGTGAGAAAAAATACGATGCAGACCTGCTTGAGAAAGGAATCAGAAAGGAACAGATATATCATTATGGATTTGCATTTGAAGGCAAAAAAGTTTTGATTGGGACAGACAGGGAGGAGTGAATATGCCCACCAATATAGCGATCGGCACACAGGAGAACAACCACATGTTATCAGTCTGCATCATCACCAAAAACGAAGAACACAATATAGCGCGCTGCCTCAAATCATTCCAGAAAACCGGATTTGAGCTGATCGTAGCGGACACCGGATCGACAGATCAGACAAAAAAAATCGCCATAGAATATACGAAAAATATCTATGATTTCACATGGTGCGATGATTTTTCAGCAGCAAAGAATTTTGCGGTTTCGAAAGCAATACATCCGTATGTGATGGTCATTGACAGTGATGAATATCTACAGAAGATTGATCTGTCACGGTTAGAAAAGATGATTGCCGAACATCCGGGCGAGGTTGGAAGGATTCAAAGAATCAATATCATTTCCGGAAAAGACGGCAAGCAGGAAAATAAAGAGTGGATCAACCGTATTTTTGCAAAAGAAAGTTTTCATTACACGGGAAGAATCCATGAGCAGGTAACTGCCTGTGACGAAAAGGAATATCGTACATACGAAGCACCGGTCGTCATCGGCCATACGGGTTATGATCTTCCGAAGAAAGAAAAAAAGGCAAAAGCGCTGCGCAACATAAGACTGTTAGAGCAGGAATTAAAGAATTCAGGATGGGATGAAAAAGTGCATGCCACGCAGTTAGATCAGAATATCGCAAAGCAGGATACGGATGCAGAGCAGAAATCTAAAATTACGGATGCAAAAAAAGAGCAGCAGATCCCGTATCTATTGTATCAGCTTGGAAAAAGCTATTACATGGCAGAAGATTATAACGAGGCATGCTTCTGGTTCGCCCATGGGCTCAGTTATGACCTTGAACCAAAGTTAGAATATGTCATCGATATGGTGGAAACCTACGGCTATGCCTTGATCAACAGCGGACGCGCCGGGGAAGCACTTTTCTTTGAAAATATTTATGAAGAATTTGGAAATAGTGCGGATTTTCAGTTCCTGATGGGACTCATTTATATGAATAACGCTATGTTTGATGCAGCAGTTGGAGAATTTTTGAAAGCGGTCAAACACCGGGACTGCAGGATGGCGGGAGTAAATTCCTATGCAGCTTATTATAATGTTGGAGTTATTTATGAATGCCTGGAGAAAATCAGTGAGGCAAAGTATTATTATCAGAAGTGCGGTAATTATGAGCCGGCAAAAAAACGTTTAAGATTGATAAACAGTTAAATTTATTATAGTCAGCTTATTAGAGAAACAGAGTGAAAAATATAATTTTTCAAATGCAGAATGGAGATTAGAATGGGAATATATTTAAATCCGGGAAATGAAGAATTTCAGAAAGCACTTAATTCCAAGATATATGTGGATAAAACCATGCTGATTTCTGAAATGAATCGGAATCTGAATACCGAACATCAGAATATATGTGTAAGCAGACCACGCCGTTTTGGAAAATCTATGACTGCAAATATGCTTGTGGCATATTATAGTAAAGGATGCGATTCCAAAAGCATGTTTGCTGATTATAAGATTGCACAGGATGAGAGTTTTGAGGCAAATCTGAATAAATATAATGTCCTTCATGTTAATATGCTTGACTTTCTTAACCGTGCACAGACAGTGGACGGAATGATCGATTACCTGCAAAAGAGGCTTTTGTGGGATATCAGGCGGGAATACGGAGATGTAGACTGTTTTGACCGGGAAGATCTTATTGATGTATTAGAGAACATCTATAGTCAGAAAAAACAGAAATTTATCATCATTATCGACGAGTGGGATTGCATATTTCGAAAGTATCCGGGGGATGATGAAGCGCAGAAAAAATATCTGGATTTCTTGCGCCTGTGGATGAAAGATAAGCCATATATTGCGTTGGCTTATATGACGGGAATACTGCCTATTAAAAAGTATGGCGAGCATTCAGCTCTCAATATGTTTGATGAATATTCCATGACCAATCAAAGGGAACTCGCTGAATTTACCGGGTTTACGGAAGAGGAAGTTCAAAGTCTGTGTGTGTCATATGGTATGCCTTATGACAGGATGAAACAGTGGTACGATGGATATGATTTAAAGGGCATTCAGATCTATAATCCAAGATCAGTAGTCATGTCATTGCTGGGACATGATTTTGACAGTTATTGGACGAAGACGGAGACCTATGAGGCACTAAAAAAATATATCCAGATGGACATGTATCACTTGAAGGCGTTAATCACACAGCTTATATCAGGCAGCCATATAAGGATTAATCCGGATAAGTTTCAGAATGATATGTCCACATTTGCGAGCGTAGATGATGTATTTACGCTTTTAGTGCATTTGGGATACCTGACCTACGATTTTGAGAACAAGACTGTTTCTATTCCAAACCAGGAGGTGCAGAAAGAGTTTATTAACTGCATAGAGGATGGCGGATGGGAACCGGTCATGGATGCGATTCGTAATTCTGAAACACTGCTTCAGGCAACTATAGATGGAAAAGAAGAATATGTTGCGGAAATGATCGAGCAGGTGCATCAGGAAAATATATCCATTTTAAAGTATAATGATGAAAACTCTATGTCGTGTGTGCTTTCGCTGGCATATTATGCTGCAAGAAAAGATTATGTGATGTATCGGGAATTTGCCGGGGGAAAAGGATTTGCTGACATTGTGTTTGTCCCGAGAAAGTTTAGAGATGTGCCGGCGATCGTGGTGGAATTAAAATGGGATAAATCCTCAGATACAGCGATTGCACAGATAAAAAAGAAGCAGTACATGCAGAGCCTGAAAGATTATCATGGACAAGTGATTCTTGCTGGAATCAATTACGACAGCACAGATTCCACAAAGGATGATTATAAAAGGCATAGCTGCAGTATAGAAAAAATAAATCTATAAAAAGTACAGGAGACCACCATGCAGACAACCATCATTTACATCACCGGTGTCTACGACACCCTCGACTTATTCACCCAGGAACTGAAAAATGCCTTTGAATCCATGGGATATGCTTCCTTTACCTATGATGCCCGTCTCGAAGAGGTGAGCAAGCAGGCGCTGATCGAATGTATCGGAGATGGTGCAAAAAAAGATCAGAGGTTTTTCTGTGTGACGTTTAATAACCTGGGATATAATCTGTCACTTCCGGCAGGCATGACCGGAACAGGGATGCTTTTGAAGCAGGACATTTTCCAAAGTACAGCAGGATCAAAAAGAGCAGGTTCTGCGGAAGAAGAGCCAAATCTCTGGGAAACTTACAATATTCCATATATCAATATCCTGATGGATCATCCGTTTCACTATGAAAAACCACTGCAGAATGCACCGGCAACATCTATTGTGTTGTGCACGGACCGCAACCATGTCCGGTATATCCGCAGATATTTTAAAAATATCCGGTATACGGATTTTCTGCCACATGCCGGGGTGGAACTTGGCAGCAGGCATAAGCCGCTTGCGGAGCGTGGAATTGATGTTTTATATGCCGGGGCATTGCCGATCTACACAGTTGCGAAGATGATACCGGATCTGTCATCCATCCCGGAAGTCGATGGAGAGGAGATGGCACAGGCTGTGCTGTCAGAACTGGTGCATCATCCTGACCGGACAACAGAGAATGTGATAGAAGAATATTTAAAATATAAGCGGAATGATATTTCAGAACAGCGTATTCATGAGATCATCGTGCAGATGCGTTTTATTGACTCGTATGCCACGTCATTTTTCCGTGAACAGGCTGTCCGTATTCTGGTGGAAAACGGAATACGGGTAACGGCATATGGAACAGGCTGGGATCAGTGTGAGTGGAGTGACAATCCGTATCTGGTGTATGGTGGAAAAGTACTTGCACCGGAGATTCTGCCTTTGATGAACGACAGTAAGATCGTCTTAAATACAATGACCTGGTTCAAAGCCGGAGCACATGACCGTATTTTTAACGGAATGCTTGCCGGAGCAGCAGTGGTGACGGACGATTCCACCTATCTGCGCAGAGAGTTTACGGATGGAAAAGAACTTGTCATGTTTTCAAGAAATGAGATCCGGACTTTGCCAGACCGTGTATTTGACCTGTTCGGACACATGCAGTCCACACAAAGGATGGCAGACTGTG
>UMGG01054785.1_pt1 | contig 13244 bp, 10 predicted proteins | sample 1965211 | NCBI WGS metagenome assembly UMGG01 (sample SAMEA4836064, study PRJEB28245) | human gut metagenome | biome: gut microbiome; material: fecal sample | place: Denmark | collected 2008 | reverse complement strand
CCTCGCCTATGCGCTCTGCCTGCCCGGCGGGGATGTGCGCCCGGTGTGCAAGGCGCTGAATGAAGCGTTCGGCGGGCGGGGCGGCGGCAAGCCCGGCTTTTGCCAGGGCAGCCTTGCCTGCACTGATTTTGCCGATGTCCAGAATTTTTTAGTGAATTATCATGAGTGAGGTATTGTTGTATGCGTATGCGTTTTAAGCCCTATGCCAGACCGGAACTGCTGGCCTGCGATTTCCATGTTCACGAACCGCTGACCCATGCCGGGCACTGGCATGAGCTGTATGCCCGGCCGGAGCAGCCCCTGCACCTGGAGCTTGGCTGCGGCAAGGGCGGCTTTTTGAGCCAGCTGGCCCCCCTGCACCCTGATATCAACTACCTTGGCATTGATATCACGGATAAGGTCCTGATTTTGGCCAAGCGCAAGGTGGAAGCCGCTTATGCCGCCGCTCAGCTGCCGCCGGATAATGTCAAGATCGCCTCGCTGGATATCGAGCGGCTTTCCGGCGTGTTCAGCCCGGCGGATACCGTGCAGCGCATCTACATCAACTTCTGCAACCCGTGGAGCAAAAACGCTGGCAGCAACAAGCACCGCCTGACCCACCCGCGCCAGCTGCTGCAGTACCGCGCTTTGATGCCGGAGGGTTCCGAAATCTACTTCAAGACCGATGACGATGACCTGTTTCGGGACAGCCTAGGTTACTTTCCCGCTGCCGGGTTCGAGATTACCTGGCAGACCTTTGATCTGCACAAGAATGAGCCGGACTGGAACCTGCGCACCGAGCACGAGGGCATGTTCAGCGAACAGGGCATTCCCATCAAGGCGCTGATTGCCCGCAAGGGGCCGGATTCCAGCGTGACCTGGGTGGAGCCCAAAGAGCTGGCCCGCCGCCTGGAACCGGAGGAAGAAGCCGACCCCGCCGGGGAGGTGCAGGAATGACCACTTATGCCCTGCTGCATACGATATTTTTCTTTTTCGTCTATGCGTTCCTGGGCTGGTGCGTGGAGGTTGCCTATGCAGCCATCACCACGCGGGAGCTGGTCAACCGCGGATTCTTGAACGGCCCGATCTGCCCCATTTACGGCTGCGGCATGACGGTAATGATCGCCGTTCTCGGCCGTTTTACCATGCCAAGCAGCGATATGGCATGGTACCAGAACGTACTGGTTGCCTTTTTCGGCGGCATGGTCATCACCACGCTGGTGGAGCTGGTTGGCGGGTACATCCTGTACAAGATGTTCCACACCCGCTGGTGGGACTATTCCATGTATCGCTTTAACCTGGGCGGGTTCATCTGCCCGCAGTTCTCCTTGCTGTGGGGGCTGGGCAGCGTGCTGCTGATGGTGGTGGTTCACCCGCTGCTCAGCAAGCCGAGCGCCGCTATCCCCACCCTTGTGCTGATCTGGCTGGATGTTATTTTCGGCGGCCTGTTCCTGGCGGATCTGATCGTATCCGCCATTCAGGCTGTCGGCTTCAGCAAACAGCTGGCCCGCATTGATGAGCTGCGCAAAGCCATGCGCACCACCAGCGATGCCCTGACCGAAGTGATCGGCACCAGCGCCATGACGATGGACACCCTGCTGGATGAGCAGAAACTGCAGCTGACCCTGGCCGCCATGGAGGGTGCCACCAACGCCGCCGAGCTGCGTGACCAGCTGCGCGAACTGGCAGGCAAAGCCGGCACCCTGCGCGATACCACCATCCGCCTGAGCAAGCAGCGGTTCTTTGGCACCGGCCGTTTGCTGCGGGCCTTCCCGGACATGGTCCCCGACCGCCGCGAAGCACTGGTCTCCCTGCGCGTTGGCCTGACCAAAGCCACCGCCCGCGCCAAAGCCGCCGCCAAACAGGCCGTAAAAACCGGCAAGAACGCCATGAAAAAAGAAGACAAGTAAATATCTCCTTATACCAAAAGCCGCCGGGCAGCAAGCAAAGCACTTGCCGCCCGGCGGTTTTGTTGTTTTTGTTTGTAGCTTGGGATTTTTAAGGTTTGTGGCGTGGAACGACACCTGCATCGGCCCGCATGACGGGCCTTGCCAAATATTTTGCCCCTGAATACCGCAAACACCCGCGGGCGCACAATCTGCGCCCCTACAGGTGGGCAGCCATTAAAACCTGATGATTTCATTCCAAATGTGTGGTAGGGTTGGGTGACCCTATCCTACCGTGAAAAAAATGCCGATTGTGCTGTACCGATTATCCCTTTTTCCGATTGAACCCAATATACAGCACCAGCCATGCCGCCGCCACGCACACCAGGGTAATCAACCCCAGCATCTGCCAGCTGTGCACCAGGTTGGGCACGGTGGCATCGTACATCGGGCTGTCCAGCCCTGCTTTCAGCCAGGAAAGGCGGTCGTTCAAATCGGTGGAAGCGCCCAGCGCCCCCATGCCCCAGCGGCAGACAATGATATAGCTGATGACCGTCAGCGCGCCGGTCATACTGAACATAACGCCGCTGAACACCACCTGCCCGATGATGAGCACCAGCACCAGCAGCACCGCGGCTTCGCTGCTTTTCAGGCTGGCAGATACCAGCAGGCCCATGGCACTGGATGCTGCCATGAGCAGGAAAATCGTAATGAAGATTTCTACATTGGTATCCAGCAGCAGGTGGTTTTGCGGAATATGGATGATCTCCACAAAGCCTGCCGTCAAAATGCCCGCCTGCACGGCTTCCACCAGAAACAGGGTGATGGCCTTGCTGAGCACCGTTGCCAGCAGCGAAACGCCGACGCTGGCTTCACGGAAGATAATCTCCCGGTCTTTACAGATCTCGCGGTAAGAGTTCAGCAGCCCCATAAAGGACGCCATGGCGCACACAATGAACAGCACCGTGCGGCTGCCGATGTTGATCAGGTTGGAGGTAAAGCAGTCCGGCTCCCCCACCAGCTTGATGACAAGCACCATCAGCGGGGCCTGCAAAATTAAGCTGCCAAGGGTCAGCTTCTGGTTCCAGATCAGCTGAAAATTGCGGGAGATGAGCACCGCCAGCTGGCGCAGCAGCTTGCCGATTTTTACGCTTTGCATCGTTTTTCCGCCTCCTTGGCTGCTGCTGGGAACCGCGCTGCAAGGCGATTGAATTCCGGGCTGGTAAAGTATTTCCGGCGGTAATATTCCACCTGTTCGGGGTCGTGCAGCTTTTCAAAAATATCGCTGGTCAGTTCCACATCAAAATATTCATCCATCGCTTCGGGCGAACCATAATAGCACAGCACGCCGCCCGTACCCAAAAAGGCGATCTTATCGCATAGATTGATGTTGGACATGTTGTGGGTAACCATCAGCACGGTGCAGTTTTCGTGGCTCAGCTTGCGGCACAGCTCCATCATGCTGCGGTCCAGATCCGGCGAAAGCCCGCTGGTGGGCTCGTCCAATATCAGCAGCCGGGGCGAAGCCAGCAGTTCCATGGCGATGGAAACCCGCTTTTTCTGCCCGCCGGAAAGGTTTGCAATCATCGTTTTTTCCCGCCCGCCCAGGTCAACGGCTTCAATGGCGTGGGCCACAGCAGCTTTGATCTCGGTGCGGGTGGCATCGCGTGCAATGCGCAGCTTGGCGGTGTAGGTCAGGCTTTGTTCCACCGTCAGCTCGTCGTGCATAATGTCTTTCTGCGGCACATAGCCCAGCACGGCATCAAAGGCATTGCGGTTGCCGCGGGTGTCAATACCGTCAAAGCAGACGCTGCCGGAGGTGCAGGGCGACGCCCCGGTGATGCAGCCCAGCAAACTAGATTTGCCGGTTCCGGAACCGCCCACCACAACCACAAAGCTGTTGGGTTCCACCCCCATGCTAGTGCCGTCCACAATGTTCAGCGGCTTGCCGGTGTTGCGGTTTTTGACGGTTTTATACACATCCAGCAGTTCAATGCTGATGCCCACCTTATGCTCATGGTAGTGCAGCATTCCGCCGGAAAATGCAAACACCTGGGTGGGCACATTGATGACAGCGCCGTCCGTCAGCAGCTCATTGCGCACGCGGGTGCCGTTCAGGTAAGTACCGTTGGTGGAGCCAAGGTCATTCAGTTCATAGTGGCCGTCCTTATACACCACCTCGCAGTGGTGGCGGGAAACACGGTCGCTGGTCAGCTGCACATCGCAGTCCTCGCCGCGGCCGATCAGGATGCGGCGCTTGCGGCGCACATCCAGCTCCCGCAGCACGGTGGCGTTGGGCGTTTCCCGCCGCAGGGCGGCGGTACCCTCGCCCTGGCGGATTTCCTCCACGCGGAAGGTGATTTCCTGTGTGGTTTCGTTGCCGTCGGTATTCAAGCCGATCACATCCCCCGGCTGCAGGGTCACTTCCTCACCGGAATGGATATAGCGGTTATTGTACCAGGTGCCGCAGGTCGTGGAGCCTGCGTCCTGCATCAGCCAGGCATTGTTTTTGTATTCGATTGTGAACTGGTGTTCCCCCACGTTGTTGCGGCGCAGCACAAAGCTGCAATCGCGCCCACGGCCAAACACAAAGGGAGCTGCCGTGCTGGAAAGGGTCAGCTTTTGGCGGTTGCGCCGCTCGCTGACGGTTAAAATAATCTCACTGGCCAAGGGAGTCACTTCCTCTCTTTCGGCGCTGCATTCCAATTGAACTCCGGCCCACACAGCGGCACAAAACGCAGCTGTGCGCCGCCCACAGCAAAGGTATCCCCCGCTGTCAGCGGCATTTTTTCAATCAGGCTTTTTCCGTTCAGGGTGCACAGCTCGTTGGAAGATCCCGGCAGTGCACACCAGTTGTTATCCTGTGGGTCATACACCACAATGCCGCGCCGCACCGCAAGCGGGCTGTTGGCACCCAGCACGGCGGGGTTCCCGGCGGCATCCACCCCCAAAAAGTTTCGGCCTTCGCCCAAACGCAGGTCCTGTCCGCGGGCGGGGCCGTCCAGTACCACCAGCCAACCGGCCACCGGGCCTTTGGGTGCGGCAAGGTCAACCTCGGCAGCGGTGCCGGGCTGAGCAATGGCGCTGCCGGCCTCCAGCCCGCCATTGCAATAGGGGCATTCGGGGTGTTTATCGGCATCATAAAAATGGCCGTTGGGGCATTTGGTCAGTTTCATCGTTTTCCTCCTTCGGGCGCGTTTACAGCACTAGCCGCAGGGTGGTGCGGCCGATTTTTATGGTATCGCCGTTTTGCAGGCGGTATTCCCCGCCGATGGGGTCGCCGTTCACCATCACAGCAGCTTCATCCAGCGGGCGCAGGGTCACGCCGTTGCTTTCCACTTCCAGCACTGCGTGCTGGGGGCGGGTGCGGCCATCCGCCAGGCAGAGGTCACACTGGGCGGCATCGCTGCCGATAATCAGGCTGCTTTCCACATAGGCGGACCAGCGGGTTTCTGCAATGCCCCGCCGGGTAGAAAGGTACAGGGTGATCCACCGCCTCGGCAGGCTCTGCTGCACGGGGGCGGCATCGGTCAGCAGGTGTTCGGCTTCGGCCAGCTTTTCCTCCGTGCGCTCCTTGCGGCCGCGCAGCAGGGCTGCCGCGGCCAGCACCACCAACAGCCCGCCCAGAATAATGGCAGGCAGCCGGAATCGTGCCAGATAGAATACCCTGTCCTTGGGCCAATCTTCCACGGTAAAGCGGTATACGGTGCCGGAATCGCTCACGTTGGCCGCGGTCATGGCGCTGGTCATCTTGTTCAGCTTAATGGTATAGGTTCCCTGGTACAGCGGCTCGGTGTACAGCGAAACACTTCTGCCGTCCGCGCTGGCAAGGGCCTGTTTAACTTTTACATGCCAGCCCCAGATATCTTCGCTCTGAATGCTGTAGCAGGTCAGGTCCTCCGCACGGCCCACGGCCTGGTTAAACCGAATGGTCATGGCATAGCGGCCATGCAGCGTCACGCTTTCCACCGCCGGTTTGGCCAGGCGGTGGCCCATATACACGGTAGCGTTGGTTTTCACTGCGCTGCCCAGCTGCGGCACGCTCAGGGTCAGCACATCCAGGCGCTCGCCGTAAAAATTTTCATCCACCGCGGTTTTGATCTCCAGCGCATTGGCAAGGGCCTGCTGTTTTTCAGCCAGGGTATCGGCCAGTTCGCTTTCATGCACCACATCCAGCTTATCGCCGCCCAGGGCCTGGCCCAGCTCGGCAAGGGGGTTGTCATCATCCACCGTCACAAAGATATCCAGCGGCATGCTCAGGCGGCTGGCGGCATCTTCGGCCACAGCGCCCAGCAGAGCTGTGCTAGTGGCGGTATTGCCCGCTTCCGTCAGGGCAAAGATCACCTTGCGCGGCGCAATGCTCTGGTAATTTTCGTTGATATCGTTATAAATTGTTGTAGCTGCCTGCACCAGATTGGGCTCGTTCTCTTCCTGGCTTTCCAGCGCGTCCACGGCGTTCACTGCCGCCCTGGTATCAATGGTCGCGGGCAGAACGCAGGCTGCATCCCCGGCCAGGGTATACAGCATAATCTGGTCCTTTGCGCCTTTGGCGCTGATCAGCCGCCGCAGCGCAATGCGGTATTCTTTCAGCGTAGTTTCGTCCACACTGTTGTCCACCGCCAGTACATAGCAGATCGGCTCGTTCGCCATGCCGATGTTGCCGGTGGGGATCTTTTCATCCCCCAGGTACAGCTCCACCCCTGCCGCCCGCACAAGGTCCGGGCTGATGGGCTGGCCTTGTGCATCCGTTGCCTGAACAAACACGTCCAGCTCCGGCACGTTGACATAGATCTGCTCAATGGAAAATTCCCCGATCGTGGTGCCTAATGCTTTGGGCGCACACAGCAAAGCTGCCATGACTGCAGCAACAGCCATGGCAACCAAAACCTGTGTGAATTTTTTTACCGCAGCAATTTTCACTTACAGGCTCCTATTCTTTAGGCAATACCGCATAATTCTAAGTGCCGATACGGCGAGCGAGGTGCGGCAGATGCCAAGCCAAAAGCGCAGATAATACTGGATGTCTTATCGAGCATTTTGGCAACGCAGATGCCGTGCCGCAGCTGCCGGAGCGGTGCTTAAGCCGCAAGGCGGGAATTGTGCGGTGTTGCCTTTACATTACATTGTTTACAGTTCTGTGTCCAAGGCGCATCTGAAAACAAAGAAAATGAAAACTATTTCGCAAGCACAAGATGGATTCCAAGGGCAATACCGCATAATTCTAAGTGCCGATACGGCGAGCGAGGTGCGGCAGATGCTAAGCCAAAAGCGCAGATAATACTGGATGTATTATCGAGCATTTTGGCAACGCAGATGCTGTGCCGCAGCCGCCGGAGCGGTGCTTAAGCCGTAAGGCGGGAATTGTGCGGTATTGCCCAAGGTTTTTAACGCAAAATCCGGCTGCGTTTGTAGAAATAGGCTACATTCTCGTCTTTTCAGATGTCCTGCAGTCCATGCTGCTCCCGCATGCGGCGCAATGCGCACAGGGCGCGCATTGCCTTTTGGCGGGCGGCGCGCTGTTTGGCGGCTTCCGGCGTTTCGGGCTGGGGCTCTTCCGGCACGGCGGGCGCTTCTTCTTCGGCTTCAGGCTCCTGCGGCTTTTCCCGCGGGGGAAGCGGCATGGCCGGGGCGTCCAGCTCGTCCTCTTCCTCAAAGCTGGGCATTACCGGGGCCATCGGCGTGGCGGAAGGCGGAGTATCGTCCGGGCGCGGGGCATCCGCCGGGCGCACAATGGGCGAAGAGAAGATGGCCCCCGGCACTTCAGTCAGCGCCGGACCGGTCTGGTGGTTGGGGTCCCCGGTGGGATGGTCCGGCTTATCCTCGGTCTTTTCCGGTTCGGGTGTTTCTTCTGTCTTCGGCTGTTCTTCTGTTTCAGCCTCCGGCGCTGCGTTTTCCGGCGTTTTTTCCTCCGGCTGCACGGCTGCGGGCTCTGCCGGGGCGGCAGCTTCTTCCTGTTTTTCCACTTCCTGCGGGGCGGTGCTCTGCTGGCTCAGGGTTTCGGGTTCGTCCTCCTCCCCGGCAGCAGCGGCCTGGGCGCGCAGTTCATCCACCGCGCGGGCCACCGTTTCGGGGCTTAAATCCAGCGCAGCTTCCGGCGTAGGCACGGTGTGCAGCTCCGGCAGCTCGGTTTCCAGCTCGCGGTCCGCGTTATCGGCAGCGCGGGCTTCGGCGGCGGGGTCATTGGCAATGGCTTCGTTCTGCAGGTTCAGCAGCTTGCGGCTCATCAGGCCAAGGTAGTCAATCAGCGCGGCACGCTGGGCCTCCATCTCCCGCACTTCGGCGCGCAGGTTGTTCAGCCGCAGCTGGTGGGCGTTCTGGATCTCATTGGCTTCCGCAGCGGCGGCATCCACCAGCTTTTGTGCCTGGGCTTTGGCCTGGTCGCGGGCCGAAACATCCATCGCCTGGGCTTCGGCCTGGGCGTCCTCCTTGATCTGGTCGGCGCGCACATGGGCGTTGGCCACAATGTCCTCCGCCTTCTGGCGTGCTTCCTGCATGATCTCTTCTTTGCCGTTTTCCAGCGCATTGCGGGCATCGTCCAACTCACGGCCCTTGATGCGCAGGGCGGCTTCGGCCTGGTCGGCACGTTCCTGCAATTTTTCTTTTTCTTTTTGCAGGCTGCCGTTCTTCAGCCGCAGAACGGCCACCTGGTCGTTCAGCGAATGGTTGCGCTCCTGTAGGGCGGAAACCTGGGCGTCCAGGCTTTCTTTCTGGCGTGAGTATGTAGAGCTGCTGCCCGCCAGCGCAGCGTTCTGGCCGGAAAGCCGGTTGTTCTGGGCGGTCAGGGTCTGGCAATGCTGCTGCAATGCAGCGTTTTCCTGTTCGGCCTTGCGGGCCTGGGCTTCGGCCCGGCCAAGGCGCTGTTCATATTCCGTGCAAAGGGCCTGCAGTGCCGCACGCACATCGTCCGGCTCATAGCCGCCAAAGCGTGCTTTACGCATTCCACTCTGCTCCATAAAACGGGTCACATCAATTTTCGGCACGGTATTTTGCCCCCTCCTGCTCCGGGCAACAGCACGGCAAAAGCTTTTTGTGCAGTTTTGCAATCCTGCGCCTGGGCAAACGTACATTATTAAGTAATATTATACCAATTCCCCTTGTGGTGTGCAACTAATTTGTGTGATGTATGAAAAGTAAAGGAATCGGCTGAATTTCCGCTCTTTCCGCCGCATCTTGGGGTGGGCGGTGTAAAAAATGTAAAAACCGCACCGCTGGTGCAAAATCCGGGTCGGGGGGCTCGTATGATTTAATAGTCAGCCAAATGCTGCTGCAACGGCCCGCGCAGCCCAGCAAGCATTCCCGGCTTGCTATTTTTGTTGCTTTTCACAATTTTCAATTTCACAATTTAGCAGTGCTGCACAAAAAAATGTAGTTCGATTTGTCAATCCTTGTCGCCGCTTTCCCTTGTTTTTGACACATTTGGAGAGTATAATACTCTATCATCGCAAGGGAAATGTTTCCCCTGCGGCGGCCTTTTTTCTTAAAAAGGAGTGTTTTTTGTGATTCGTACATGGTGCAAAGACCATCCCATCCAGTTCATGGCCTGCTACCTGGTTTTTTATCTTGCGTTTTTCAAATTGTTGGAACAGGGCATCCAGGTGCCGGATCTGGTGCTCCACTGCCGGTTGGATGATCTGATTCCGTTCTGTAAATACGCCATCATCCCTTATTACCTGTGGTTCGCCTGGATCCCCTGTACACTGTTCTATTTGTTGTGGTTCAATGACCGGAGGGAATTCTGGCGGCTGTGCCTGCCGCTGTTTACCGGCATGACCCTCTCGCTGCTGTTCTGCGCAATCGTACCCAATGGTACCGACCTGCGTCCCGCTTACATTTACGGCAATGATATCTTTACCCGCACGGTACGCGCTTTGTGGCGCACGGATACGCCCACCAACGTGTTCCCGTCCATCCATGTGTTCAACCCCGTCACGCTGGCGCTGGCTTATCACCACTGCGCACGGCTGCGCGGCCGCAAATGGCTGTGGGTGCGCGTATCTGCCGATCTGCTCTGCGTTTCCATCATTCTTTCCACCATGCTGTTAAAGCAGCATTCGGTGATTGATGTGATGGGCGGCATCATCCTGGCTCTGACGCTGGACGCCGTGGCCGATGCCGTTGCCCTGCGCACAGCGCCCTCGGTTGCTTATCGCCACAACCATCACCATGCGCTGCCCGAACATTCTTAAATGTTTACCGGTTCCTGAAAAGGGGCCGGTTTTTGTTTGCAATCTTTCGGGGGAGAGGATATAATTCCGGCAAGGCCCTGCGTGTGGGACGATGCGGAGCATCGTCCCCTACAAATGTTTTTTAGGGCAATACCGCATAATTCTAAGTGCCGATACGGCGAGCGAGGTGCGGCATCTGCCGGAGCGGTGCTTAAGCCGTAAGGCGGGAATTGTGCGGTGTTGCCTTAGAATTACCACACTAGTAGGGGCGCACATTGTGCGCCCGCCGCCCTATCATCTGCTCCTCTTGCGGGCAAGCCGCTCACCATCCCCACAAACTCCCGCCCCTCAAATCACCACACATCCCATCAAAAGCCCCCGTTTCATCTTGCAGTACGCCCCAAAATGTGGTATTCTATCCTCAGCAAAGTTTTACTGTGTCCTAATCATTCAAAATGTTTTTCACTATTTCTACTGATACGGAGGAATATTCATGCAAAGCATTCAGACTGTATCCGAAAATACAATTTATGTCGGCGCAAGTGACCGCCGCCTGGCAAAGTTTGAAAACCTGTTTCCCATTCCGCGCGGCGTCAGCTACAACGCCTATGTGATTCTGGATGAAAAAACCGCCCTGCTGGACACCGCCGATGCCAGCGTTGGCGCACAGTTCCTGGAGAACGTTGCCGCCGCCCTGGATGGCCGCAAGCTGGACTATCTGATCGTGGACCACATGGAGCCGGACCACGCCGCCATGATCGAAGCCGTGCTGGTGCGCTGGCCGGATCTGCGCCTGGTGGTGAACGCCAAAACCCTGCCCATGCTGAAAATGTACTTTCCCACGGACGGCGCCGCCTTTGACGATGCCCTGGTGGTAAAAGAGGGCGACACGCTGGACCTGGGAAAACACAAGCTGACCTTTGTGATGGCCCCCATGGTACACTGGCCGGAAGTGATGATGACCTTTGACACCACTACCGGTACCCTGTTCAGCGCCGATGCTTTTGGCACCTTTGGTGCCCTGGAGGGTGCCCTGTTCGCTGATGAGGTAGACTTTGCCGGCAAATGGCTGGACGATGCCCGCCGTTACTACACCAACATTGTGGGCAAGTACGGCGTGCAGGTGCAGGCTGTGCTGAAAAAGGCCGCCACCCTGCCCATCGAGACCATTGCCCCGCTGCACGGTCCCGTGTGGCGCAAGAACCTGGGCTGGTTCATTGGCAAGTATGACCTGTGGAGCCGCTGCGAACCCGAAGAAAAGGCGGTTGTTGTGCTGTACGGCAGCATGTACGGCAACACCGCAAGCGCCGCCAACGCCCTGGCCGCCAAAGTTGCCGCCAAGGGCGTAAAGGTTGCTGTGCATGACCTTTCCTGCATTGACAGCAGCGAAGCCGTTGCCGAGTGCTGGCGCGCATCCACCATTGTGCTGGCCGCCCCCACCTACAACGGCGGCATTTACCTGCCCGCCGCCAACCTGCTGGAGGACCTGAAAGCCCTGAACCTGCACGACCGCACCTTTGCCCTGGTGGAAAACGGCAGCTGGGCCCCGATGTCCGCCAAGCTGATGGCCGCCAAAATCGGCGAGCTGAAGAATTGCACCGTGCTGGATGCCAAGGTAACGGTGCGCGGCCGCCTGACCGCCACCCAGGATGCCGAACTGGAAGCCTGCGCCGCCGCGGTTGCCGCCAGCATGTAAAAATTTCGCTATCCCCTGAAGCGATCAACCATAAATACAAAAGCCATGCCGCCGTGGGTTTTCCACAAAGCGGCATGGCTTTTGTTGAATGTTGGGTTTGCTTTTTGCTTTTCTTTGCTGGCTTACAGCTGCAATTTCGGGCTATTCCCGGTGTTTCCGGTCAGGCCATCGGCACGCAGCATGTTTTCCATCACATCAATGTCAGTCGAAACGTCCAGCGCGTCATCCTCAAACAGGCGGTCCAGCTGGGCTTCAAAGGCGGTCACAAGGGTATCCATCACCTGTTCAATGCGCTGTTTGGACTCGCGGATGTTCTCCCCCTCCACGCCCTGGGCATCCAGCTCGGCATACGTTTTGAGCAGCTTCAGGGCCGTGGGCAGATAGTAATCCATGAACTTGCGCATCTGCGGCAGCTTGTCCGGGTTCTGCTTGGCCTGGGCAAAAATTTTGGCGCTGACGGCTTCCAACCGGCTGATCTTATCGGACATTTCCTCGCCGGGGATGGCATCATTCAAGGCCCGCAGCTGGTTCAGAATCTGGGCATAATTGTCCTCCGCCTTTGCTTTTTCCTGCTGGGCTTTTGGGGCTGCCGCGGGGGCAGGCTGCGGAGCGGGCGGTGCGCCGCGTACCACCAGGGTACCGGTGCGCATATCCAGGTAGGCGTTCTCTCCAAACACGCCCTTGTCAATGCAGTTTTCCAGGTGCTTGCAGCACTTGGCGTAATTGCAGGGGATGGCATCCGCGATCTCCTGAATTTTCATGTAGGGGGCGTTGCCAACAATGTTACTGATCTTTTTGCGCATGCGGCGGCCGGTGCGCAGCTTCCACCCGGCAAACAGGAAGCCCGCGCCCGCAAACAACAGGGTCACGCTGCCCGCAAGATCCTGGAACAGCCAGGTCCAGTAACTGCCGCCCTGCGTAAGGGCTTCCGGCAGCCAATACACGGCTTCCGGCAGGTTGGCCACCATGGCAATGGAAAAAATCACGCCCAGAACCGTCAGGGCAATGCTCCAGCCCTCACCTTTATCCTTGCGGCCGCGCTCATTCTGGCGGGCGGTCTGCTCCGGGTCATACGCCTGTGCGCGGTCCGCGTTCTGGTAGATCTCGACCCGCTTCTCGGCTTTGTGCGCGGCTTCTTCCGCTCTCTGCACCACGCGCTGGGCATCCCGGCGCATCTTTTCCGCTTTCTGCGGGTCCGCATAGATGGGGCGGACGGTGTACGGCTGGCCGGTCTGCCGGTTGTTCTGGCTCCAGCTCTGCGGCGCAGAGATTTTGCCCATTCGCAGCAGATGGTTGATGATCATCATTGCAACGCCAATCGGCCACGCCGCAAAGCAGAATGTGATTACGATCACCCACCAGGGGATTTGGAACACACCATCCCCTTTGTGGTATTCCTGGCTGGCGTCTTGCCGGAGGCCGCCGGGCTGGTCATACAGCGGCTGCTGCCGCGCACGGTCCTGGTCTTCGTTATAGGGGTTCGGGTTATACGGGTTTGGCATTCCTTTTCCTCACATA
>UMGG01028494.1_pt1 | contig 13654 bp, 9 predicted proteins | sample 1965211 | NCBI WGS metagenome assembly UMGG01 (sample SAMEA4836064, study PRJEB28245) | human gut metagenome | biome: gut microbiome; material: fecal sample | place: Denmark | collected 2008 | reverse complement strand
GTGCCGGCGATAACTCATCATCACAGACGATACCGGTCGCACCTAGTTCCGCGATCATGTCGGCGATTTCCTGCACTTTTCCGGTTCCAACATAGGTGCCCGGATGGATCAGTTCACGTTTCTGGATCAGCGTGCCGACGGTAACTGCTCCTGCTGTCTTTACAAGTTCTGCTAATTCTGCGACGGAATCTTCCGCATCGTCACCATCCTGTTCGCTGACACCGACTAAAATGACACGCTCTTTTACTTCTTCTATTTTAATGGGTTCTGGCATGTGTTCCTCCCTTGCTGTCTCTAATTCTAATTTCCTGTATCCTGTGAAGAACTGTCTCCCGCAGTATTATCCCCTGTCGAATCACTCTGTGCTGAACGATTCTCCGCAGAACTGTCTCCTGTAGAACTATCATTCGTGGTATCACTTTGTGCAGAGCTATCGTCCGTGGAACTATTTCCCGTAGAGTTTTGCCCTTCATCTGAAGAATCCGTACTTTCTGTATCGCTGCCCGCATCCGTATTCTGGCGGTTCTTTAAAAAGATATATTCTCTCTGCGCCGCCTCATCATCCGGATAAAGGGAAACGTACTGCTGAACGACATCCCACGCAGATGAAAAATCACCGCTGTACTCATAAGCAATGATCTGATTTGACAAAAGTTCCTGCTGATTTGTGACATTATCCATCGCAAGTCCCTGTCTGATATCCTCTAACGCCGCTTCATAGTTGCCTTTTTCCATCTGGATCTCGGCAAGCGCATTCATTGCCACAGAGTCCGCCGTACCACTGTCGACATATGCCTGATAATATTTTTCCGCATTTGCAGAATCTTCTTCCGCTTCATAGACCTGTGCAAGGTAAAGGTTTGCTTTGGCACTGTCCTTTTTGACTGCTCCTTCTAACTCTTTGACTGCATTATCATATTGTCCGAGCAGATAATAAATCCTGCCGCGCCAGGTAAGATTTTCTGCGGAATTTCCCTTGATATCAAACGCTTTGTTTAAATACTCTTCCCCTTCCTCAGTCATATTATTACCGGCAAGGTTCTCATAAATCCCAACATACAGTTCATAATCATCCGGGTTATATTTGACAGCATTGGCAAAATCTTTTTTTGCCGTATCCGTATCCTGCTGCTTTAGACTCAGACATCCATGCAGATAATATGCGTTGCCGTTTTCCTCATCATAATCGATCATCGCCTGATAAGTAGCAAGAGCTCCCTCTATATCTCCACCGGCATACTGTGCTGCCGCCTTATAATAGCAGATGTCGAGTTCTGTATCTGTAATCTTCCCCACACACTGGGATAGTGCGCTGTTAAAAGCAGCCACTGCACCTTCATAATCACCGGACTGCATACTGTTAATCCCAATCTTGCGGAAATCCAGTTCATCTTCTAAGCGCTCATTGGTACATCCGGTAAAAAGTGCAGCAAACAATACTGCCCCTGCAACCATGTATGGCAATCTGTGTTTCTTCATATTATAATAATTCCTTTTCCCTACAATTCTTCAAATACCAGCCGCATATCATACCACACGGCTCCCCCGTGCTTTGACATGGACTTTCCTTCATTTACAAAACCAAATCTCTCATAAAATGGAATAAGACTCTCTTTACACGTTAAAACGATCCCTTTTCGTTCCTGCTCTTTGACATCCGCGATCACGCGCTCCATGAGTTTCGACGCACATCCCATTTTCTGATACTCCGGCAGCGTTGCCACTCCAAAGATCATCTGCCACTGTCCCTCTTCACAGTGCATTGTGGCATCCTCAAACATCTCATCCCGCAGGATTGGAATATCTGTCGTCATTCCATTGATCATGCTTGCCAGTTTCCCGGAATCCTCCAGTAACCAGAAATGATTCGGGAATACGGTCAGGCGTTTTTCAAAAGAATCCTTTTCTGCTGCTTCTTCCGGTGGAAAACACTGTCTTTCCAACTCTGTGATCGCATCTATATCATTTATTGTTGCAAATCTTATGTCCATTGTTTTTGTCTCCATTTTTAATTCTTGCTGCACTTCAGTCCGCAGTGCACGTCCGAAAAATCAGAGATTTTCCGGACTGACGGGCTTTCGCCCTATCAACGAAGCAAACAATAAAAAAGTGCCTGCAAGCAGTCATTTTTTATTGTTCACTTCGTTGGCACTGCTCAATGCTTACGCACATTATACCATACCTTTTTGATGTTTTGCATTGATTTTGAAACTTTTTGTGGCTATGCTATATCTAATAGTCAGATGATTCGAAAGAATCAAATATTTGCAAAGGAGGATCTGATCTTGAAATTCTTTTCCGGAAAAGAAAAAAAACATACAGCAGAATCTAATGATGATCTCATCGAACGATTGCTGCTTGAGAATTACAACCGCTACTATCATCTTGCATACAGCTATGTACATAATCCCGACGATGCCAGTGACATTGTACAAAACGGAGCCTATCTGGCGATCAAAAACAGTGCTTCCCTAAGGCAGCCGGAATATGCGGCGACCTGGATTTACCGCATCATGTTAAATGAGATTTTTCATCATTTAAAGCGGCCGGATACCATTTCTTACGAGGATTCACTGATCGCAGAGGGAAAACCGGACCAGTATCAGGACTTAGATCTTAGAACTGCGCTCGATTCTTTGTCCCCGGAGGATAAGGCGATCGTGGAACTTCGGTATTTCGAGGACTTAAAAATCGAAGATATCGCCCGCGTCTTAAATGAAAATGTCAATACCATAAAAAGCCGTCTGTACCGCAGTATGCAGAAGTTAAAACTGAAAATGGAGGTAACCGAATGAACACCAATGATTTTTATCAATTAAAAAAATCCTATGACACCTCGCAAATGCCTGAAAAGGAGGTCATAAAAATGAAAGAAAAAATGAATCAGGCGAAAGCCGAGAAGAAGAACAAACACAATAAAACCATTATCACAAGAATCTGGGTTGGCGCTGCCGCAGCGATCGCAGCGTTTGTCATCCTGCCAAATACTTCACCGAGTATCGCCTATGCGATGGAACAGATCCCACTGCTTGGAAATTTGATCGAGGTCGTCACATTCCGCGATTACCAGTACAGCAGCGACAGAAACAACGCCGATGTCAATGTTCCAAAACTGGTACCGGAAACTGTCGCTTCCACTGAAAAAACAACGGAAGACCCGGTTGGGGAAAATTTAAAGAAATCAACCGATGAGATCAATGCGGAGATTGAAAAGATCAGCGACAGCCTGATCGCAGAGTTCAAACAGAACATGAACAACGAAGGTTATCAGGATATCATGATCAAACATGAGGTCATCAACACAACTGACGACTATTTTACCTTAAAACTGATGTGTTATCAGGCTGCCGGAAGCGGTTATGAGATGGATTATTATTACACGATTGATTTAAAGACCGGGGAACGCCTTGCGTTAAAAGATCTTTTTAAAGAGGGATCTGACTATATCACTCCGATCAGTGAAAACATCAAATCCCAGATGCGCGGGCAGATGGATGCCGATGAAAATGTCTCCTACTGGCTGGATGATACGGAAGTTCCTGAATGGAACTTTACCTCCATTAACGATGACACTTCCTTCTATATTAATGCTGACGGAAATCTCGTCATCAGCTTCAACGAGGGCGATGTCGGTCCGATGTCTATGGGTGTTGTAGAATTTACGATCCCGCACGATGTGATCGCCGATATTTTAAAATAAGAAATGTCTATGCAGTAAAGGATCCTGGCATGGTATTTAGCAGTCTCAACTTTATTTTTATTTTTTTGCCATTATTTCTGTTTGCCTATTATGTCACACCTGCTGCTTTCAGAAACAGTACGCTCTTTGCAGGGAGCATCCTGTTTTATGCAGTCGGAGTGATCAAACAGCCATATGCACTGTTTCTGTTAATGGTTCTGACCTATCTCAATTATGTGTTCGGAATCCGCCTTTATCAGATACACAATCCAGGAAAAAAGAGACTCTTTTTGACAAAAGTTATTTTTTTCGATTTTTTATGGTTGTTTTTGTTTAAATATTCCAGACATTTATTTCTGCCGCTCGGAATCAGTTTTTATACGTTCCAGCTGACTGCATATCTTTTTGATATCTATTACGGACGTATTTTACCGGAACGGGATTTTGTGACATTCGGCACTTACATCAGCATGTTCCCAAAATTAATTTCCGGACCAATTACCCCGTATGAGATGCTGCGCAGGCAGCTTCACAGTGCAAGACGCTTTCTGCCCGAAAATCTGGCGGAGGGTATGAAACTTTTTATCCGGGGACTTGGCTTAAAAGCGATTCTGGCGAATCAGTTTGGCAGTCTGTGGGCAAATGTTGGCACGATCGGATATGAAAGTATCTCCACGCCGCTTGCATGGCTTGGAATCTATGCATATTCTTTCCAGATTTACTTTGATTTTTATGGTTATTCCCTGATGGCAGCAGGTCTGGGCAGAATGCTTGGTTTTAAGCTTCCCATAAACTTTATGCACCCCTATCTCTCCACAAGCATGACAGAATTCTGGCGGCGCTGGCATATTACACTTGGACAATGGTTTCAGACCTACATCTATATTCCACTTGGCGGCAACCGCACAGGTACCTGCAAATGGATCCGCAACCTGCTTGTCGTGTGGATACTTACCGGAATCTGGCATGGCACAGAATTTCATTTTATTCTGTGGGGATTTTCCCTGTTCGTCATTGTATTGACAGAAAAACTGCTGTTGAAAAAATTGACGGACCGATACGCGCTGGCCGGACATCTTTATATGGCAGTTCTGATCCCATTGTCGTGGATGCTCTTTGGAATCAGTGATCCCGGCAGTATCGAAGTCTACACCCGGAAATTATTTCCATTTTTTTCCGCCGATGATGCCATTATTTATGTGAATGATTTCTGGAAAAATTTAAATGATTTCCGCTTTATCATCCCTGCCGGCTTCCTTTTTTCTACAAGGCTTCCGGTCCGCTTTTTAAAAAAAATCAGGGGCTCTGTGCCAGAAATTTTTGTCTATCTGGCAATTTTCTGGGCTTCTGTTTACTGTATTTACGTTGGCTCTAATGACCCATTTTTATATTTCAGATTTTAACGAAGGAACACTATGCGAAAAAAAATATCTGCCATATTGTTTTATTTTTTCTTTTTGATAAGCTGCCTTCTGATTCCACTCATTTACTTATATGTAACGTTAAACATAAATGCAGCCAAAAATACGTCCTTGTCCGTGTCTTCTGTCTCCGCCGCACAAAAACAGGACACCACGACACCATCGGACACTTCCGGTGCGCCATCTGACAATACAGACCGGCAGGATATCCCGGACACAGAAGTTCCGATGACAGAAATGACCACTGTTGATGCAGATTATTTCGATGACGCTTTAATGATCGGTGATTCCCGCACTGTCGGATTAAAAGAATATGGTACGTTGGGCAATGCCACCTTTTATTGTGATTCGGGTCTCAGTATCTATGAGCTGGAAAATAAAAAAATTATGGTGGACGGTATCGGAAAGGTCAGTATCTCTGATCTTTTAGCCAGCCATACCTATCATAAAATATATATGATGCTCGGCATTAATGAACTTGGCTACGATGTCACACAGACATTTGAAAAATATGCGTCGTTTGTAAATTTTCTGCAAACCATGCAGCCGGATGCGATCATTTATGTGGAAGCAAATCTTCATGTGACTGCACAGCGCTCAGACTCGGATAAGACATTCAATAATGCCAATATCAACGCCTTTAATCAAAAAATTTCGACATTAGCCGATCAACGGACCATTTATTATCTGGACATCAATGAACTTTTTGACGATGCAAACGGCAATCTCGGCACACAGTACAGCAATGATAATGCGCATCCCCTCGGAAAATACTACGCAGTATGGTGTGACTGGTTAATGGAGCACGCCGTTGTCCGTGACGGGAAATCATAACCCCTTGCACCGGTTTTAAAATTTCGTTATAATATTTCCTGCAGATTACGGGGACATGAAACAGCCTGCGCTATCTTTTGTATGGCATCCCCTCAGAAACGGAGATATAGATTTATGAACAAAAAAGATATTTTAGAATTAAAACGGCGTTTTAAGAAAGATGCCTGCACTTTTACAAGACTGTGCGGCTGCTATGTGGATGCCGACCACAATAAGGTAACTTCTTTCGGGGAGACATTTTTAAATCTGGAAGATGAGGAATTTTACAAATACTTGGAGATTGCAAAAAAAATAATGTCCGGTACGATTGGAAATAACCTTTTAGAGCTGGAATTTCCGACTGCGGAGGAAGCTGCCGGCGGCAGACAGCAGTTTTTGATGGGACTGCGCGAGAGTGCCTTAAAAAATGATGATCTGATGGATGCATTTTATGATCTTGTCATTGACAGCTACGACTATGTCGGAAACTATCTGATCCTTGTATTCCACGATGCCTACGACGTTATGACAAAAACTTCTGATAATAATAAATTAGACGAGTCCGAGGAAGTTTACGAGTATCTGCTCTGCGCGATCTGCCCGGTCAACCTGACCAAACCGGGACTTGGCTACCGTGAGGATGAAAACCGCATCGGACCGCGTATCCGCGACTGGGTCGTTGGAGCTCCGGACACCGGATTTGTTTTCCCTGCTTTTACCGACCGGAGCACTGATATCCACTCTGTCATGTTTTACACCAGAGACACCAAGACACCGCACTCCGAATTTATGGAATCCGGTCTTGGCTGTGGCTCTAAATTTACAGCTACCGAACAGAAACTTACGTTCCAGAGCATTGTAAAAGAAGTCATCGGGGAAGATGATGACGAAAGCGATGCCATTTTCATGGATATCCAGGACAACTTAAATGACCTGATCCCGGTTGCTTTAGAAGATGAACCAGAACCGGAACCGGTTCCTGTCACAAAGAGCACAATCTCTTCCGTACTCGCAGAGAGCGGTGTGACCGAAGAACAGGCAGCTGTGATCGAACAGACCTATGAAAATGTATTTGGAGAAGAAGTCCCGGTCGCAGAACATTTAGTAGATCCGAAACTGGTGGAGGCAAATGCCAGACGCAAAGAAAAATTAGAGTTGGTACAGCAGGTTGAAAATTTGAAACAGCAGTTAGAAGAAACACGCACTCTTCCGGTAGAAGAATCTGACGGGGATGACGTCCCGGCAGTCAAGACCTACGACGTCATTCTGCGTGTCAAACCGGAAAAAGTCGACCAGATCCACTCCCAGGTCATCGATGGCAGAAAATGCCTTGTCATCCCGATGGACGAGGATGAACATGCTGCCGTTAACGGCGTGAACACGACGATCTGACAGTTACATAACAATCCCTTCTAAAAAAGGTGGACAGCCTCCAGAATTGATCCCAGGATCAAATTTCTGCCAGCTGCCCACCTTTTTTTCTGACGATCCGTCTGTCTGTACACTCACTATCCGGTCAAATCCCTTCCTTACGAAAGTCTCTCTCTGATATAATCTTCCATCTTTTCCCTCGGTACTCCAAGTGTCAGCGACAACTCACCATACAGTCCATTTTCGGCCGCTTTCATATAGCGTTCATCCACTGCAGTTGCTTTCTTTCCCTGTGCCAACCGCTCTTTTTTCCGCTGATACAAAGTCTTTACAATGCTCACCCATGCATGATAATCACAGGTGCGGAGTGCCTCTTTGTATGTTTCCTCACGCTGTTTGTCATCCGGCACCCACAGAAGTTCAATCTGCGGTAATTCGTCAATCAGCCTCTCTGCCTCTTCTTTTGAAATCGTTCTGCGCATTATAATCTTTTCACTGTCCGTCGGAACATAAATAGTCCCATTCTTATCTCCGACCGGGGCTAAAACGTAATACAGCTTCTCTTTGTCTGCTCCCGACATATCAATATGGGTAATATCCCTGATCTGACAGACACCTTTCGCGCCACACACAACATATTCTCCGATTTCAAACATTCTTCTGATTCTCCTTTCTCCAGTTTCCATTTTAAACGATAACATACAGGTAATTCTCCACCCAGTATTTTTACTATATCATTATTTTCCCCAAAAAGTCAGCAAAATAAGCGTTTTCAAATTATTTTTGTGAAAACTGCAACACATCCGGCTGTACCATATTAGACATATTTTACACAAAACGGGCGGCACAAAACTTTATGCCGCCCGTTCGTGATCCCTGATTTTTCCCTCAATGCCGATACCAGAGGATTATCGCATCTCAGGTCATGTGTCCGTATGTTTCAGGTTTTCAATTATTTAACTTTTACTTTGAATGTTACTTTCTTACCATCTGCTGTCTTAGCTGTGATCTTTACAGTTCCTGCTTTCTTAGCTGTGATCTTACCGCTCTTGCTGATGGTTGCTACTTTCTTATTTGAAGTAGTCCATTTGATCTTCTGGTTTCCGGAAGTAACTTTCTTGCCCTTTGCATCTGTTACAGTTGCTTTTACAGTTGCTTTCTTACCTTCCTTTAAGGTATAGGTCTTACCTGTTACAACCTTCTTGCCTACTTTTAATACAACTTTCTTGGTTGCCTGTTTTACAGTTACCTTAACAGTTGCTTTCTTGCCATTTGCTGTCTTAACTGTGATGGTTGCTTTACCATTTCCTTTTGCAACGATCTTACCGTTCTTATCTACAGTTGCAACTTTCTTGTTAGAAGAAGACCATGTAACAGTCTTATCTGTTGTGTTTGTCGGATTTACTGTTGCTTTTACTGTCTTAGATGCACCGATAGAAGTTAAAGTTACTTTGCTTGCGCTCAGTTTTACAGAATCAGCTTTTACTGTTGAAACAGTTACTGCGATTGTTGCTGTCTTGCCGTTTGCTGTCTTAGCGGTAACATTTGCAGTTCCTTCTGCGATTGCATAAACCACACCATCAGATGTAACTTTTGCTACTGCTGTGTTGTCGGAAGACCATGTAACATTCTTATCTGCTGCATTTGCAGGAGCTACTGTTGCGCTGACCTGTCTGGATTCACCAACATTGATCTTTAATGCAGTTGTGTTTACAGTTACACCTGTTGCTGCTACTGCATTTACAGTTAATGTTCCATCTACTACTGATGTTACATCGTAGTTTTTCTGATCTTCTACAGTTGCACGGATCTTATATGTACCAACTGCTAAGTTCTTTGTTGACTGAACAGCTTTTCCATCTGTACCTAATACTGCATAAGTAACTTTTGCAGTATCTTTGCCAACTAAACCTTTTACGGTTCCGTCAAGTGCTGCTTCCTGACCCTGCTCGATCGTTACATCTTTTGCAGTTACGGAAAGAGGAGCTTTTGCAACATTTACATTTGCTTTTAATGTTACCTTTGTATCTGTTGTGTAGTTTGGATCAACAACTGAAACAGCTACCTCTTTGCTTGTATAGCTTCCAGCGTCTGCTACTGTGTTATCAACAAATGCAAAATCTAACGCTGCATCAATCTCTGTGTCATTGTAAATGATCTTAGCATCGCTTAACTTCTGACCATAAGTAGCATCCTCAACTTTAAGATTCTTGGAATTTAATCCGGTAATCTCTTTCTGAGCTACTTTGATATCACCGATCTCATAGCTTGTTGTCTCTTTTCCGGCTGTAACCTCTAAGTAGATTCTGTATGTACCAGCATCTAAGTTACCAAGGCTTTCGGAAATTGTTCTTCCACTCTTGAACAGGAAAGCTTCATCTTCATTTACGGATTTCTTTGTGATGTCTTTTGCTTCACCTAAAGACAGTTTATTTGCTACTGTAGTAACCTGTTTGTAATATACACGATAAGCGGAAACATCATCTGCAGTAACCTTTGCGATAGCCTTTACATCTGCTGTAGCACCATAAGTAGCTTCCGTTTTGCTTAAGCCTAAACCTGAAGTAGTAGTATCAACTGTAATCTTAGTAGCCTCAACCGTAACTTTGTTTGTTGATTTTACCAGTTTGCTGTATGCTTCAACCTGAGCATCTGTTGCATCCGGAAGGAAATCTTTTACAGATCCTTTTACATCTGCTGTGATCTCACAATAGTATGTACCTGGGATGTCAGCAAATGTACTTGTCGTATAAGTATCAGATGTTGCACTTTTAATTGCTACATACTTATTCGTTTTCTCATTCAGTTTATACCACTGATAAGAAACAGTATAATTAGCAGTTCCAAGTTTCTTTTCATTGTAAGATGCTTTCAGCGTAAGCGTATCTTTATCTTTAAATTTATCTGCTGTTAAATTTTCAGATTTATTTTCTGCCTTAACATCTGTTAATACAGGCTGTGTGATAGAAACGCCGCTTAAGGATACATATTTATATCCATTTGCATCTGCACCGCTTAATGTGTATACATTTTTTGCGCTGTCTTTCAGAGAATATTTTACCTGATAATTTGCAAGTGTACCGATGTTTGGTGTATCATCAGAGATTGTCTGCCATGCGCCATCTACTTTTTTCTGAATTTCGATGTCAAATTCAGTATCATTTTTTCCAGCTAAGATTTCACTTAATTTTACTCCGGCAGCATAACTGCTCTCCAACTTACCAGTTACCGCAGAAGCATCACGATTGATCACTGCTCTGTTGATTACAACATCGTATGTCTTCTCAACTGTTTTCGTATCCCATTTTGTTTTTCCATCAACCGGTGTAAGACCAGCATCATCACTTAATGTGAAAACAATTGTCAAACCGTTTTTGATTGTCTGGGAATTTTCTGTATTGGTTTTCAAAGAAGCTACAGTTGAAGTCTTATCTACACCGCCAACAGAATCAATTGTTTCTGATGTATCTTTAATGCTGTAAGTACCAATTGTGGTCTTTTTGTTTAATGCAGCCACATAATCTTTGTAGTAATCTTCAAGATCTCCGGCTCCCTCATAAGTAATCTCAGGAAGTTTGGAATCAAATGAAATGCTGTCTGCATTGATTCCCTCTTTTACAGCAACTTTGATCTCGCCAACTTTCTGGGTTCCGTCTGTTGTTGTTGCGGTAATTGTTACCTCTTTTCCAGCCTCTGTTTTAGAAACTGCTGTGATAACAGCCTCATTGTCACCAGTTGCTGTAACTTTTACTTTGCTGGAATCACTGGATGTCCATGTAACCTTTGCATTGGAAACAGTATCACTGCCTGATCCGGCAGCAACTTTTGCTGTCAATGCTTTCTTATCGGTGGTTGCCATCTCTACTGTAGCTGAAATAGCACCGTTTTCATCCTCAATGGAAACACCTGTAGCAAGCTGAACAACTTTAACAGATACTGTTTTTTCATATGTCTTATCTGTCTCTACTGCAGCAGTATCACTGTTATCAATGGTATATACACCGTCTGTTGCTGTGAATGTAAAGACAATCTCTTTTGTAGCTGTTGTAACTGCCTCATCTTTCACAGTCCACTTACCATATGCTTCATCTAACTTATTTGCTGTCTCAAGTGCTGCTGTTACTTCCGGAGCAGCTGTGGTATTTAAAGCAGCTCCATCTTTATTGCTAATGGTAGTAACTTCCGGCACATGAAGTCTGTTTGTTGCGATAGATGCTGCTTCGATAGTAAATGCATCAAGCGCTTTTTCTGCATAATATTCATTTTTCTCGCTTGCATGTGTGAACACTGCTTTTACTTTGTACGTCGTATCTTTCTCTGGTGCAAATACAAATGTACCATCTGCACTGGTTGCAATTGTCGTGTCAACTGCAGATTTTGTTGCAATCAACTCATAGCTTTTTACTGTAAGAGTACCATTAGTTAATTTATCCCCTTTGACAGTTGTTGTTACAGTAACTGTCGCACCTGCTTTTACTGTAGTTGCACTTGTTTTTGTTTCTACAGTAACATCGGAAGAAGCATCCTGCTGTGCACTCTTTGTCACGTCTTCTGAATCTTCTGTTACCTCAACCTCTGCTGCTGTCTCAACCTCTTCTGTTGTTTCAACGTTTAAAGCTTCTGTTGCCGCATCCCCAGCTTCAACATTTGCTACCGGCTCTGCAAATGCTGTAACGCCGTTACCAGTTACCGCTAACGTTGCAGCCATCATTAAGGCTGTTACTTGTTTTGCCCTCATTTTTTTTCCTCACTTTCCATGTGTGTGTATTCTTCATATGCACGTATTTTCACAGAAAATACATTATGTCTTTATGCATTTAAGACATAACCTCTCTACATATGAGTTTAGTAACATAATACAATATTATGTTTCCAAAACTTTCCTTATATTAAGGGCATCGTTATCTTTACTGTTAATTTCTTATTGTTTGTTATGAATGTTTTCAACTTATGAAATAATATCTTTGTCTGTTTTCCCTAAATTTATTTGAAATATTCATAAAAAATATGTAAAAAAGATACTTGCCAAATGCAACATAATATTGTATTTTGTTGCATCTATAATCCAAGATTATTGAGCTTTCTACGTTTTTCTTCTACAGTAGACGTTGTATAGATACGGGTCGTTTCAATGCTCGTATGCCCTAACAGATCTGCAAGCTCTGCAAGGTTTCCATAGCACTCCATATAGCTGATTGCGAAAAAATGCCGAAAACTATGGGGATGAACCTTTTCTTTTTTAATCCCAACCATATCCCCAAGATATGCGATCATTTTATAAACAGTGATACGGTTGATCGGATCTCCTCCTCTTCCCCGAAATATGATTCCATCATTTTCTTTTTCCTCTCTGCAAAATTTTTTTAATTCACGGATCAGAACATCCGGTAAATAAACGTCTCTGATTTTCCCTTTATTATAAACCTGCACTCTTCCGGTCTCTAATGTTTCAACTGTAATATATTGGAGCTCACTGACACGTATTCCGGTAAGTGCCAATGTCCTCATAATATAATAATATTTTTCCCTGCCACTGCGTTTTGCATAATTTAACAATTCCTGATACTCTTTCCGGCTAATGACATTTTCCACACTGCGTTTTTTCTGCACTTTTAATGTCTTTATAGATGCCTGCCCGCATTCTAAATATCTTAAATATCGATTTACCGCTATAACATAAAGATTGATCGTCGCAGGAGAAAGGTCCTCCTCCCGTAATTTTTCTCTGTAAAGCATCGTCCGATCTTTTGTAATTTCCTTTCCATTTAAATACCGGACAAATTTTTCCGCCTCCCTCAGATACACCTGCCTGGTCTGTTTCGAAAGTTCACTCTGCTTTAAATATTCTTCATACCCTTCAAACTGTTTCATATGACTACCTCCATTTTCCTAATAGTTTTTCCACAAAATATAAAATTATCATACAGAGGAAAATAACAAAAAAACTGCCGTTTCATGTTGGCTTCATGAAACGGCAGTCCGTCATTGTCTGCACAGTCTAAATGGGTAAAAAGACCACGCATTACCTGCTTGTCACAGGTGTTATATTAAATTAGGGAAAGGAATTAACAAAATGATTTTGTCGTAATTTTATTATCTCTGAACACGTCCGGAAGCATCTCCGCCAGCTAATTTCTTAACTTCGTCAACGCTTACCATGTTGAAGTCACCTTCTACGGAATGTTTCAGACAACTTGCTGCTACTGCGAACTCGATGGTATCCTGTGGAGCATAATCGTTTAAACATGCGTAAATTAATCCGCCGCCGAAAGAATCCCCGCCACCAACACGGTCAACGATGTGCATTAAATACTCTTTTGAGAAGTAGCTCTGTCCATCCTCGTAAAGCATTGCTGCCCAGCGGTTATCA
>UMGG01073260.1_pt1 | contig 13725 bp, 18 predicted proteins | sample 1965211 | NCBI WGS metagenome assembly UMGG01 (sample SAMEA4836064, study PRJEB28245) | human gut metagenome | biome: gut microbiome; material: fecal sample | place: Denmark | collected 2008 | reverse complement strand
ATAATTAGTAATAATAAAATTATAATTATTTCTTCTATAAAGTAGTGTAATTATTCCTTTCTTATATTTACTTTTGATATACTTAATAATATTTTTATCAAAAGAGGCTAAATAAATATTTTTATTATATTTATTTAGAGTATTCATAAGAATATCAGAAAATACTTTATAGTTATTATTAGTTTTAATATCAATTAAAAATATTTTATTAGTATCAATATCAAGAATCTTATCTAAAGTAGTTAGATAATTATTTTTGATTAATTCACTATAGTTAGTTTCTTCAATAACATTTAAATTAATAAGAGAATTATGAGATAAAACTATTTTTTTATCTTTAGTTAATCTTATATCTAATTCTACTCCTATACTTTCTTTATTCTTAAGGGCCTTCTTAATAGCAGTATAAGAATTTTCTTTAATATCTTTTGAGGTTATACCTCTATGAATAATATATTTCATAATTAATTGTATGAAAAGTATTGAAAAAAAATTAATTTTATGATAACATTTAATCATAGGAGGATAAGAAAATGAGGAGTAAAAAAATATTAAATTTATTAATTTTTATGTTAGGGATATTCTTAATATCTAGTACCACTGTTTTAGCCGAAGATGTAAGTATTAAAATAGATGATAGCCCAAATGGTAAAGTTATCACTAAAGACCTTGGTACTTCAGTTGGGGATATATCCGCTCACGTAAAAAAAGCAACAACAGGAGAAATATTATATTGTTCACAATATGCATTAGGCAATCCGGGTATGGATTACACATGGAATTGTAATAATAAAATAACCAAGAATAAAGAAGAATTATTATATGTATTAAATCAAGAACCTAAAAATGCGCCAGCAGATTTTAATACTACAGAACAAGATAAATTCTTTATCAAACAAATGGTAGTTTGGCGTTATACCGAACCTGGTCCTGATTTATTTACTGGTTTTGACTATAACCGTGATTCAATTTCTAAAGCTATTCAAAGTATGATAAATGCTGCTGATACATACAAAAATAAAAAGTATGATATTGCTTTAACGATTGAAGGAAGCAAGACCATGAGTCTTACTAGTGATAGAAAATACTATGTTAGTAGTAAAATCAATTTAGGAGGAACCAATTTATCAGGTAATATATCAGTAAGTGTAAGTGGTGTAAATGGTGCCTTTGTTACAAGTGATGTTAATGCTACTAGTGGAAATACATCATTTGAAAGTGGAACTAAAGTATATGTAAAAGTGCCAGCAAGTAATATAACAAAAACTAGTACCATAAAATTAACTGCTAATGGAAATTATATAAGATATATTGGTGACATTTATAATTGTACACCTGGTACTGGAGATACCGGAATACAAAATGTACTTCATTACAAACCACAATCAGAAACAAAGACAATATCTGATGCTATTGATTTAAATGTAACATTAACAAATGTAACAATATCAAAACAAGATATAACATTTTCTAAAGAACTTCCTGGTGCTACCTTAGTTATTAAACAAGGTAATAATATAGTGAAAAAATGGGTTTCTACTACTATACCAGAAACATTCCAACTAGCACCCGGTACTTATACTTTAGAGGAGAGTATTGCTCCTAGTGGATATATTAAATCTACTGAAAAAATAGAATTTACAATTACTGCTGAAGGTAAAGTAACAATAGAGGGAAAAGAAGCAACAACACCATTAGTTATGCAAAACAAACCAATCATGGTTTATATATCTAAAAAGAGTATTAATGGAAAGACTGAACTACCAGGAGCTAAACTAAAAATAACAGATAAAGAAGGAAAATTAGTAAAAGACCTAGATGGAAATGATTTAGAATGGACTTCTACTACTAAAGAAAAAAGTTTCCATTTAGCCGCAGGTACTTACTATCTTACTGAAACAATTGCACCAGATGGTTATGAATTATCTGATACTATAATAGAATTTATAGTTACTGAAGATGGTAAGGTAAAAATGGATAAAAAAGATGTAGATGGTAATCTAATTGTATTTACCAATACACCAGCACCTGAAGAAGTAAAAACAGGTAGCTTCATATTATATATAGTTGTAATAGGAATAATTTCCGTAGGACTAGTTACTTACTATGTTATGAAAAAACAAGAAGCATAAAATACTATGCTTCTTTTAATTTGACTTCAAACTAAAATTGTGTTATCATATAAAGCACTTTAAGGGGGAATTATAATGTCAGATTTAACAATACAATTATTAAAACTTATTAACGAAGGAAAGAACTTAAATGAAATAAGTGAAACATTACATATTTCACATAAAAAAATATTTAATTATCTAACAATGATAAAAAATAGTGGATATGATTTCAAAAGAAGTTATTATTCAAATGGTGATATAATATATACACCAGAACTTCGATATACCATACCACCCACTAATGAAGTAAATTTATTGATGTCACAAAACGATGAAACATTAAGAGCAGTAGTAATTTCTGATACTCATATTGGTAGTGAAAAAGAAAGATTAGATTTACTCGAAGACGCTTATAATTATTGTGTACAAAAAGGAATACATATTATCTTTAACTGTGGTGATTTACTAGATAATATAGCTAATCAAGGTAAAACACCAAGTGAAGATAGAGTCAGTTATTTATTAGAAAAATATCCTTTTGAGAAAAACATTTTAAATTTTATCATTTTAGGAAACCATGATATTAGTCCATTAAAAGTTTATGGTCAAAATCTTATGACAATACTAAATAATTATCGTCATGATCTAGTTACAATTGGTTATTGTGAAGGATTAATTAATGTTAAGAACGAAGCAATTGTACTTAGTCACCCATATGTTGATAGTTCTCTTAATACAGATAAAAGAAGTAAAATAGTACTTTATGGTCATTCCCATTTCTATCGAATAAAAAGTTTCGCTCAGCAATCACGTTATATCGGAATAAATGTTCCTCCATTATGTGATATATTTACCAAAGATATAAGTTATCCTAGTATTCTTGATATGGAAGTATCATTCGATAAGGGTAGTTTTGATCGCTTAATCTTAAAACAATTAATCCCTATGTATAGTTCTTTTGTTCCAGTTAATGAAAATGTTTACTATTTTAAAGGATATTCAAGTACAAACACAGAAAAAATAACTGAAGAAAATTCACCTAAAGTAAGAACATTAACTCCAGGAACAAGTCAAATAGATAAATTTAATGCTAGATGGAATAAATAGTTTATAACAGAAAAGAAGATACTAGTTATTTTCTTTCTAATATTAAAATATAGGTTAGAAAGTATTTCACCGCGAATATAATATCTAATAATTATTTATGACTAGATTATAAGCTAGTCATAACCAAGAAAGACATAGACTTTCTTGGAATAAAATATAAAAAATACATAAAAATAGTTGTAATTTAATATAATATATGGTACAATTATATTCGTTATGGGATAATCCGCCTATATAATATATAGTGATTATCTGAAAAAGAAAGGAAGTGTATATACGATGGACATTATTGAAAAAATAACTGCTAGTCAAATGAAAAAAGATTTACCTGAATTCAGAGTAGGAGATTCTGTTATAGTAGGATGTATTATTACTGAAACTAAAGGTGGAAAATCTAAAGAAAGAGTCCAAGACTTTAAAGGTACAGTTATTGCAAGAAAAGGTAAAGGAGTATCTGAAACTTTCACTGTAAGAGGAGAGTACTCTGGTATTGGAGTAGAAAAAACTTTCCATGTACATTCTAATAAGGTTGCTTATATTAAGATTGTTAAACCAGGTAAAGTTAGAAGAGCTAAATTATATTTCTTAAGAGACAGAAAGAGTAAGTATAATATTAAAGAAAGAAGATAATAGCTTAGCTATTGTCTTTTTGTTTAGAGGTGGAAAATGAAAAATATAATTAAAGAATTATTACCATATGTTTTAATATTGGGTGGAGTTATCTTAATTAGAACTTTTATTGTTACTCCAGTTATTGTAAGTGGAGACTCAATGAAACCTAATTTACATAATGGTGATTTATTATTAGAAAGAAAAATTGGTTATAATAGCACTAATATTAAAAGATTTGATATTGTTGTAATTAAAGAAGGTAAAGAAGAAATTATTAAAAGAATAATAGGTCTACCTGGAGAACATATTAGTTATAAGAATAATAAATTATATGTAAATGATAAAGTATTAGAAGAAAATTTTGATTTTAGAAAGACTAATGATTTTAACTTAGAAGAAATATGTTCTTGTAATAGTATTCCTAAAGGTAAATACTTAGTATTAGGAGATAATAGACCAATATCAAAAGATAGTAGAATGATTGGTCTTATAGATGAAAAAGATATTTTAGGTAAAGCAGTATATCGTATTTGGCCAATATCTAAATTTGGAAATATATATAATTAGATGTAATTTATAGTTACATCTTTTATTATATATAGACAATAGTAAATAATATTTTTATCTTCTTTCATAAAATAAATTGAAAGGAGATTATGATGAATAATAATTGTTTTAATAATAAAATTAAAAAAATTTTAGATTGTGGTAAACAGTGTAATTGTACTCCCATTATTGTAGGCCCAACTGGGACAACAGGACCACAAGGTCCTGCTAGTATTGCTGTAGGAGTAACTACTACTACTGATCCTGGTACTAATGCTAGTGTTACTAATGTAGGTACTGATGATAACGTTATTTTAAATTTTAATATACCAAGGGGTGAAACAGGTCCAATTGGTCCTCAAGGAATACCTGGAACAGAGGGCCCAACGGGGCCAACTGGACCACAAGGTCTTCAAGGTCTTCAAGGAATACAGGGACCAACAGGACCAACAGGGCCAACAGGGCCAGCAGGACCACAAGGTCTTCAAGGTTTTCAAGGAATACAGGGGCCAACAGGGCCAACAGGACCTACCGCTATTGAAACTTATGGTCGTAAATACAATACTAGTACAGATAATATTTCTTTAGAAACTAATATTGCTCAAAATATTCCACTTGGTAATAATGGTCCTACTAACAATATTACAACTGCTACACTAAATACTCTTACAATAACAGAAAATGGAGTTTATTTAGTAGAATATGGTTTTTCTGGAAGTTCAAGTACTAATGCTACATTGACTGTTGAGGTAAATCAAAATGCTAATGCTATAAGTGGTACTTCAATTGTTAAAACTGTAACCGCTAATAACAATACTGACTTTAACAGTAGTACTATTAATTCATTTGCTGTTGGTGACGAAATAGGATTAAGTATTAATTCTTCTACTACTGCTACAATAACACCTGCTAATGGTACTAATGCTTATTTGAATATTGTTAGAATATCTTAAGAAAAAGCATCTCTTCGGAGGTGTTTTTTTCTAGACAAATTATTAGAATTATGTTATCATTAGTGTGTAAAGGAGACTAGATATGAAAAAGAAATTATTGATAGGTAGTTTAGTTGTAGTAGTAATATTATTATGTATATTTTATTTTGTAGTTTTAAAAAATAAGAAGAATAAAGTAGTAACTGAAGGAGTAGAAGTAGTACCTACGATGAACGATAAGATAGATAGTGATAGTACTTGGTGCGGAACTTTTCAGTTAGTATGGAATGATATGATTAATGAAGTAGTGAGACAAGATATTTTATTTAAAGATAATAATGATATGGTTACTAATTTAAATAAAATGGATTTTAATACTTCGATGATATCTGAAGAATATTATTATAAGAAGTATGGTTTTAAGACATTAAGTTTAAAGAAAGAAATTGAACAAGGTATTAAGAATAAATTTAATCAAACAAGTGATATATTAGATAGTTTTGGTTGGAATCAAGAAGATCTTACTAATAATGATGATAGATATTTCTTTTATACAATGTTATATAGGGAATTTGAGTATAATAATAAATTTAGTGTTTTAAAAAATGATAAGTTTGGTAATTATGATGATGTTAAATACTTTGGTATTAATAAGAAATCTAACGATGAAGTAAGAGGGCAGATTGAAGTATTATTTTATAATAATAAAGATAATTTTGCTATTAAACTACATACTAAGAATGGTGATGAGGTTATTTTATATAAGAATCCTAAGGGTAGTACTTTTAATGAAATATATGATAATATGATTATAGATAGTAATAGTTATAAAGGTAATAAAAATTTTGAAGATAATGATGAATTTAAGACTCCTATGATTGATTTTAATGTTAAAAGAGAATATGATGAATTATCTAATAAGGTATTTACTTCTAAAGATGGTAAGGAATATGTTATTGATACCGCTATTCAGACAATTAGTTTTTCATTAGATGAAAAAGGTGGTAAAATTAAGAGTGAAGCCGCTACTGACGTGAAGACAACGGCAATGCCTAATATGAATGAGCCTAGATATTTTAATATTGATAATACATTTGCTTTATTCTTAAAAGAAGAGAGTAAAGATAAGCCTTATTTTGCTGCTAGAATAGAGAATATTAAGAAGTATCAATAATAGTAAAGCATAACATTTGTTATGCTTTTTTCTTTAGTAATAATCTTACCGAAGAGTTGACTTTATGTTACCATGTATATTATAATTAAGACGAGGTGTTTTGTGTATGATAGGTAATTATAAAGTAATAACATTATGTGGTTCTACTAGATTTAAAGATGAATTTTTACAGGTTCAAAAAGAATTAACATTACAGGGAAATATTGTAATTTCAGTAGGATTATTCGGTCATGCTGGAGATTTTGAAGTATGGGAAAATATGGATGAGGGAACTCTTACTAAAACTAAAGAAATGTTAGATGATATGCATAAAAGAAAGATTGATATGGCTGATGAAATTTTTGTTATAAATGTAGGTGGTTATATTGGTGATAGTACTAAGTCTGAGATTGAATATGCTAAAGAACATGATAAAATAGTAAGGTATTTAGAAAACAATTTAAATAGAGATAACATAAATAATGCGATATATTTAAATGAATATAAAAACTATCTAGTTAATTTTTATTGTTGGCCAATGGATAATACTAAGTCATTTATAAAAAAGAGAAAAGAAATTTTAACTAATAAGTATTCTGATAATTATTTGTTAAAAATAATTTCTGATACTAATAGTTTTGCTAAAGATGTTTTAATGTCAGATACAATAGATTATGGATATTTTAAAATCGAAGTTAATGATGATGAACCTTTATTTATAAATTTAGAATTACATGGAGGCTGGATGTCGGATACTATATATATTGATTCTAAAGGAAGATATATAAGTAAACATTTAATTAAAACTATTTTTGGCAAAGAAACTATTATAGAACTAAAGATAGATGAAGTTGAAAGAATTACCGACGATAATATTTGTAGCTTTGATTATAGATATTATATTTATATGCAAGGCTTTTCTGAAAATTTAAATATGATAAGAAATTCTATATTAGGTGATAATAAAAAATTGGTAAAAAAGAGAAGAAAAGGTGATATAGTATAACTTATTAAAAGGAGGTAATAATGCAAGAAATAGAAAATAAAAATACTAATAGTATTTTTGAGAATATAAAACATATTGATGAATATAATAATGATTTTTGGTATGCACGTGAATTACAAAAGGTATTAGAATACAAAGATTGAGGAATTTTCAAAATGTAATAGATAAAACAAAAGAATCTTGTAAAAATTCTAAATTTAATTTAGATGAACAACTTGTTGAAGTCAACAAGTTGTCAAAAAGAAATAATAATGCTGTTGCTAATATACAAGACTTTAAATTATCAAGATATATCTGCTATTTGATAGTACAAAATGCTGATTCTAAAAAAGAATTCGACGGGTTAGAAAAGTATTATAAATAAATGATTTATTTATAATAAGTTTTTATCATTTAAATAGATATGAAGAAAAGAGGAAAAAAATATGAATAATAATAATTTAATGGAAACATTTTATTTAGAAACACCATCTTTAGACCGTAAGAATGAAATAATAGATTATATAAATGAATTTGTAGAACATAAATCAGATATTAATGGAACAGGATCGTTGGATAAGATATTAGATGGATATACATTCGAACAAGCACTTGAGAGTTGCTTGAATATGCAATATGAAGAATATGCCAAAAAATTTGGTAGGTGTCCGGGAAAGACCTTTTTATTAATTAGAAAGAATGATAATAAAATAATTGGAACTATAAATGTTAGATGGAATCTGACAGAAAAAGTGAAACAATTTGGGGGGAATATTGGTTATGGAATAAGACCTACTGAAAGAAGAAAGGGATATAACAAGATGAATTTATATCTTGGATTGATTGAAGCAAAAAAGATCGGATTGGATAAAGTGATGTTAGATTGTGATGTAGAAAATTTAGGTTCAAGCAAGACTATGGAGGCGTTAGGTGGAAAATTAGAAAGAACTGAAATTGATCCATATGATGGAATACTAACTAGTGTATATTGGATTAATGTAGATGAATCGCTTGAAAAATATAAAGATGAGTATGTTAATTCTATTGATAAAAGTTATAAAAATAGTACTTATGAAATGATTAAAAGAAAGTAAAAATAATGAATAATGAAAACAAATATTAATTGGTAGTGGGGTTCTAAAAATATTTACATGGATGTCAATATATGGTATGATTATTTCGTGGATAGTAGATATATGTTATTTGTATGTAGGGTAGGAACTATCCGAATTTATGTCTCTTTACATTAATAATGATATCATTAAATGGAGAAAATTCTAATAGTGATATTAGAAGCATGCTTTATAATTTGCAAAAAATTATAGCAATTGGATTTAAAGTGGATAATGAAAGGGCAGTTTAATTTAGAAAATGGGTTAATGAAATAGTAAAAGAATATACTATTAAAGGTTTTGCATCGGATGATGAAAAATTAAAAAATGGTGGTAATAAAGCAAATATTAACTGGTAAGTGGGGAACTATGAAAAAACACTTTTAAACTTTTGAAAATAAAGAGTATTTTTACTAAATGATTTTTATATTTTGGAACATTTAAGTGTATGAATTATAAAAAACTAAAGGAAGGGAGAGTATTGATGGAAGACAATAAATTAATTATATATAAAAATAATGAAGGTAATATTATAGTAGATGCTATTTATAAAGATGAAACTTTATGGTTATCACAAAAAGGAATGTCAAAGGTTTTTGAATGTTCTACAGATAATATAAGTTTACATTTGAAACATATATTTGAAGAAAAAGAATTAGACAAAAAATCAGTTACCGAGAAATGCTCGTTAACTGCCGATGACGGAAAAAACTATAACACAACTATTTATAGTTTAGATGCCATAATTGCAGTAGGATACAGAGTAAATTCTAAAAAAGCAACAGAATTTAGAATATGGGCAACAAAAATATTAAAAGAATATATGATAAAGGGTTTTGCATTAAATGATGAACGTTTTATAAATGGAAATAAATATAATACAAAATATTTTGATGAATTATTAGAACGTATCAAAACAATTAGAGTTAGCGAAAGAATGGCATATCAAAAAATCACTGATTTATTTATTGCAACAGCAGCAGATTACAATCCTAAGGCAGAAGAAGCGTATACTTTCTTTAAAATAGTTCAAAATAAGTTACATTTTGCTATAAGTGGACATACTGCTGCTGAATTAATATATAGTAGAGCAAACTCAGATAAAGAACATATGGGACTAACTAATTGGAAAAATTCTCCTGATGGTTTAATATATAAATATGATGTAATTATTGCAAAGAATTATTTAAACGAAGAAGAAATGAATAATTTGAAAGATTTAACAAATTTATTTTTGGTATTTGCAGAGGATGAAGCAAAACAAAGACATGTTATGACAATGAAGGATTGGATAGATGCAACTGATGATTTATTAAAATTTAGAAGAAAAGAAATATTAAATAATAGTGGTAGTATATCTCATAAAGAAGCCGTAGAAAAAGCAGAAAAAGAATATGAAAAATTTAGAGTTATACAAGATCAAAAATACATTTCTTCAATGGATGAGTTTTATAAAAAGTATTTAAATGAAAATAAATACAATTGAAAAAATTGTGATAATTTAATAAAAATAATTCTTGTTTTGGTGTTAATGAACAACTTGTTGAGAGTAACAAGTTGTCAAGAAAAAATATGTTTTATTAAGTTGGTATGACTGGTTAATAATAATAGTGTCGAAAAAACCGACGGTGATAATTTGAAAAAGACTTTAATTCTAATGTCTTGAATGAATATAAAAAAATATTGAAAATATTAGTAAAATAGTCAAAAATGACTGAAATATGTTAAAATTGTATATGTACTAAGGTGTTTATACGGGATAGTAACTCGCAATGATATAAAGAGGTGCATTATGGAATATAAATTATCAAAATCATCTGAAAAAGATATAAATAGGTTAATTGAATATAAAAACAGAACAATCTATCAATATGCAAAAGATTTATCTAATGAAGAAATTGATAGAATAAATAAGTATGTAACTAGTGAAGTTCCTAGACTAATTAATGATTATTGCAATATAATAGTTGATAATAAAATAATTGGTTGTATATTATTAACAAACAATGATAATGGTAAATTATTAGATGAAATATATCTTGAAGAAGAATATAGAAATAAAGGTATTGGGACTAAGATTATAATGGATATTTTAAATAATAATGATGTAGTATACTTATGGGTATATAAAGAAAATGAAAAAGCTATATCATTATATAAAAAGCTAGGATTTAATGTTATAGAAGAAACTGAATCTAGATATTATATGAAATATAATAAGTGAAAAAGATAATTCAAATGAATTAGAGCATAAAGGTATTATTTTGCACACACAAACTACAACATGGTTGGCGGCAAAATTATACTTGGATTTCGGATTTAATATATTAAATAAAAATGAAAAAAATGGTTGGAACATTCTAAAAACTTTAACTAATCATCCAAAGTTAAATGAATTTGAAACATTAAAAATAGAAGAAGTATACGATAAAAGAAATGTTGAAATAGAGGCACAATTAAACCAAATATTTAAAGATGATAGTTTTAATTATTCAGTGTGGTACAAAAATGGATTACACAATGTGTATGTTTATTATAAAAATAGTACTTATGAATATGAATATTTTGATGATGAAGATAAAATTATTTTGAAAGAAGTAGAAAATAAAAAATATAAAAGATAGGAAGTGATTAAAATGGATATGTATCAAAAAAGAAAAATTAGAGCAGAAAAGAAAAAAGATGATAGTCCAAAAAGTTTTCCATCAGTCGGAATTAACTGATTGATTACGATTTATGCAACCCCTTTGGGAAACCCTTGTAAATAAAGGTTTCTAGTGAGAGATGATCTTACATATTTTAATAAAAAACAATAGTAAATTATATGAAAATGATTGTTTTTGAAAAAATATATGCAATTTCAGGGTAGGAATTAAGCACTTGATTACGACGTGCAACCCCTCTTATAAAGAAAGGAGTTAAAATGAAAAAATATGATATAGATAAAATAATAGAAAAGATTGAAAAATATAAAGATATTGATTTAAATGATATAAATCCTGATGATATACCTGATATAAATGAGATAAGAATTGATAGAAGAAAACCTAAAGTAGAAAGAATGCTAGATTTCTTATCTCAAGTAGAAAATCCATATGTTTTTAAAGTAAATGGCCATTTAGTTCAAATTGGATTTACAAATAATGGCAAAACAGCAGAAGATTGTTTAACTAATGTTCTGAAAAATTTATATAGATAAGTATAAATAATCAATTTACTTTTTTATGGTATAATTGAGTAAACTGAAATCTTGAGGAGATGATAATATGGAAAAAAATACAAGTATAATGCCTTTACGAATGATTAGAATAGCAAAAGATTTAAATATGGAGCAAATGGCTGAATATTTTTTAGTAACAAAAGCTTATATAAGTGCGCTAGAAAAAGGGAAAAGAGAAATGAATTTTAGGACTCTTAAGTATGGTTTGGATAATTTAGGTATAACATTAGATGATTATTCAGATTTAGATGGCTTTAGAGAATATATAGAAAAACAACCATTAGATTAACAAAGTAAATTTAAATTTATGTTAATAAAAACTTTAGGAGTAGTTTCTCCTGAATTAAAAGAAAATGCTGAAGAATTAATTAGTAGATATTTAGATAATAGTATTAATAAGAATGTTAAATAGAACTTTATTTATAAAATAATAAGGAAGTGATTTTATGAACGAAAATAAAACAAACATCAACTGGTACCCTGGCCATATGGCTAAGACTAAAAGAGAGATAAAAGAAAAGATAGATTTAATAGATATTGTATTTGAAGTAGTAGATGCTAGAATACCATATTCTTCTAAGAATAAAGAGATTGAAGAAATGACTAAATGTAAACCTAGAGTTATTGTTATGACTAAGATTGATTTATGTGATAATGTTAAGACCAATAAATGGATTAAATATTATGAAGATAGGGATTATATTGTAGTACCTATAGATCTAATTAATAATCCTAATACTAAGATTATATTTGATAAGATTAAACCTTTAATTGATGAAATTAATAATAAGAGAATTAGTAAAGGATTAAAACCTAGAAGAGCTAGAATACTAGTAATGGGAGTTCCTAATGCTGGTAAATCTACTTTAATAAATAGACTAGTAGGTAAGAAGAGTACTAATGTAGGTAATAGGCCTGGTGTTACTAAAACCCTAGAATGGATTAGAATTAATGATAAAGTTGAACTATTAGATACTCCAGGTATATTATGGCCTAAGTTAGATGATGAAGAGGTAGCTCATAATTTAGCTAGTATGACTGCGATTAAAGAAGAAGTATTAGATTGTGAAGATATTGCTATATACATTATAAATAAAATGTTATCTGATTATCCAGATAATATTAAAGATAGATATAATATTACTAATACTGGTGATATTGTAGATATTCTTGATCAGATAGGTAAGAAAATAGGAGCTTTTAGAAATAATGAAACGGATTATGATAGAGTTTATAAAAGAGTTATAAAAGATTTGCAAGATGGTTATTTAGGTAAAGTAACTTTTGATGATATAAAATAAGAGTATAGATTTTGTTCTATACTCTCTTTATTTAATAATGTTACCAAGTATTCCATATGATATTATACTCATAATGATACTAGCAAGAATTACTCCTAGCATGATATAAAGAAATGATTTCTTTTTATTCATATTAAGTAGTACGGCAAGGCCTGCTCCTGTCCAAGCTCCAGTTCCTGGAAGGGGAATACCTACGAATAACATAAGACCAATATAACCATATTTTTCTATTTGATCTTTTTTTGATAAGATTTTATTTTCTATTTTATTAACAAATTTTGTAGTAGCTTTGAATTTTTTTAACCAATTTAAAACTTTTTCTAAAAATAATAAAACAATTGGAATAGGCAAAGTATTTCCTATTATACTTATAATATAACCAGGTAAAAAGTCTAGTTTAAGTAGTGATGCTGCGAGTAGGCCTCCTCTTAATTCTAATAAAGGAAGCATAGATATAATAAAGACTACTACTTCTTTTCCTAATCCATTAAATAAATTAATTAAACTTTCTACTAAATTTTCCATATATTTATCCTCCACTTCTAAATTATATCAAAATATAAATAATAAGTAAATTATATTTAATATATTTTACACTACTGTTGAGTTATAATACATATGTTACAAATTTAATATAAAAAAA
>UMGG01030352.1_pt1 | contig 13797 bp, 10 predicted proteins | sample 1965211 | NCBI WGS metagenome assembly UMGG01 (sample SAMEA4836064, study PRJEB28245) | human gut metagenome | biome: gut microbiome; material: fecal sample | place: Denmark | collected 2008 | reverse complement strand
GCGCACACATGAGATACAATCTCACAAGCCTCCTCAAATTCGATTCCGCGCTCTGTAAGAAGACGGATCAGCTCCGGAATTACCATACTCGGATGTGTATCGTTGATCTGGATCACTGCGTAATCGGCAAGGTCATGAAGATTGCAGCCTTTTGCTGTTGCCTCATCCAGAATCAGCTGTGCCGCATTGCTTACCATGAAGTACTGCTGATAGATACGAAGCTTTCTTCCTGCATCATCGCTGTCATCCGGATAAAGGAACAGTGTCAGGTTGTGGAGCAGATCCTTCTTATCAAAGGAGATTCCCTCGCCCACAATGCTCTCGTCTGCAATATCAATATCAAAAAGGCGAAGCTTGATCGCTTTGTTCTCATAGCCTGCAACATCAATATCATACAGTGTGGATTTCAGCATAAAGCCCTTAAATGGGACATAATAGGAAACGCCTGCATCTGTAAGCCAGCTCTCCGGCTGGATCCAAGGATTCGGTGTCTCAAACTGAAGATGATCCTTAAACTCCTGTTTGAAAAGTCCGAGGTGATAATTAAGTCCGATTCCTTCTCCCGGAAGTCCCAGAGTTGCAATGGAATCCAGGAAACATGCTGCCAGACGGCCAAGTCCGCCGTTTCCGAGAGATGGCTCCGGCTCGATCTCCTCGATCATGGAAAGCTCTTTTCCGTTTTCTTTAAGATATTTCGCAACTTCATCATAAACGCCCAGATTGATCAGGTTGTTGGAAAGAAGCTTACCGATAAGGAACTCTGCGGAAATATAATAAATTTTCTTTTTTCCATCCTGGTAGCCGCGGCCCTTCAGCTGCTCCTTTGTCCAGGAGAGGAGTCCGTGATAGATTTCCTCGTTTGTACAATCTTTTACATTTTTATTATATTTGTCTTCAAATACTTTGCTTAATGTTTCCATTTTTGATCTCCTTTCATGGATCTTGATGGGATGAAATATGTTTTTACAAGGTTGTTTGCTTTGTTTTTGATGATATTAGGATATCACGCATTTCTTTTCAAAAATATAACAATCCTGTCATGATATGCAAGATATTTGTCAGGCTGTTTTTCACTTTTTACTGTAGCTCTGCATAAAAACGTAACCGATACATATGCGGTTGCTTCGGGAGCTTTCTCAGATCTGTCTCATACTCTTCCTGTACTTATGCGGTGAAACCTTATTGGACTGCTGAAATTTCTTTATAAAATAACTTGTACTGTTAAATCCCACCTGCATGGCGATCTCCGTTACAGGTGCATCGGAATGCGTAAGAAGATACTTCGCCTTCTCCATACGGAAGTCATTGATGTATTCCACCAGGGTTTTTCCCGTATACTGGCGGAAAAGCTTCATAAAATAATACTCACTGTAATTGGAAAGTCCGGAAAGCTCTGAAACGGTAAGATTCTCCTGGTAGTGAAGGCTGATATGATCCAGCACTTCCTTTACTGCTGCAAGGCTCTTGTTCTGCTCTGTGCTTACCGGGATAATATAATGCTTCGTCAGCATCTCATAAAAGAAATCAAAGAACAGCATTTTCAGCTTCACATAGAAATATGGCTTCTTCTCCGTATGACAGTTATGGATCTCCAGAAAAATTTCCCGTAGCTTCTCATATCCGGAATCTCCTTCTTCTATATGATGGCAGAATTCTGCCTTGTTTTCTATTAATGGTGATACCACACATTCCTGGCAGATATCTCCCGGCTGACCTGCAAGGAAGCCCAGGCTGAAAACCACACTCTTATAATAAAGAGGCTTCTTAAGATCCGTGCGCATACTATGGAGAACTCCGCAGTTCACGATCAGGATATCCCCCTTTTTCAGGCGGATGCTCTCCCGGTTCAGTCTGGCAAAGCCACTGCCTTTTTCAATATACATGATCTCCATCTCACTGTGCCAGTGGTCATACAGTGCATGAAAGATCTCACAGTTCGCCATATAGGTTTCCACCGGCAGCTCAAAGGAACCGTGAGGGCTTAATTCTTTTAAATTATCATCCACTTCGGATACGTGAAGAGGATTTTTTGCGGATGTGTCTGTTTCTGGCATGATTTCCTCCGTGATCAATATCTATCCTGCGAACACTTGCCTTACGCTGGATATACAATCCTTGCATGATGATTCTGTTTGACTCCCTTAGTGTAAAGGATATTTACAACCATGACAATATTATATTTTCCTGTTTTCTTTTTTATGACGTTACGGTTACTCTGTTCTCAGCAACACGCTTCGCGATGCACTTCCATAAACGGCAATCTTGACTTTTACCCTTCCAACTGCTATATATAATATTTAGAATAAAATAATTTGACTTTAAAAGGAACGAAAACTACCATGAATCCATTAAAAAAAGCTTACTGCCGGGTTTTCCAGAATGTCTTTAAATTCGCCCTTCCACTGCTTCCTTACCGCAATCCGAAGATCATCGGAAGCGTCAAAGGTATTCCGGAAGTTCTGGAAAAAAGAAACTATAACAATGTACTCATCATCACAGATGCAGGAATCCGAAGCCTTGGCCTTACAGAAAGGCTGGAGCAAACACTGAAGCGAAGCTGCATCTCTTACCACATCTACGACAAAACCGTTGCCAATCCAACAACCGTCAATGTGGACGAAGCCCTTCACATGTATCTGGACAATGACTGCCAGGCGGTCATCGGCTTCGGCGGAGGTTCCAGTATGGACTGTGCAAAAGCCACAGCAGCCCGCATTGCCAAGCCACACCAGTCTCTTGCTCAGATGAAGGGAATCCTGAAGATCCACAAAAAGCTTCCTCTTCTCATCGCCATCCCCACGACTGCAGGAACAGGAAGTGAAACAACACTTGCTGCTGTCATTACCGATGCAGAAACACGGCACAAATATGCCATCAACGATTTTCCGCTGATCCCACGCTACGCAGTCCTTGACCCGAAAGTGACTTTAAGCCTTCCGCCGTTTATCACAGCTACCACCGGCATGGATGCCCTGACTCACGCGGTGGAAGCCTACATTGGAAATTCCACTACACCTGGCACAAGAAAAAATGCCCTGGATGCTGTCAGACTGATCTTTGAAAATCTGGATACCGCCTACACAGACGGCAATAATATTGAAGCAAGACGAAATATGCTCCGCGCCTCCTATTTCGCAGGCTGTGCCTTCACCAAATCCTACGTTGGATATGTCCACGCAATTGCACATTCCCTCGGTGGAAAATATAATGTTCCACATGGGCTTGCCAATGCAGTGATCCTTCCTATGGTACTGGAAACATACGGAGATTCCATCACTCACAAACTCCGCAACCTTGCCGTAACTGCCGGTCTCTGCGATAAACATGAGGACGATAAAACTGCTGCCCGGATGTTTATTGATGCAACAAAAGATATGAAAAAACGCTATGGCATCGGAGACTATATCCCGGAAATCCAGGAAACGGACATCCCGGAGCTTGCCCATTACGCAGATAAAGAAGCCAATCCTCTGTACCCGGTTCCTGTACTGATGGATGCCGGGGAACTGGAGACACTGTATTACAGACTGATGCCTCCGGCAGGCAATTGCTAAAACAGCCATTGGCATAGAAAGATTTTTTCGATATTTCGAATACAGTTTTTTCAGAAAGGACTACAATTCCATGGAAAAAGAACAGATCAACCAGCTTTTAGATAAACAGCGCCAGTACTTCTACTCCGGCGCAACTCTTGACCTTGATTTTCGCATCAGCGCCCTGAAACGTCTCCGCGCTTCCATCCGGAAACACGAAGATCAGATCCACGCCGCGCTGAAAAAGGATCTGGGAAAAAGTAATTTCGAAAGCTATATGTGTGAGACCGGACTGGTGCTCTCCGAGATCACACATATGCTGAAAAATATCCGCTCCTACGTAAAAGAACAGACCGTTCCAACTCCACTGGCACAGTTCCATTCCCACAGTTTCCGCAAACCATCCCCCTACGGTGTTGTTCTCATTATGAGTCCGTGGAACTATCCGTTTCTTCTCACCATAGAACCACTGGTAGACGCCATTGCAGCTGGAAACACAGTCATCCTGAAACCAAGTGCCTACTCGCCGGCAACAAGCGAAGTGATCCGTCTTCTCATCCATGAATGTTTCGATGAAAAATACGTTGCAACTGTCACAGGCGGACGTGCGGAAAACACACATCTTCTCAGTCTGCACTTTGATTACATCTTCTTCACGGGAAGCCAGTCTGTAGGAAAAGAGGTCATGAGAAAGGCTTCCGAACACCTCACACCAGTCACTCTGGAGCTGGGTGGAAAAAGCCCCTGCATCGTGGACAAAACAGCCAATCTCCGCCTTGCGGCAAAACGTATCGTATTCGGCAAGTTCCTGAACTGTGGCCAGACCTGCGTGGCTCCGGACTATATCTACTGTGATCCGGAGATCAAAGAAGCCCTGGTCGCAGAGCTTCGCAGACAGATCACACGCCAGTATGGAAAAGAACCACTGAAGAACCGGAATTATGGAAAGATCATCAACGAAAAGCATTTCGACCGTATCAACAGTCTGATCGATCCTTCCAAAACTGTCTGCGGCGGTGGTTCCAACCGTGAAACACTTCAGATCGAGCCGACGGTTCTTGATAACGTAACCTTCGAAGATCCGGTCATGCAGCAGGAAATCTTCGGTCCGGTACTTCCGGTCCTCACCTATGACTCTCTCGGAGGTGCCGTAACAAAGATCAATTCCATGGCACATCCGCTGGCTCTTTATATCTTCACCGAAGATGAAAAAAATGCCCGAGAAGTTACTTCCCGATGTGGTTTCGGCGGTGGCTGTATCAACGATGTCCTCATACATCTGGCAACCAGCAATATGGGCTTCGGCGGCTTTGGTGAAAGCGGCATGGGATCCTATCATGGCATCGACGGCTTCCGGACATTCTCTCATTATAAGAGTATTGTAGATAAAAAGACCTGGATCGATCTTCCTATGCGGTATCAGAAATATCGGAAGATTTATGAGAAAATGGTACGGTTGTTTATGCGTTAGATATAAAGGGAGGGCGCTGCCTGATGCATCGCCCTCCTGTTACTTTAGATTTTCTTATTATTTTTCCCAGATGATCTTTACCGGCATGATCCCGGTCAGTTCTTTGCTTTTTTCATCAGGCTGGCTGCAGCCTGCATAAATTTCAAATTTCTTTCCTTCTTCCATCCGTTTTCCTGTTTCATCTACTACGGTGAATGCTTTTTCCCATATTGGGATTTCTATTTTTCGGCATTCTCCCGCCTTCAGGAATATCCGCTGAAAACCGGCCAGCATCGGATTGGGAATGGCATTTTTGCTGTCGATATTTTTTACATAGATCTGAACAACATCCTCTGTATCATATGCGCCGTTATTCTGCACTTCTACCTCCACGTTTATCTTCTGTCCACATGCTTTAACCTCTGCTTTATCTACTGCCACCTTACTGTACGTCAGACCATATCCAAAAGGAAACTGTGCTTTTCGTTCCATATAGCGATATGTTCTGCCTTTCATGGAATAATCGGTAAAATCCGGAAGTTCTTCCAGGCTTTCATAAAATGTCACCGGAAGTTTTCCTGATGGCGAGATTTCTCCAAACAGTACCTTTGCCGCTGCCTTCCCGCCCTGGCATCCAGGGTACCACAGCATCATGACGGCATCAAATTTCTCTGACGCATATTTCAGATCAAGGTCACTTCCTGCCAGCAGACAGAATACTACCGGTTTTCCGGTATCTGCGATTGCTTCCATCAGTTCTCGCTGTACTCCGGGAAGTTCAATATCTTCTTTATCTCCCGATACATAGCTGTTTCCGGTGTCTCCCTCTTCTCCTTCCAGTGTCTCATCCAGTCCCATACATAAGATCACCACATCGCTGTTTTCCGCAACCACCTTTGCTTCCGCAATACGATCTCTGGTAAACGCAAGGTGCTCCGTCCGGTCTCGGAACAGATCACAGCCTCTGGAAGTAAGGATCCTTACATCGTCTCCCACATAATCCTGGATGCCTTCCTGTATGGTAATATACCTGGAAGCTGTCCCATGATAATTGCCGATCAGCGCCTGCCTGCTGTCCGCATTTGGTCCGATGATCCCTATTGTTTTCAGTTTTTCTTTATCAAGCGGAAGAATCCCGTTATTTTTCAGCAGAACAAAGCTTTTTTCCGCTGCTTTCTCCGCTGCATCCAGATGCCTGGGAGATTCTACCTCCAGATAGGAGATATGGTCATATTCGCTTCCATCAAACAAGCCCAGCAGATACCTTGTGGTAAAAAGCCGCACTGCTGCCCGGGTTATGGTTTCTTCTGTGACAAGCCCCTTTTCGTATGCCTTCATAATGTGAAGATAGGTATTTCCACAATTCAGGTCACAGCCATTATTAATAGCCAGTGCTGCAGATTCAACAGCTGTATCCGTTACCATATGGTGTTCGTGAAAATCACGAATTGCCCAGCAGTCTGATACAAAATGCCCCTGAAATTTCCACTCGCCTCTGAGTTTTTTCTGTAATGTGGGACTTCCGCAGCAGGGTTCCCCGTTTGTCCGGTTATAAGCTCCCATAACCGCCTCTACTTTCGCTTCTTTTACCAGACCTTCGAATGCCGGCAGATACGTTTCTTCCATATCTTTTGCGGATGCTTCCGCATCAAATTCATGACGGAGTGCCTCCGGCCCGGAATGTACTGCAAAATGTTTGGCACAGGCTGCTGCCTTCATTGTATCCCCATTCCCCTGAAGTGCTTTTACAAAGGAAACTCCAAGTTCTTTTGTAAGATACGGATCTTCCCCATAAGTTTCATGGCCTCTACCCCATCGTGGATCACGGAAAATATTGACATTAGGAGACCAGAACGTCAATCCCTTATAAATATCTCTGTCACCGTTTACGGAATATGCATTATACTTTGCTCTGCCCTCTGTTGCCACGATACCGGCCATCTCTGCCACACTTTTCCGGTCAAAAGCTGCCGCCATTCCGATCGCCTGTGGAAAAACCGTTGCCTGCCCTGCTCTGGCAACACCGTGAAGTCCCTCATTCCACCAATTATACGCCGGAATTCCCAATCTTTTTATTGCAGGTGCATCGTACCTTAACTGACTGGCTTTTTCCTCCAGAGTCATCCTGGCAACCAGCGCTTCTGCTTTCTTCTTTGCTTCTTCCCGATTCATCCCCAATTTCCTCCTCACCTTTTTTTATATCATCTATCATTTGGTCTCTGACTGTCAAGTAGATATTTCCTGCAATTTTTCCGGCCTCTGTTCAGAGCAGGAAAAAAATCTGCTTTACCCTTTCTTTGGGATAAAGCAGATTTTTATTACACTTTGTGATCTGTGTTGCGATTTCAGCCGGGAACTTATCTGATCGCATCCTTCATCTCTTTCACATAAGCCTTCACCTTCGGCACGCAGTCTTTGCCGTAGGCACCACAGAGCTTCACGATCGCAGATCCTACAATGGCACCGTCTGACTGATCTGCCATTTTTTTTGCCTGCTCCGGTGTGGAGATTCCGAATCCTACTGCACATGGAATGTCTTTCTGGGCTTTTACTAATTTCACCATAGCTCCGATATCTGTGGTAATGCTGGTACGCATTCCTGTTACACCAAGGGAAGATACGCAGTAAACAAAGCCTTCCGCCTCTTTTGCGATCATGGCGATCCGCTCATGGGAGGTCGGTGCGATCAGGGAGATCAGGTCAAGGCCGTACTGTTTGCACACAACATCAAACTCTTCTTTTTCCTCAAACGGAACATCCGGAAGAATCAGTCCATCCATTCCAACTTCCGCTGCTTTCTTGATAAAACGCTCTGTTCCGTAAGAAAATACTACGTTTGCGTAGGTCATGAATACCATTGGGATTTTTGTATTTTTACGGATTTTTTCTACCATTGCAAAAACTTTATCTGTAGTCACGCCGCCTGCAAGTGCCCGGACATTGGCTTCCTGGATCACAGGTCCCTCTGCGGTAGGATCTGAGAACGGGATCCCAAGCTCGATCAGATCTGCTCCTGCTTCTTCCATTGCATAAACCAGCTGCTCTGTTACCTTCAGAGACGGATCTCCGCAGGTTAAAAAAGGAATAAATGCTTTTCCGTTTGCAAATGCTTCTGTAATTCTCTTATTCATGAATATCCTCCCCTCTGTAGCGGGCAATTGCCGCACAGTCCTTATCTCCACGTCCTGAAATGGTAACTACCATGATCTTGTCCTTTCCAAGTGTCGGTGCGATCTTTTTCGCATAGGCCACTGCGTGGGCACTTTCGATCGCAGGAATAATTCCTTCTGTTCTGGAAAGATATTCAAAAGCCTCTACTGCTTCGTCATCTGTAACAGGAACGTACTCTGCTCTTCCGATATCATAAAGGTGTGCATGCTCCGGACCTACGCCCGGGTAATCAAGACCTGCAGAGATAGAGTATACCGGTGCGATCTGTCCGTACTCATCCTGGCAGAAGTAAGATTTCATACCATGGAAGATTCCGAGACGACCGGTTGCGATGGTTGCCGCAGTCTCCGCAGTATTCACGCCACGTCCTGCTGCCTCACAGCCGATGAGACGAACGTCTTTGTCCTCAATGAAATTGTAGAAGGTTCCGATAGCATTGGAGCCGCCGCCCACACAAGCCAGGACAACATCCGGAAGTCTGCCCTCTTTTTCCAGCATCTGTTCTTTGATTTCCTTGGAGATCACGGCCTGGAAATCACGTACGATGGTCGGGAACGGGTGCGAGCCCATAACAGATCCCAGTACATAATGGGTATCTGCAATACGGTTTGTCCACTCACGCATGGTCTCGGAAACGGCATCCTTTAAGGTTGCGGTTCCGCTTGTGACTGCATGGACCTTTGCTCCGAGGAGACGCATTTTATATACGTTCAGAGCCTGACGCTCGGTGTCCTCTTTTCCCATGAATACCTCACATTCCATTCCCATCAGTGCTGCTGCGGTTGCAGTTGCAACACCGTGCTGGCCGGCTCCTGTCTCTGCGATGACACGGGTCTTGCCCATTTTTTTTGCCAGGAGCACCTGACCAAGTACGTTGTTGATCTTGTGGGCTCCTGTGTGGTTTAAGTCTTCTCTTTTCAGATAGATCTTGGCTCCGCCAAGGTCCTCGGTCATATGTGCCGCATAGTAAAGACGGGATGGTCTTCCTGCGTATTCATTGAGAAGCTCTGTGAGCTCACGGTTGAATTCCGGATCGTTTTTGTAATGGTTGTATGCTTCCTCAAGCTCCAGAACGGCGTTCATCAGTGTTTCCGGGATGTACTGTCCGCCATGGATGCCGAATCTTCCTTTTGACATGTTATATTTCCTCCTTTATGTTCCTTACTGCGTATACTGCTTCTAATATTTTATCCGGGTCTTTGTGACCGTCGGTTTCTACACTGCTGCTTAAATCTACTGCCCAGGGGTGAAGCAGATGTATGGCCGATTCCAGATTTTCACAGCCCAGACCTCCTGCCAGAAACCAGGGACGTTTGATCGCCGGTACCAGACTCCAGTCGAAAGTTTCTCCTGTTCCTCCTGCGCCCTGATCCAGCAGAATATAGTCTGCTTCCGAACGGATCGTTTTCTTTATATCTGCTTCTGTTTTTATGGAAAAAGCCTTTATCAGAAGCTGGTCTGTCATGGTCTTAAGCTGTCTGATATAATTCTCGTCCTCCTGGCCGTGAAGCTGTGCCAGTGCGATGGTTCCCTCGTTTAAAAGCTGTGCGGGAAGCTCCACCGGTGCATTGACGAATACGCCTACCGGCAAAATGCTATCATCCAGTTCTTCCCGGAAAGCCTTCAATTGCTCCACGGTGACGTTTCTTCTACTTTTTGGGAATTCTACAATGAATCCTGCAAAGTCCGGTTTAGCCTGGTTCACTGCCTGGATATCTTCCGGGCGGGTCAGGCCGCAGATCTTGATCCTGGTTCTGCTCCCATGTTTCAACGGTTGTTCTCTCATATTCAGCCAATCCTGCCCTTTCTGTATGACCCTGCCCCTTCCTGTTTCGTTACTATTTGCTGCTGGTCAGCTCTGTTACTTATTTACTCTATTCTTTCGTTTGGCCTTTATACAAGCGCTCCACCATTCAGATTTTCCAATGCAGCTTTCTTATCCGGGCTTCGCATCAGGGTCTCACCGATCAGGACTGCACCTACCCGGTTTCTTTCCAGGATAGCGATATCACCTGCGTTTTTGATTCCGCTCTCAGACACAAATACCACATTGTCCGGTGCCAGGTTTCGAAGACGGATGCTGTTATTCATATCAACCTTAAAGGTTTTCAGGTCACGGTTATTTACACCGACGATCTTTGCACCTGTCTTTAATGCTCTTGCCACTTCATTCTCGTCATGAGCTTCCACCAGTGCATCCATTCCCAGAGTTTCTGCAAGCTCTCGGTATTCCAGGAGTTCCTGGTCATTTAAGATAGCACAGATCAGAAGCACTGCCGATGCACCGAATGCTTTTGCCTGATAGATCATGTACTTATCCACCGTGAAGTCCTTCCGAAGGACCGGAATATCCACTGTTTCTGTGATCTCACGGAGATAAGTGTCACTTCCCATGAAATAAAATGGCTCTGTGAGGCAGGAGATCGCAGATGCACCTGCTGCCTCGTATTCTTTCGCAATTTCCAGATACGGAAATTCCGGTGCGATCAGCCCCTTGGAGGGGGAAGCTTTTTTTACTTCACAGATGTAGGACATACCCGGCTTTTTCAACGCTTCCAGAAAGGACGGCTGCTGTGGTGCTTTTTCTGCCAGGGTTTTCAGCTGATCCAGGGGAAACTGAAGTTTTTCCTTCCGGATACGTTCTCTTGTTTTTTCTGCGATTTCCTCCAGAATGTTTTTTTCGCTCATTCTTTGTTTGTCTCCTTGATATTTCAGTTCAACTCTCATTCGGCAATTTCAAGAAATCTGACAGATTAATGTTTCCGTTCGTATCTCTTCCGATAGGGATTGTCGATTTCTCTTCTGCCGCTATTATTTTCAAATCTCGTTACTTAATTTGATGAATTCCGCAAGCTTGGCAGCAGCTGCACCACTGTCGATCAGATCTTCAGCCTTTCTTACGCCGGCTTCCAGGCTCTCTGCCTTTCCTGCGATATAAAGTGCTGCACCTGCGTTCATGCAGACCGCCTGACGCTTCGGGCCTTTTTCGGTTCCGTTTACAATGGCTTTTGTGATCTCTGCGTTCTCTGCCGGTGTGCCGCCTGCCAGATCTTCTTTGCTGCAGCGTGTATAGCCGAACTGCTCCGGTGTGATCTCATAGGACTGGAACCATCCGTCCTTGATCTCGCACACAGAAGTCGGTGCGCTCATGGAGATCTCATCCAGCTTATCCTGCCCGAAAACTACCATTCCGCGGTTCACGCCAAGCTTCATCATAACCTGTGCCAGCGGCTCTACCAGAGACTGGTCAAAGACTCCCATCAGCTCCATGTTTGCGCCTGCCGGGTTGCTTAATGGTCCGAGGATATTAAATACCGTGCGGATTCCCAGCTCTTTACGGATCGGTGCCACATATTTCATGGCAATATGATAATTCTGGGCGAACAGGAAACAGATGTTGATCTTTTTCAGGATCTCTGCACTTTTTTCCGGCGGGATGGTGATCTTTACGCCAAGTGCTTCCAGAACATCTGCTGCACCGCTCTTGGAAGATGCTGCACGGTTTCCGTGTTTTGCTACCGGAACGCCACCTGCTGCGATCACAAGAGAAGATGTCGTAGAAATGTTAAAGGAGTTTGCTCCATCACCACCGGTTCCTACGATCTCCAGAACATTCATATCGTGGAGAAGCTTGATGCAGTGTGCACGCATTCCGGCTGCTGATGCAGTGATCTCATCAATAGTCTCTCCTTTCAGGGAAAGTGCAGTAAGGTAGGATGCCATCTGTACCGGTGTTGCCGCTCCGTCCATGATCTCATTCATTACGGCTTCTGCTTCGTTATATGTAAGATCTTCTTTTTTTGAAAGCTTGATGATTGCTTCTTTGATCATTGTTGTTTCCTCCTGTTCTGTAATGATTCTATCTTTTATGGATTGCTGTTCTCTGTCTTATCTGTCTCTGATAACCTTCATAAAGTTCTCGATCATTGTTTTTCCATCCGGTGTCATAACAGATTCCGGATGGAACTGTAATCCGAATATCGGATATTCTTTATGCTCCAGTGCCATCACCTCTCCGTCCTCAGACTCAGCGGTAACAACCAGTTCCTCCGGTAAGGTATCCCGGATAGCTGCCAGTGAGTGATATCTGGCTGCCGGAAAAGTTTCCGGAAGTCCTTCAAACATCCGGCTCTTTCCAACTTTATGTATCTCTTTCTGCTTTCCGTGCATCAGCTCTTCTGCGTAGGATACTGTCCCTCCGAAGGCTTCACAGATGGACTGATGTCCAAGGCAGATACCCAGGATCGGCAGCTTGTCTTTGAAATATTTTATGGATTCAATACAGATTCCCGCATCCTCCGGTTTTCCCGGACCAGGGGAAAGGATCAATGCCTCCGGCTTCATGGCCTCCAGCTCTTTGATGGTCACTTCATCATTTCTTATCACCTTGATATCCGGCTCCACAGAACCGATCAGCTGGTAAACATTGTAGGAAAAGCTATCATAATTATCGATCAGTACTATCATTCCAGTCCCTCCTGTGCAGTTTCGATTGCCTGTACAACGGCTCTTGCCTTGTTGCAGCACTCCTGAAATTCACTTTCCGGAATACTGTCTGCTACGATCCCTGCTCCTGACCGGATACAGATCTCACCGTTTTTCTTATAAACCAGGCGAATGGCAATACAGGTATCCAGGTTTCCGGCAAAATCCAGATATCCGATAGCACCGCCGTAAATGCCTCGCTTGCTCTGTTCCAGTTCCTGGATGATCTGGCAGGCACGGAATTTCGGTGCTCCGGAAAGTGTTCCTGCCGGAAGGATGGCATCCACTGCATCCACCGCATCCCTGTCATCCCGGATCTGGCCGGTAACTGTGGAACCAATATGCATCACATGAGAAAAACGCTCGATGCACATATATTTTTCTACGTTCACGGTACCGATCTTACTGATCTTTCCGATATCATTTCGACCAAGATCCACCAGCATGTTATGCTCGGCACGTTCCTTCTCATCAGCCAGGAGTCCTTTTTCCAGCGCCAGGTCTTCTTCTTTTGTCTTGCCTCTTGGTCTTGTTCCTGCAAGCGGGAAGGTACTTAATTCTGTTCCTGCAAGCCTGGCAAGTGTTTCCGGGGAGGCTCCTGCAATCTCAATATCATCACTGGAAAAATAAAACATATACGGCGAAGGATTGGTAGCCCTGAGAACACGGTATGTATCAAACAGACTTCCCTCTGCTTTCGCTCGCATCGGATTGGAGAGCACCACCTGGAAAATATCTCCTTCGTGGATGTAATGCTTCGCTTTCTCAACCATCTCACAGTATTTTGCTTTCGGGAACTGCGGCTCAATGGAAGATTTCAGTTTCAAAGACGGAAATTCCTTCTGTTTTCCGTTTCGGATCAGATCTGTCATCTCTTCTAATTTTGCTTCCGCCTTCTGATAGGAATTTTCCGGATCATCCGTCATCACACCGGTGATCAGAAGCACCTTCTGTCTGTAATGGTCAAAGGCGATCACCTGGTCAAAAAGCATCAGATCCATGTCCCGGAAATCCTGTACTGTCTCGTCGGTAAGCTCCAGCTTCGGCTCGCTGTACTTAATATAATCGTAGGAAAAATATCCTACCAGACCTCCGGTAAAGGTCGGCATATTTCCCAGCACCGGGCTTTTGTATTCTTTCAGGATCTCTCGAATAGCC
>UMGG01022454.1_pt1 | contig 13938 bp, 7 predicted proteins | sample 1965211 | NCBI WGS metagenome assembly UMGG01 (sample SAMEA4836064, study PRJEB28245) | human gut metagenome | biome: gut microbiome; material: fecal sample | place: Denmark | collected 2008 | reverse complement strand
TGGACGTGTTCAATGCACGATCCACTTCCGATGAGCGTTTGAGAGACGATCAGATCACCACAATCTTCGAGACTTCCACGCGCGCTACGTATGGGCTGGTCACGTCGGCCGGCCGCCTGGTGCTCGCGCATGTGGTTGATTTGCCTGCCTTGCCCGCTACCGCCACATTGTCGCTGAAGGGAGGAGTTCAGGCCGACGAACTGATCGGCATGACCGAATCCACCGATCCGATTCGCGGTGAGCGTGTGATTACGGCGATTGCCATGGAGCAGCCGACGTCCGGCAAGACCAGTGCCAAGGACGAGAGCGAGGATGGCGGGGCCGCCGAGGCCAAGCCGTTGCCGTCGCTGGCTATCGGTACCCGTAACGGTGTCATCAAGCGTTGGAATCGTGAGGCACCCACCACCATGGATTCTTGGCCCGTCATTGATCTGAAAGATGGCGACGAAGTGGTATTCGCCGCCGTGGCCGAGGATGACGACCGTCTGGTGTTCATCTCCTCCGATTCCTCGCTACTGACCTTTGAGGCGAAGAACGTGCGCCCGCAGGGTCGTACTGCGGGCGGTATGGCCGGCATCAAGCTGGCCGAGGGCGCCCGTGTGGCGGCCTTCAACGTGGTTCCCGCCGGCAAGGTGGCATGGACCTATGAAGAGGGCGAGAACGGCTTGACTTCCGGATCCGGTGCAGTGGTGCTCACCGTGGCCGGCGATTCCGATGCACTGCCCGGCACCGAAAACGGCGCGGCGAAGGTCACTCCGCTGGAAATGTACCCCACCAAGGGTCGCGCTACCGGCGGCGTGCGTTCCCAGCGATTCCTGAAGGGCCAGAACACGCTGATTCTTGCCTGGGTGGGCCTCTACCCGTTGCACGCCTCTACATCCGCAGGCTCTCCGGTCGAGCTTCCCAAGCCCGATATGCGCCGAGACGGTTCCGGAGTAGACCTCGCCTCCCCCATCGCCTTCATTGCGTAACCTCAATTAAGCTCCCTCTGATGGGCCGAGCCGTAAAGCAAACACCCCAGTGGGGTGTTTGTAGGCGAGGAGCGAACGATAGTGAGCCAAACAATAGAGAAGAGACCCTAAACCCGGCCTACACTAAGCATTAAGGAGGTGGCGATGAGACTACTGGTTGCCGTATCCAATGAACCGTTGGCCCACGCCATTCATGGTGCCCTGCTTGCCGGTCGTCATGAGGTGTCTTTGGCAAGCACCGGTAGTATCGCGCTCGCCGCTGTCGCCAAGGAGTCATTTGACGCAGTGATTCTTGATGAATCCCTGCTCGGCATTTCCACCGAGCAGCTCATCGAATCCCTACGCAATGCCCGTGCCTCCGTCAAGATTCTGCTGCTGACTTCGACGCCACTCAGCAAAACCATTGGTGAAGGCAGCCGCTGGCGAGCGCTGCCTGACGAGTACGCCCCTATCGAAGAGACGCCCTACAGCTCCTTCAGCGCGAATTCACGCGCAAACAACTCAGATGCCGAAGCCGAACAACGCTCGGACAATGCTGCCTCTAGCGCACAAGCTAACGTACGACGCCCAGATGCCGCGCTGAGCAAACCATTCTCCGATGGCGAACTGCTCTCATACGTCGGCTCGCTTGCCACCGACTCCCCCGCCATGATCATTCGTGGCAATCTCACGTTGGACACCACGAATCACAAGGCCTACTACGCATCCACTCACAGCGCAATCTCACTGTCCCGTCTGGAATACAGTTTGCTTGAAGCGCTGGTCAAGGCTGATGGCCAGTTCGTCAACACCAGCGAGTTGGTCAAACTTATCGGCGGCCCATTCTTCGAGCAACAGGGCTTACTCAAGAACGCCCTCTACACACTGGATAAGAAGCTCACCCGCGCCGGCCTCATCATGACCCAACGAGGCTCCAACTACCGCATTCGATAGCTGGGCTCAATCAGTACAGCCGCATGCCTTGGGGAACGGGGGTGAAGCCGGACTGGTGGAGGATGCGGGCGAAGGGGTGACGGGCGTTGAGGGGTTCGCCATTGATGTCGCTGAATGTCACGGAGCCGGTGCCATTGCGTTTGAGGGCGTAGGCCAGTTCTGTGGCGGCCTTGCGCATTTGTTCGTCGGAATCATTGACAGCGGCTTCATGGCCGACCGATTGATCGAACGCTGTCAGGTGCTTGGCTTTGGCGGCCGCGTATAGTAGCGCGCCTTGCGCATTGAGCACGACCGTGGCTCCGATACGGCGTGCCGGTTTACCCGCACCGGCAGGCGCGTCCGGCCACGCGATGGCGGAGCCACTGAGATTTGCGGGGTCGAGCACACTCAATGCCACCACGGACTGGCCACGATGCTCTGACGGATGACGCAACGCATCCACGGTGTCGCGCTCGGCAAATTGGGCCGCGCCGAAACCACGGACGAACATGCCTCGTACCAGTCGACCATGCTCCTCCATGCGATTCAATACCGGATACAACGCTGAGTAGCCACCCGGGATATTTTCCTTGTCAATCACCGGCTGCGCGATGACGCCATACCTGTCCAGCAACGTCTCGACCAGTGCGAGTGCCCGTTCGGTCTGGTCGGTGTCTTCGGCTTCAGCTTGCCCGATTACGGCGGACCACAAACCTCCTAACGTCATATCCGTAGTGGCTCGGCGAATCGGAGCGACACGCCCACGACGACGTGATGTAGTGGATTTACGCGGGCTTGCTGCGCCTGCGGTTAATGCACGCACCGGCGCGAAGCTGGAATTGGTGACCTTACCTTGCCAGACCAAGCTCCACAAGGCATCCTTGAACTGCTGTTCGCTCCACTCTTGCGGAATGATTTCGCCGGTGTTTGGATTGATGTCCGGCTCCGCGGTCTCATTCCACGCACGTTTGGCGGCATCCATCAGTTGACGGGCATGGAACGCTCCCCCTGAGTCCAGTGCGGTCAGAATCGCTTCCGGCATGGTGGCGTCTGAGGCGTTCGATGTCGTACCATGTTCCACACCGCTGAACAATATTGAATCCGCCGGATAGAAAGCAACCTCACCGGGGTCCATCGCACTGGTTCCCCCGGTTTTTGAGCCGACCCAGACCACATCGCCGCTGGTCAGCAACTCATCCAGCAATGCAGGTTGGTAGTCTCGTACTCGTGCGGGGAATACTGCCGACTCCCAGAGTGCAGTGGGCAGTGATATGCCCTCCAGCTGCTCGATAACGCGCATGAGCCCGTCAGCACCTTCATATCGTTCGCCGCCGACCGGCCCGATACCTTGTCGGTCGATAAGAAACATCTGGAACGCCTCTGATTCTACTGGCTTGACTGCTTTACGCGCCTTGGCCAATGAGCGAGACCGAATACGGCGGAATACGTCCTTATGGAGCCACTGTTGGCCTTGCTCGTCATCATCTACAAAGTGGCCTTGCAGCAACTCGCCTTTGGCAGCCAGCACATCCAGAGTGTGCACGGCATCCGTAGCATCGAGGTGTAGATCGGCTATGAGCTGATCGGCGGTGAAAGGACCATGGGTTTTGGCGTAACGGGTCACGCGACCAGTCACATCATCGTCGGCAAGCTCATTCCAGAAAGTGTGCTCCCCCAGTTCCTGTTCGACTTCGCGAATCACGTCCGGGTTGAGCACTTGTGCCATATCGGTGGTGCCGAGCAAGCGTTCGAGCACGTGCGGATCGAGAGACAGCAGTTGCGCGCTACGCTCGGCCTGAGGTTGGTCATACTGGTACATCACCACGCCGACGAAGCCAAAGAGAATGTTCTCGGCGAAAGGCGATGGCGACTCGGTTTCCACGTCCTTCACGGTAATGGTGCCGGCTTGCAATCCGGTCATCACCTCGTTCAGGGCGGGCATGTCGTATACGTCTTGCAAACATTCGCGCGCGGTTTCCAGCAGCAGCGGAAAGTTCTTGGCCATACGTGCGGATTGCAGGAGCTGTGCGGCGCGCAGTCGCTGCTGCCATAGGGGCACGCGACGGCCCGGGTCGGATCGCGGCATGAACAGTGATCGGGCGGCGCATTCGCGGAATCGTGCGGCAAATAGCACGGACTCGCCCACTTGACGCTCTACATCTGCTTTGAGGTCTTCTGGGTCGAAAAGGAACAGGTCTTGAGCAGGAATATGTCCGTCACCGTCCGGTAGCTGAATGACGATACCGTCATCGGCGGCATATACCTGCCCGTCGAAACCGTAGCGTTGGCGCAGTCTGCGGCTGATGGCCATGGACCACGGTTCGTGAACGCGGCGGCCGAAGGGGCTTAACAGCACGATGCGCCATCCGCCGTCTTCATCGCGTGTGCGCTCCACGATAAGGGTTTGGTCGCTGGGGACTGCACCAGTGGCGGCTTGTTGCTCGGAGAGTAGGCGGGCCAAGTTGGTGATGGCGTTGGCATCTAGGCCATCGTGGTGGAGACGGGTGAGGATTGTTGGGATGAAGGTTGGGACAGCTGGACCTTCTGCGGCAGACCTCCCCTCAGTCCGCTTCACGTCTAATCCGGCGGCGATTTCTCGGGTGAAGCGGGCTATGGTACGGCTGAAACCGTAGTCACGGCCAGCGCCTTCACCGTGCCAGAACGGCAGGCGGGCGGTGCGGCCCGGAGCCGGAGTCACGACCACACGATCACGGGTGATTTCCTGAATCTGCCATGTGGAGGTGCCGAGCGTAATGACATCGCCCACGCGCGATTCGTAGACCATCTCCTCATCCAACTCGCCGACGCGACGCTGGCCTTTGCCGGCGTCCGCCTCAGGCAGGACCACGGTGTACAGCCCTCGATCGGGAATCGTACCGCCAGAGGTAACGGCCACTTTCTGCGAACCGGGACGGGCGGAAATCAGGCCATTATCCCGATTCCATACCAGTCGCGGCCGGAAGGCCGAGAATTCCTCGCTGTTGTATTCGCCGGACATCATGCCGATTACCGCATCGAACATGTCACGTGGCAGTTCGGCAAACGGCGCAGCACGACGCACTGTGGCATACCAGTCATCAGCGTTCAAATCGTGCATCGCGGCAGCGGCCACGGTCTGCTGGGCGAGAATATCGAGCGGATTGCGCGGCACGGCCAATGGTTCTATATCGCCGGCAATCATGGCTTCCAGACTTGCGGCCCCAGTGACAATCTGCTGACGGGTGAGCGGGTAGAACAATGCGTGAGAGACGCCACCGACCTGATGATCGGCACGGCCTACACGCTGCAATCCGGAGGAGACCGACAACGGCGTATCGACTTGAATCACCAAGTCGACCGAGCCCATATCAATGCCGAGCTCCAAACTGGAGGTGGCCACCACGCAACGCAATTCACCACGTTTAAGCCGTTCCTCAATCATTTTGCGACGGTCTTTGGAAACCGACCCATGATGAGCCATGGCGATGACATCATCGCCCTCATGTGAGCCGACAAGCATGGTGGTGGAGCCGACCACAGCATCGTAATGCGTGGAGAACCCTTCGCGGCCTTCCGGAGAGCCCAGATCCCGCACAGTGTCGGGATTGGTGCCATGCCGGGTCTGCGCATACAGATCGTTCAAGCGCGCAGTGAGTTTCTCAGCCACACCACGCGAATTAACGAACACCAATGTAGTGCGGTGCGCGAGAATCTCATCCAAAATACTGCGTTCCACCACGGGCCAAATGGAACCGGAGGTACGGTCGCCCGCCGCTCCAACCAACGCGGAGGAATCGAACGCATCACTCGCATCAGAATCGTCCCCAGAAGTGGAAGAAACATCTCTATCATCCACCGGCACAATGCCCCTGCGTTCAGCAAGTCGCTGCATGGCCGGCGTGACACCACTGATATGCGGAGCGGACCGTTCAGCATCCACGCCACCGACACGCTGCTTGGCATTCACGGACTGCAAATCACGCATGTTTTCCAACGGCTCAATCATGCGCAAATCCATTGCAGGCCGCCCACCGGGATTCACGATGGTAACCGGTTGCCCGCCGCCCAGGAATCGCGCCGCCTTTTCAGGCGGATTCACCGTAGCGGATAGACCAATGCGCTGCATATGACGATCGCCACGGCCAGCATCGACGGCGGCATCACCGCCCTCATCAGCATCTGCATCGATTGCATCTCGCTTGCGCGATTCTGTGACAAGGTTCTCCAGCCGTTCCAGACTTACCGCCAAATGTGCGCCGCGCTTGGTGCCCGCCACTGCATGAATCTCATCGACGATCACCGTATCGACAGTGCCGAGAATCCGCCCTGCCTTCGAAGTGAGCAACAAATACAACGATTCTGGCGTGGTAACGAGGATATCCGGTGGATGGGAGGCTATGCGCCGCCGCTCCTGTGCGGTGGTGTCGCCTGAACGAGTGGCGACCGCGATCTTCGGCACGGGCAGCCCTTGCGCCTCGCATTGTGCGGCAATACCCTCCAAAGGCTGTTCTAGGTTCTTGGCCACATCGGCCGCGAGCGCCTTTAACGGCGAGATATACAGCACACGCACACCGGCACGCCGCGTGCGTGGCACGGTCATCAATCGGTCGATGGCTGAGAGAAACGCGGCCAATGTTTTACCGGAACCGGTAGGGGCGATGACCAAGACATTGCGACCGGAATGGATTGCCGGCCATGCCTGAGCCTGTGCCTCGGTCGGCTGACCGAAGGCATGCTCGAACCACATCTTGGTGGGTTCGGAAAACAGGCTCAGGCTTTCGTACATATGTACGATTATAGGTCAGCTGAAGTAGGCGATGACTTCTTCGGCGGTACCGTAGGCACTTTGGGCACCAAGCTTGGTGGCCGCATAGGCGGAGACGTAGGAGCCGATTTGCGCGGATTGCAGCAGCGTATGACCGGCGGCCAAGCCAGCCAGCACGGTCCCCATGAACGAGTCGCCGCAACCGGTGGTGTCCACTGCATTGACTTGCGCGGCGGATACGCGATGCCAACGTCCGTTCTCGATCACCACCGATCCCGACGCACCAAGCGTCACTATCGCCCGGTCGAATCCGTAATCGGTGAATCGTTCGGCGACCTCATACCAGTCGAGTGATTCCACGTCATCATCCGGCAGGCCCAGCAGTTGAGCCACTTCATGCTGGTTGACCAGCAGAATATCCGTGGCTTCCACCAGTTCGTGAGGCAGCTCGTCCATAAATGGCGAGTCGTTGAGCAGCACGGTCACGCCAGCGTCATGCGCGGTCTGCGCGGCGGCGATAACGGTGACAATCGGGCTCTCCAAACACAGTCCCAATACCGCGCATTCGGCGATGGTCGTGCGATGTGATTGCACATAGCCGGCACTTGCCTTGGCATTGGAACCCGGCGAATAGACGATGGTGTTCTCGCCCTCAGCGCTCACGGTGATTACCGTGGTGCCGCTGGGGCCTTCGACATGCAGGATATCGGCGGTGTCGACGCCGGCCTCATCCAGCTTGCTTAATAGGAAGTCCGCGTTGGAGTCCTCGCCCACCGCGCCCAGCAACTGGACATTGACACCGAGACGAGCGGCGGCAGACGCCTGATTCGCGCCCTTGCCGCCCGGCAGCACTTTCATGGCACCACCATTGACGGTTTCACCTGGCTTGGGTAGTCGTTTAGTGGTTACGGTGTAATCGGCGTTCATCGAGCCGACCACGATTACCGAGCCCGGCGCATCCTTCAGCGCTTCCAATCGTTCCCGTACGGGCTCGGGCATCTGTTCATGTTCTTCTTCACTTATCACCATGGGCTCCAAGCATAGTAGGCGTCGGGCCCAAATGCGCATATGATCAGCCGCGCAACTTGCGAAGACGCTCGTGCATGGCCACCATCAGCACCAAGAGCACCAGCAAATACCACGGGTAGAGACTGATTGTCGCATATTGCGCGATGATGCCGAACAGTGGCGGCATGAGCAGTGAGCCCACATAGGCGCAGGCCATCTGCACGCCGACGATGGCCTGCGATTTGTCTTCGCCGAAGTAGGCCGGCGTCGAGTGGATGACGCACGGATAAATCGGCGCGCACCCGAAGCCGATGACCACCAGCCCAACGACCACGCCAAGGTGGTGAGGCAATGGCACGAACATGGTGAGGATGCCGGCGAACACCAGCACTTGGCCGAGGCGAATCATGACCGGGTCCTTGAATCGCATGGTCAGGAAGCCGGAAAGCGCACGGCCCACGGTGATGCCTACGTAGAATAGGCTGGCCCAGCTGGCGGCGGTGATCTTGTCGATGCCGCTGTGCATCACCATATAGCTGGAGGCCCACAGGCCCGCCGTAGATTCGACGGCGCAGTAGCAGAAGAACATCACGAGGATTTCCTTGGCACCGCGAATGGCGAGCACGCCGGCCACGCCGAGCGGTTTGCGTTCGGCAACAGACACCCCTTCAGCAGTGCCAAATCTCTCGGCATTGCCGTCAGATGATGCGGTGTCATCGGTCGATTCGCCGACCGCAATTGCGTCACGTTTCTTCCACAGCGGCAGGCTCAGCACCAGGATGACGGTCAGCATCACCTGCAGGATCGCGATGTACCGATAGCCCCACGGCCAGCCTTGGCCTTGAGAGAGCGCATAGCCCATGATGTAGGGGCCGACCGATGCGCCGACGCCCCACATGCAGTGCAGCCAGCTCATATGCCGGCTTTCGTAGTGAATGGCTACGTAGTTATTGAGCGCCGCATCCACTCCGCCCGCGCCAAGGCCGTATGGTATGGCGATGGCCAACAGCACCCAGTAATTCGAGGTAACGGAGAAACCGGCCAAGGCCGCCGCAGTCAACGCCACCGAAACGGCGGTGACCTTGCCTGCCCCGAATTTCAATGTCATTCGGTCCGAAAGCAGTGCCGAGACGATCGTGAACATGGAAATCACCGCGGAGATGCCGCCGGCCCACGCCACCGGCACGTTCAGATCCTGGCTCATGGTGGGCCATGCGGATCCGAGTAGCGAATCCGGCAATCCCAGACTGATAAACGCCACATAGATGACGGCAAGCAACAGACTGGCCATGTCCCATCTCCCATTCACAGTACGGCACCGGTTGTGATAACGATGTCATCAGTCTATCGAATGACTCATGGGCAACACGCATAAAACATATGACAACGTGCTCACCTCAAACGCCAATTACGGAAATTCTCGGTAAGCACGATGTCATTATCAGCGACGTCTTCGATCAGGTATCGATCTTGGAGCGGTCGAAATCGTCGGCGTTGTCGACGATGAACTGCTTGCGCGGCGGCACGTCGTCGCCCATCAGCAGGCTGAAGATCTCGGATGCCTGGGCGGCGTCCTCCATGCGGATGCGGCGCAGCATACGCGTGCGCGGATCCATGGTGGTGTCCGCCAACTGGTCGGCGTCCATCTCGCCCAGACCCTTGTATCGCTGGATGTCGTCGTTGTATCCGATGTGCTTCTTGTCGAGGTCGGCCAGCTTGCCGGCCAGCTCGTCATCGGAATACGTGTAGATATATTCGCCCTTGTGCGAGCCGGTCAACGCGATGCGGTGCAGCGGCGGCACTGCGGCATACACGTAGCCGTGTTCGATAAGCGGCCGCATGTACCGGTAGAACAGCGTCAGCAGCAGGATACGGATGTGCGCGCCATCCACATCAGCATCGGTCATCATGATGATCTTGTGGTAGCGCGACTGTTCGATGTCGAAGCTCTGGCCGGAGCCGGCGCCCACCACCTGGATGATGGCCGCGCACTCCTTGTTGGAGAGCATCTGCGTGATCGACGCCTTCTGCACGTTCAGAATCTTGCCTCGAATCGGCAGCAGCGCTTGGAAACCGGCGTTGCGGGCGGCCTTGGCGGTACCGAGTGCGGAATCACCCTCGACGATGAACAGTTCGGCCACGTCGTCATTGCCCGGCTGGCAGTCGGAGAGTTTGGCCGGCATCGAGGCGGATTCGAGCGCGTTCTTGCGGCGCGTGACCTCCTTGGCCTTGCGCGACTGGATGCGTGCGTGCATTTCGCCGACGATCTTCTCCAGCACGCGGCCGGATTGTTCCTTGTACCCGCGCTTGGAGCCGGTGATCATCTCGCCGAATTGCTTGTCGGTGAGCCGGGTGACGATCGGCTTGACCTGCGCGGTGCCGAGCACATCCTTGGTCTGGCCTTGGAACTGAGGTTCGGCCACGCGTGCGGTGACCACGGCCACGAGTCCGGCTTGGATATCGTCGCGCTCCACCTTCATGGCGGAGTCCTTCATGTTCACCTTGAGCTTGCGGGCGTTGTCTTCCACCGCCTTGCGAATCTGCTTGGTGATGGCGTTCATGAAACCGTCCACGTGAGTACCGCCGCCGGGCGTCTCCACGATGTTCACGAAGCTCATGATTGTGGTGTCATAGCCGTTGACCCATCGCAGGGCGATGTCCACGCCGCAGGTGCGTTCGATTTCCTGGGCGTGCAGTTCGCCGCCCTCACCCACGGCCTGGGTCTCCTCCTTATAGGTGCCCTCGCCTTGGATGCGCCAGATGTCGGAGATCGGCTCGCCTTTGGACAGGAAGTCGACGAAGTCCTTGACGCCGCCTGTGGGCAGGAATTCCACGACGCGCGGGTGCGCGGGCTGTTCGCCGAACGCGCCATCGACGACCTGGTCGCCGGCCGTCAGCGAGAAGTCCTCCTCGGCCGGGCTCTCGGCATCGTCGGACTGGGATTCGGCGGAGTCGTCGAAGAGTTCGGCATCGTTGGACGAGACATCCAAGGCCGGTGCCTGGTCTTGCGCAGGTTCGACTGTTGTGTCATCAGTGGCCTCGACGGTGTCAGTCGCCGCCGTTTCCGGTACGTTTTCGTCGATGATGGTGATTTTGAGGCCGGGCACCAGGAAGCTGGTCTGACGCACGCGGTCGATGAGCTGTTCGTATGAGAACTCGGCGGTTTTGTTGAAGATCTCCGGATCATACCAGTAGCGAATACGGGTACCAGTGGTTTTGGGAGATACCTTGCCGATGATTTCCAGCTCGGTGGGTCGGTTCTTGCGAGTGCGCTTGAACGGGGAATCGGGAGACGGATTGGCCGGGTCGGCATCCGTGTATACGCCAGGGTGACCTTGGTGGAAGGTCATGTGGTGCGTCTTGCCGTCACGATCCACTTCGACGTCCAGTCGGGAGCTCAGGGCATTGACCACGGAGGAGCCCACGCCGTGCAGGCCACCGACGGCGTTATAAGACGAGTTGCCGAACTTGGCACCGGCATGCAGTTTGGTCAGTACGACCTCCACGCCGGACAGGCCGGTTTTCGGTTCCTTGTCCACCGGGATGCCTCGGCCATTGTCCGCGACTTCCACGGAACCGTCGGTGTGCAGGGTGACCACAATGTCGTTGCAGAAGCCGGCCAAGGCCTCGTCCACGGAGTTGTCGATGATTTCCCACAGGCAGTGCATAAGACCCTGCGAGTCGGTGGTGCCGATGTACATGCCCGGACGCTTGCGTACCGCATCCAAGCCCTCAAGAACAGCTAGGTCCTTGGCGCCGTATTCTTCTTTGGGCATACAGTCCTATTTTTCTCTTCAAATGCTTGGCTCCCCTCACAGAGGGGAGCCAGATGATCATTGATCCAGGAAGTCGCGCAGGGTCTGCGAACGGGACGGGTGGCGCAGCTTGGACATGGTCTTGGACTCGATCTGACGGATGCGTTCACGGGTCACGCCATACACACGGCCGATGTCGTCCAGCGTCTTCGGCTGGCCGTCTTCCAGGCCATAGCGCATCTTGATGACGCCGGCCTCACGCGGAGACAGGGTTTCCAGCACCTGCTTGAACTGTTCCTGCAACAGGGAGAAGGCCACGGCGTCGGACGGAGCGATGGCGTCGGTATCCTCAATGAGGTCACCGAACTCGGAATCGCCATCCTCGCCAAGCGGGGTGTGCAGGGAAATCGGCTCGCGGCCGTACTTCTGCACTTCCTGCACCTTCTCAACCGGCATATCCAGCTCGCGGGCCAGCTCGTCCGGCGTAGGTTCACGCCCCAGATCCTGCAGCATCTGGCGCTGTACACGGGACAGCTTGTTAATCACTTCGACCATGTGCACAGGCACGCGAATGGTGCGGGCCTGATCGGCCATGGCACGGGTGATGGCCTGACGAATCCACCACGTGGCGTAGGTGGAGAACTTGAAGCCCTTCTTCCAATCGAACTTCTCGACGGCACGAATCAGACCAAGGTTGCCTTCCTGGATCAAATCAAGGAAGAGCATGCCACGACCCGTGTAACGCTTGGCGAGCGAGACCACAAGTCGCAGGTTGGCTTCCAGCAGATGGTCCTTAGCCTTCTTGCCGTCGGCAGCGGCCCACTTGAGTTCACGCTTGCGCTTGAACTCCATGCCTTCACTTTCGGTGTCGAGCAGGTGCTGGGCGTACAGGCCGGCCTCGATGCGCTCGGACAGGTCAACTTCCTGTTCGGCGTTCAGCAGGCTCACACGGCCGATCTGCTTCAGGTAGTCCTTGACCGGGTCGGCGGTTGCGCCGGCCGCGATCACACGACGCTTCGGATTGCCCGAAGGGATGATGTTCTCTTCCTCATCATCCGTGTCGGAGACCACGTAGGCACCCTTTTCCTTGGGCTGCTCGGGTGCCTTGGACTTGGCTTCTTCCTCGTCCTCGTCGTCTTCCACATCGTCGTCGTCGGCATCGCCTTCGTCAACGTCGTCAAGATCCTCGCCGAGGTCGTCAACATCCAAATCGTCGTCGTTGACCTCGGCATCGTCATCAAGCTCGTCATCGACCTGAGTGTCCTCGTCTTTGACGAGCTCATCGTCCTTGGCCTTCTTCGCGGTTTTCTTCGCGGCGGACTTGCGCGTGGTCTTTTTCGAGGGCTCTGCGGACTTGGACTTCTTGGCAGAAGTCTTGCGCGCGGTGGTCGTAGAGCTGGCCTTCTTCTTGGTCTCGGTCTCCTCGCTGGACTCGGCTGTCTGCTTGGTTGCCGTCGTTTCCTTCGTGGCCAAAACTGCTCCTTCTGATCTCTCGCCGTGAAGTGCATATACCACACGGGCCCACTTCTGGCAAGGGCAAATCGTCAACTATGTGAGTAAACCACCCTCCACGGACGATTATTCCCACATCGTTGCCCGACGTGTTGCCGATCACCACACGCTTTCCTTCCGCGCATCGCGCGTAAAACCTCGGAAATCCGCCGTTTCTGTTCATTCAGCCCGAGCACCATGCCGGTGCCACGCCTCGATCGGCGGCTGAGAATATCATCGCCGCCAGCGAACAATCCTCATCGAGCAGCAGGCATCGCAAGGCGAACACCATTGCTCGCGGATCGCCCAGCCACCATAAGGTGTAGGCGATTACGGCCAATGGCTGTATGCAGTACGGCACCGGTGAGGCTTCGGCGATATCGAGCAACATACCGATGCCGGTATGGCAACGCTCCTTATCCGGCATCATGCCTTCATCCTCGAATGCGCAGGTCAGCAGCTCGCCCATTCGTGTTCTCGTACGCGCCAGATGCGGTCGCGCCGCGAATTCCATGAGCCATGACTTGGGGCAACGGCTTTCATCAATAACCAACGAGAGAATCAGCGCATCACGAATCGATAAGGTCTCGCGCATGCCCACCGCAAACGCGGCCATCGTCTCTCGGCCTAGGTCGGTGTTCCCGGCATCGAGGCAAGACAGCCATTCGTCCAATGGTTCGGCCACCCAGTCGGCATTAGCCTGTTGCGCGCCTCGAAGTCGGCGATCATTGCGAAATTCCTGTGATCTCGTCTTCAACTCGTCAAAGACAAAGGGCTCCGTCTGCTCGGCGGCGTGCCGTTTGGCGTGTCGGTTCTTACGCGGCTTGTGTGGCGTGTTGTTGTTCATCATGTCCTCCTTGACTAATGGTGTGCAATCTATTGGTGTTGTGGTGCACGCTGAGCCAGGTAGCTCACGCACCGAGTGGGTGTGCCCACTATGGCTGAAAACGCCGTATGACGCAGGAAAAAACGACCATTGTGGTTCTAGCTTCAAAACCCTTGATTTCCAACGTTCTTGTGTTCTTCAAACCCTGTGGATAAGTTATTAGGCATGTGC
>UMGG01050041.1_pt1 | contig 13995 bp, 10 predicted proteins | sample 1965211 | NCBI WGS metagenome assembly UMGG01 (sample SAMEA4836064, study PRJEB28245) | human gut metagenome | biome: gut microbiome; material: fecal sample | place: Denmark | collected 2008 | reverse complement strand
GAAACATTTGCCGAGATGGGAGAAGAGGAAAAAAACAAGATAAGCCATAGGGCACGAGCGGTAAAAAAGTTATCGGATTTTTTTAATACACTATAATCGTTTGATATGTTGAAAAGAATATCGGGTTTAATAGGTTTCGTTATATTGTCGTTTACGGTTGCGACCTATGCTCAATTGGCCGTGGGCGATTGGCAGATTTATACTTCGACGGGAACTCCTGTAAAGGTCATAGATACGCCTCAGAGGGTTTACTATGTGTCGGGTAGGAGTCTTTTTGGTTTCGATAAGGAGACGGAAGAGATGGAATCTTACAGTAAGAACAATATATTGAACGATATAGATATAGCTAATATTTATTATAATTACGATAAAAAGTATCTGGTTATCGTGTATGCCAACTCCAACGTAGATATTTTGCACGACAATGGAAAAGTGTTTAATATACCGGATATTAAGAATGCCATATTGACTACGGCAAAAGGTATCAACGATGTAAAATTTTACGGTGATAGAATTTATTTGGCTACCGACTTTGGTATCGTTGTTTTGAACGATAAGAAAAATGAAGTGAGCGAATCTTATAATTACGGAAAAAAAATCAGTCTGATAGGGGCTTGCGACAAGTATTGGTTTTTTGTTGCCGATGATGGTCTTTATTATATAAATAGCGATGCCATCAAGTACGATATCGCCAAGTGGGTTTTATTGGACGATGTACCGGGAACTACTATTTATGCGCTTATGCCTTTCAACGATAAATATTTGTTTTATTCTAAGGGCGGCAATCTTCATTTCCTCGATATAAATAACGGGTTGTCTCTATTGGGAACCTTGAATATGGGAGTGATGAATGTAGATAAATATTATGACGGGTTTGTTTTGAGAGGATATGTTTATGTCGCTTTCTGTAAACCGGATATAGTGAATGGAGCTATACAGTTCGATGGTATTTTCAATTTTCAAAATCAATCGGATTATTTGGTGAATGTGTTGACTTCTTCATACGAAAAAGATATGTCTATATGGGCTTTGGGAGAAAGCGGTTTGTGTCATTTCAGTATGGGGAATAATCAATTCGTTATGTTGAAGGAACCGTTTTTGCCCAATGTATCGAATGTGGCAGACCCGTGGAATCTCGTTATTAACGATCATAAACTTTATGTAAGTAATTCGGGTCCCCGTAGAGGAACCGAAGATCAGTACGTGCAAACAAAAATAAGCGTATTGGATCAGGGAAACTGGTCTGTAATCGATGTGGGAGAAGTGCCGTTGGAAAATGGTAAAACAGGGAATAGAATATATTCGAGTTATAATATGGCATTCGATCCCGATGATTCCAACACCTTTTATATAGGAACTTGGTTCGAAGGCATATATAAGATTTCGGGGACAGAATGTGTAGGACATTATACGTCGTTGAATTCGCCGCTTTCTAAGGGTTGGGCTATGGCTGTGCCTAATATTGTTTTTGATAGAGATGGTAATCTTTGGATAGCACATGCGGGCGATGTGGGCGTAAGTATGTTGCCTAAGGCCAAGCAATCTATCGATACAGATGAATTGAAAGCGAGCGATTGGTATCAATTCGGTTATTCGGAAATAAAGAATAATAAATATGCCAAACTGCTTATACCGAATCATTCTACGGCAAAATGGGTCGTTTATGGGAATTGGCCCGGTTCTATATTCGCTTTTGACGATAAGGGCACATATAATACGATAGCCGATGACAGGACGAAAAATATAGTTTCGTTTATGGATCAGGATAATAAAACGTTTACTCCGAATTATTATACCTGCATAGAAGAGGATAACAACGGTCAGATATGGATAGGAACTTCGTCCGGGCCTATCGTGATTACGAATCCGGACCATGTTTTTAGCGACAGTTTCCGTTGTACTCGAATAAAAATAGCCCGTAACGACGGGACGGATAATGCCGATTATTTATTACAGAATATCAATATTACCGACATATTCGTAGATGGCGCCAATCGTAAGTGGATAGGAACCCGAGAATCGGGATTGTATTTGGTAAGTGCCGACGGGTCGGAGATTTTGAACCACTTTACGACAGAGAACAGTAAACTGCTTTCGAATCATGTAACCGAAGTAATCGTCGATCCGGTAACGGGTGTGGCTTATATAGGAACGACCAGCGGCTTGGCTGCTTATCGGTCCGATGCTGTACAATCGTCCGACGATTATAGTAATGTCTACGCTTTTCCCAATCCGGTGAGACCCGATTATGAAGGTTGGATATCGGTGACAGGATTGATGGAGAATAGTTTGGTGAAGATTACCGATACGGCGGGTAACTTGTTTTTTCAAGGTTATTCCAATGGCGGACAAATATCGTGGGACGGCAGGGATCGTAGCGGTAATCGGGTGAAAACTGGCGTGTATCTTGTTTTCGCCTCTTCCGGTGGTTCGTCGAAACAATCGGGAGTAGTTACTAAAATTTTAGTTGTCAATTAATTAAAGTATATGCATCCTCTTCGATTATTCGAATATTGCCCTCGTTGCGGTTCTCATCGTTTCCAAGAGAACGATGCTTCTTCCAAACGTTGCGAGGATTGTGGCTTTGTGTATTATCTTAATCCAAAAGCATCGGTAGCGGCATTCGTTATGGATAGGCAATCGAGAATTTTAGTTTGTCGCAGGGCGTTCGATCCGTCCAAAGGCATGCTGGATTTACCGGGTGGGTTTACAGAATGCGGAGAAACAGTAGAGGAGGCTGTTGTTCGGGAATTGTCGGAAGAGATAGGTTGGAAACCGAAACAGATGAAGTATTTGTGTTCTTTCCCGAATGTCTATCGTTATTCGGGTTTCGACGTACACACGATGGATTTGTTTTTTCTCTGCCGAAGCGATGAAGATATGAGCGATTTGAAAGCGCATGACGATGTTGCCGAATGTTTCTGGTTGCGGAGGGAAGAAATCGAACCCGAGAAATTTGCTTTTCAATCTATTCGTAAGGCTGTCGATAGATTATTGAAAGACGATAAATACTGGGTTAAGGATTAAAAAAGATTGGGAAACCACTCTTTCAGATAGTTGATACCGATTACCACCAAGTAGTATCGGGAGAATTTTCCTACCATCATGGAGAGTAACGTGCCGAGAGGATTGGCTCTGAGTAGTCCGAGAGCCACGATCATGATGTCGCCGATAACCGGAATAAAGACGAAGAATCCGAAAAGAGAGCCTTTCCCTTTCAGAAAGCGTTGCATTTTCGAGAGTTTTTCTTCCGGTATTTTCAGATAGGTATGTATCCACTCTGTTTTTCCCAAGTAGCCTATATAATAACAAGTGACGCCTCCCAACCAGTTTCCCAAAGTGGCAGAGAATACACAGCCCCAAGAATCGTATCCGGCTATTAAAAGAAGTCCCAGCACGGCTTCGGAACTGAACGGAATTATGCTTCCGGCCAGAAACGCCGCTATGAAAAGACCGAAGTATCCCCACTCGCTCAAACCGGCAATAAATTCCATACGAACAATCCTGTGTAAAGGGTTAATATGAGATAGAACAACACTACTCCGTATTTTTTCGTATTGTTCGTGAAGAAAAATGCGGCTTGCATGGCAACTGCCATATTTAGGACAGGCAGATAGAGGGTATAGTTTCTATAATCTATAATCAGAAGTATGTCGGAGTAGACCGACAATAGGTTTATAAAGCCGTTATAAGCTCTTGTTTGGCGTTTTTCGTTGAATGTGGTATATAGTGTCGCTGTACCGGAGAAAAGTCCTAAAAGCGCAGTTAAAACGATTGTCCAGAATTGTGGGTCGTTAAAGGGGAGTGTTTCGGGTATATGAAACGTAAAATCGGGAATCAATGCAGACAATCCGGAGAAAGGCATGATTCCTATTCCGATCAATATCCAGAACGGGGTGGCGAATCCGATGAATGCTCCTAACAGGGATTTCAGCGTGAAATACCTTATTTGCGCGAATCCGATGATAAACAGGGGTATGTAATAAGCAAATTCGGGACAGAACAGGGTACATAGGGAAATGATTCCCATCATTAGAAATGCCGGTTGTGCCCTTTCTTGCTGATAAGCCGAGAAAAAAGAAAACAAAATCGTCGTTAGAACCACAGCCATTATGTTTCCGTTGCATAAGAGCGAAAGGGACGGGGAACAGACTTCCAACAACAGAAAAAATAGGAATGGAAGCAATGTGTGTTTCTGAATAAGAGAGAAAAGGTTGTTGATACGCAACAGCAGAATACCCCCGGATAGAATGAGAATGCTGTTGACCGAATGGTTCGATAGGGGGGAGGAAAGCCATCTTTCGGCACTCGGAAACAAGATTCCGGGACTCCCTTCGCAAGGGAGATATGTTGCGAACCGGCTTGTGAGATATACACCGGTCAGATAGAAAACAATCGATCCAACCAGTGTATATTTATTGTTTATGAATGATTTCAGATTCATTGTTTTACAAGTCGGCGCCTATGTCGGAACGGAAATATTTACCTTCGAAAGAGACGGCTTTGGCACTTTTGAAAGAGTTTGCCAAAGCCTCTTCTTTGGTCGCACCGTATGAGCTGAGGGCGATGACGCGTCCGCCGGAGGTTACGATTTTCCCGTTTTTGAATGTCGTTCCGGCATGGAACGGAATGCTGTCCGTCACTAAATCCAGTCCTGTGATATCCTTGCCTTTTTCATAGGAACCGGGATAGCCACCCGATACCAGCATAACGGTTACGGCAGCCCGTGGGTCTTCTGTCAACTCTTTTTCCCGGAGCGTTCCTTGTGCCACACCTTCGAGCAGGTCGACCAAGTCGGATTGAATGCGCAACATGACGACTTCGGTTTCGGGGTCTCCCATACGAACGTTGTATTCGATCACCATCGGTTCTCCTTGTACGTTGATCAATCCCAAGAATATGAAACCCTTGTACGTGATATTTTCTTTTTTCAAACCTTCGATGGTGGGTTTTACGATGCGCTCTTCCACTTTTTTCATGAACGTGGCATCGGCGAACGGTACGGGTGAAACGGCTCCCATGCCGCCGGTATTGAGTCCGGTATCGCCCTCTCCTATGCGTTTGTAATCTTTGGCAACGGGGAGTATGCGGTAATCTTTGCCGTCGGTGAGAACAAAGACAGAACATTCGATGCCCGATAGAAATTCCTCGATAACCACGGTTTTACTGGCATTCCCGAACATGCCGTTCAACATTTGTTTCAATTCGTCTTTCGCCTCTTGCAGGTCGTTTATGATAAGTACGCCCTTGCCTGCCGCCAATCCGTCGGCTTTAAGCACGTAAGGGGCTTTCAACGTTTCGAGAAAGGTATATCCCGCTTCCAGATTTTCCTGCGTGAAACTTTCATATCGGGCCGTGGGTATATTGTGACGCATCATGAATCCTTTGGCAAACTCCTTGCTGCCTTCCAAGCGGGCGCCTTCCTTCGACGGGCCTATAACAGGTATGTTTTTCAACTCCTCGCAAGATACGAAGTAGTCGTATATTCCTTTTACCAATGGGTCTTCGGGGCCCACAACGACCATATCGATATGTTTTTCCACTGCAAATTTTCCGATGGCATCGAAGTCGGTCGCCGGTATCGCCACGTTCGTACCTATGGCTGCGGTTCCGGCATTTCCCGGTGCGATATAGAGTTTGTCGGTTTTTGGACTTTGCTTTATCTTCCAAGCTAAGGCGCATTCGCGACCTCCCGATCCTAATAATAGAATATTCATTGTATGGAGTTTTTAGGTTTATTCTGGTTTGTCGGAGTCTTTTTTACGATTGTCGTCCGACGGTTTTATGGAGGGCTGCTTGAAGGTTACGAATTTCCGAAAAGCCGCTTCTCCGTGCAAGCGTTCCGATTTTTCGCCGTCGGGTTTGAACCGCTCCGGACGATCGAATGTTTTTTTCCCTATGGGTTTTCCCGGTTTGGAATCCCGGCGGAACGAAGGTTTCCCCGATCGGTCGAAACGTTCTGTTTTGTCGCTTCGTCGGTCGCTGTCGTATGTCCTTTTTCTATCGAAAGGAGCTTTGCCTCGCAGATTGGTTCGACGAGTTTGTCCCTCCCGTTTATCCAAGTTTTTGCCTTCTTCTTTGAATTCTTTGTATCGGCCGTCGAAAATCTCGTATTTCCGGTATTCGCACTCCAAAGCTCCGTTCATCAGGTCTATTTTTACCGAGGGTTTCAGCCCTATTTTATCGAAGCATTCTTTGTGGTAACTGATGATCCATGCATCGTACCCTTTGAAAACATGCTTTAAACGGTTGCCTATCGATTCGTACAGCCCGAACAAATCGCTCGATGAGATACGTTCTCCGTAAGGGGGATTGGTGATGAGAATGCCTTGTTCGGACGGAGCGGTCTCGTATCGTTGTATAGGCATGATTTTGAGATCGATGTATTTGGCTACTCCGGCGCTTTTTATGTTTTTTGTCGCGATGTCGATCGCTCGCGGGGAAATGTCGGAGCCATATATGCGATGGGTAAACTCCTGTTCGTGACTATCGTCGTTGTAGAGCGTTTCGAACAGTTCTTCGTCGAAATCTTTCCATCTTTCGAAAGCGAAACTTTTCCTGAAAATACCGGGATATGTATGGGTGGCGATCAAAGCGGCTTCGATGAGAATGGTTCCCGACCCGCACATCGGGTCTATAAAGTCGGTTTCTCCGTGCCACCCCGTTTTCAATATCATTCCGGCGGCCAATACTTCGTTGATGGGGGCTTCGGTTTGTCCCACGCGGTATCCTCGCTTGTGCAGAGACTCTCCCGAACTGTCGAGCGACAGCGTGCAGCTCATGTGCGATATATGGAGATTCAATACGAGTTCCGCTCCGTTCAACCGCACCGAAGGTCGTTTGCCTGTCTTCTCCATGAAATAGTCGGCAATGGCATCTTTCGCTCGGTAGGTCACGAATTTGGAATGTTTGAAACAGTCGGAATAGGTGACGGAGTCGATCGAGAATGTCGTTTCGGGGGAAAGCAGGGTATCCCATTCGAACGCTTTCATTTTCTCATAGACTTCGTCGGGGTTCGACGCTTCGAATTTATAAATAGGTTTCAGTATTCTCAGAGCCGTTCGACAGGCCAAATTGGTTTTGTAAAGAAGGGTCTTGTCTCCGTGGAAGGATACCATTCTTCGACCTATTTCTATATCCTCGGCTCCCAGATTTTTTAATTCTTCTGCCAGAACATCTTCGAGTCCTTGAAAAGTTTTCGCTACGATTTCAAATTTTTCGGTATTCACGATGGTGTGTATTGTATTTATTTCTTATGGTTTTGCTTTGGCTTGTACAAGGCGTTCCCCGGGAGCTACGTTTTCGGTAACCCAGATGTTTCCGCCGATTACAGCACCTTTTCCTATGGTGATTCTTCCCAATATGGTGGCGTTGGAATAGATGATGACATCGTCTTCTATGATGGGATGCCGGGCGATACCCTTAATGGGATTGTTGTTTTCGTCCAGTGGAAAACTGCGAGCGCCCAACGTTACTCCCTGATATAGCTTCACTCTGTTTCCGATAACGGAGGTCGCTCCGATTACGACTCCGGTTCCGTGGTCTATGGCGAAATATTCCCCGATAACGGCTCCCGGGTGTATATCTATTCCGGTTTCGGAGTGAGCCATTTCGGTAATGATACGGGGAATCAAGGGGACGTCCAGTTCTAACAGTTTATGGGCGATGCGATAGTTGCAAATCGCCCGGATAGCGGGATAGCACAGAATAACTTCGGCTTTGTTTTGTGCTGCCGGATCCCCGTTGTACATGGCCGTGACATCGGTGGATAGGATGCGGCGCATTTCGGGTAGGAAAGTGATAAAGTCGATCGCTTTCTGTTCGGCCGATTCCTGTAACTGTTTTAAGTAGCTGTCTGTATGATCGGTGTTTTTTTGGAATAATAATCCTGCCGAGATTTGTTTGACCAATACTTCGAAAAGTTTTTCGGTATTGATACCCGTGTGGTAGAGCAAATTTTCTTTGCTTACGTCGGGTAGTCCGTAGAATCCCGGAAAAATGAGCGATCGGCAGAGCGATATGAGTTCTTGCAGTTGTTTTTCGGAGGGAAGTACTTCTCCCCTGCATCGTTGATGATGCAACTCTTCGAGAGAAAGAAAATCGGATAGTTTTTTTACAGTCTCTTTCAGTCTGTCTGCGTATTCGTAGCTACTCATGTGCAAAGATGGGTATTCGCATTTTGTGCAAAGATAACAAAGATAGCCGATAATAGTGCTTTTACGGAATGATTTCTTAGGCGTTTTGGAGAATAAGAATCGATTCCGGACCCATATTCATCAGCAGGTCGATGATACTTAGGTCGGGCTGGAAACCATATTTTTCGGAGAATACCTGATAGTAGGGTTTCGGTTGTACGGGTAAAATGGTTTCGGCTTTTCTTTTCTTGGGGTGTATGGCATCTCTCAGGTCTGTTTCCCCGGGAGCAGGTTCGGAGTAAGACGAACTGTATTCTATATGCGGTTCAAGGCCTATGAGGTCGCATACGGTGCGGCGTATTTCTTCATTGAAATCCAATAGAAATTCGTACCGCTTCTCGAAGAACGGGCGTATATCGTCTTGGTAGTATTCGAAAAAAGGGGAGGACCCGTATGCCGAAGCGATAGCGTTCCAATGCAAATGCCTCCACTCTCCGTGGTCGGAGATACGAATGTCTTTCGTAGGACATTTAATCGTGTCGGGTTTGACGATAGGGACGGACAGTGCCAATAGTCCGTTCGCTCCGGCTATGTGGCAGCGGTTCCGATAAGTTTGTTTCGTATAGTTGCACCACTGTTCGATGACTATCCGATCGTATCGGAGGAATGATGCGTAGTAGGATACCGGAGCGAAATAGGCGGTAGATAGATATACTGTACTCATAATTCGGTTTTGAAGAAACGATCGGTGCGTAGCGATTGCCAAAACGGTTTTTCGGTATTTCTCGAATAACCTATGCATACGCCTTTACCGATGAGGTGGGAGTGGGGGAGAACTCCGAAAGAACGGGAGTCGGACATGCCGGCTCTGTTGTCTCCTATTACCCAATAATAGCTTTGAGTGAGCCGGCATGAGGTTAACTCCTTCCCGTTTTCATAGATTTTTCCGTTGTCGTACTCTACTTTGCGGTTTTCATATCGGGTAAGTATGCGGTGGAGAAACTCTGCATTTTGGGGAGTGATGTGTATTTGTTCATTTTTTCGGGGAAGGGCGATTTCATAAAAATCTCTTTTCAGAAATACCGGATAGAGTAGGGAGTCGGCCGATAGTTGTCTCCTTACTTTTTCGTAGTCATACCGGGAGAGAAACAATAGGCGGCTGTCTTTCAATTTACCTTGCTCGACAAAGAAGGAATTGTTTTGTCTCATCATTCGATTTACCCGATGTTCGAGGGAATCGGGCGAAAGATAGGCTTCGAGGATAAGAGGTGGCTGGGCGACGGGCTTGTGATTAACGAACAGTTTGTTACCTGTACTTTTGATCGTGTCGCCGGGCAAACCTATGCAACGGGCAATGGCAATTTCGGTTACACCCGATTGGGTTTGAGCGATTTCGGGTAATTCGAACACCAAGACATCTCGGTATTTCGGGTTTCGGTTTCCCCACCGCAACGACCACTTATCGACCCATAGCCGGTCTCCCGGCAACAGGCTGTTTTCCATCTGGCCGGGAGTAATGCGATAGGGTTCTATGATGAAAAAACGAATGAACCATACACTCCCGATAATGATGATTACCGTGAAGAAAATCGTACGTATGGTTTCTTTTTTCATGCTTAGGGCATAGAATATCTATTTGTAAAAATTGAGACGGTTTCTTAGTTCACGAGGCTATCCACCGACCGGAACATTCGGTTGAAACGGATTTTCCCGTCGAAAAATCCTTTATCTTTGTCGAGCGATAAGAATACGAACATCGGTTTGCCCACGATGTGGTCTTCGGGAACGAATCCCCAGTAGCGGGAATCGGCCGATTTATCCCGATTGTCGCCCAACATCATGTAATAATCCATTTTGAAAGTATAAGAGTCGGTTTCTTTTCCATTGATATATATTTTGCCGTCTCTGACTTGCAGGTCGTTATGCTCGTAGTTCCTTATGGGGCGTTCGTAAATGGGCAAGTTTTCGAGGGTCAGTTTCAAAGTGGCTCCTTTTTTGGGAATCCATACCGGCCCGTAATCGGAGCGGGTCCATGTGTTCGAGCGAACTAATGGGTAGGTCTGACCTCCGAAGAATCCGGGTTCTCCTACAATCTGTTCTATCGAAGTATCTTTTTTCATCATGTCGATCATCGCCTGTGTCAAAGGCAGTTCGTAAACGGGATTCATGCTTCCGTCGGGGTTGGGGAGAAGCCCCCAGCTTTCGAGGTTCATACGGGCGTTGAGGCTCGATACGTCGATAGGTACACGGTCTTCGACACTGATACCCCATTTTTCAAAGTCATTGTTACCGAGATAGCGTCCGTTGGTTCTAACCAAATAGTTTAACTGCATGTTTTTGGGGCGGGGTTGTTTCACTCCGTCGATGTAGATGTCGTTATTGACAATGCTGAACGTGTCGCCCGGTAAGCCCACACATCGTTTCACATAGTTTTCCCGGCGATCGACCGGACGGTAAATAATATCGCCGTACAGAGCCTTGTTGCGGTTTACGGCTTCCCGGCCTTCGAGGAAGCACAGGGTGTAATAATCCGGGTTGGGTTGTTTCACGGCTACCGTATCGCCTGCCGGAAAGTTGAAGACGACGATGTCGTTGCGTTTCACCGGGCCGAATCCTTTGAGACGGTGGTAGTCCCATTGGGGCCATTCGATGTAAGATTTCGTGTTGAGAAGAGGTATGGTATGCTGGGCGAGCGGGAAGTGTAACGGTGTGTTGGGGACACGAGGGCCGTAACTCATCTTGCTGACCAATAGGAAATCGCCTACCAATAGCGATTTTTCGAGAGAAGAAGAGGGTATCTGATAGTTCTGAAAGACGAATATAAAAATGAAATAAACCAACACTAAGGCATAGACGATGGCATCGACCCATTCCATCACCGTTCGAACGACCGGATTTTTACTGGTTTTCCACCACCCCCACGGAATATATTGGGTGAGATAGATGTCGATGAGTAGCAACAGGCCGAACAATACATAGTAATTGTTTAGCCAAATAGTCCACCCTATATATAACAAAGCCACGATGGAGAAACGTATCCAGCGAGTTTTTTTCACACGTTTCAATCGTTCTGCCAGACTGTATTTGTCGTTGGTTGTCGTTTGATTCATAACGGTTATATGTTATTTGAGGAATGAGAATAAATCTTGCATGGTGAGAAATCCCTTTTTCCCGACGGTAAATTCGGCGGCGATGACGGCTCCGAGGGCAAACCCTTTTCTGTTTTTCGCCTCATGGGTGATGCGTATCGTATCCACTGCACTGTCGTAGACGATGGTGTGTGTACCGGGTATTTCCCCTTCGCGTCGGGCGGTGATATGAATACTGTCATCGGTGACCGGCATATTTTCGCTCCACGAATGTTTCGCATCGAGTTGGCCGATAATATCTTCGGCCAAAGTAATAGCGGTCCCGCTGGGGTGATCGAGTTTATGAATGTGGTGTATCTCTTCTATTTCTACCGAATATTGGGGGAAATGGTTCATGATACCTGCCAGATATTTGTTAACGGCAAAGAAGATATTAACTCCCAAACTGAAATTCGAGGCATAGAAAAAAGTCTGGCCTTTCTCGCAGGCCTCGCGTATTTCCGGTAAATATTCCAGCCACCCCGTAGTGCCCGATACTACGGGTACGCCGGCCGCGAAAGCCCGCCGATAATTGTCGACGGCGACCGACGGAGCCGTGAACTCGATGGCGACATCGGCGCTTTTGAATGAAACTGAATCGAAATCTTCCTGATTGTCTTTGTCGATGCGACAAACGATTTCATGCCCACGGGACAGAGCCGCTTCTTCGATGGCATGTCCCATTTTTCCATATCCTATGAGTGCTATTTTCATATCGAACTTCTGTTACAAAACATCTCGGTTTGTACCGATTAATTCAACAAGGTTTGTTTAATTTGTAGTGACAAAGATAGCGAAAGGTGGGAGCAGGACAAAACAAACTTGTTTGTTTTTCATTTATACACTTAAAGATAGTGAAAGGTGAGCGCAAAGGCAAATGGAAATCACATTTCCGGCTTGACTATGCCGAACCGTTTCCTATATTCTACAAAGATAGTGAAAATCGAAAAAAATTCGTCTTAAAACGGTTTTATGGAAAAGCTCATGCAATATATCTGGCAACATCGGTTGTTCGACCATACGAAGTTGGTCACGACGGACGGCCGTAAATTGAGGATAATCGATAACGGACAATTAAACACCGATTCGGGTCCCGACTTTTTCAATGCGAAAATTTCTCTCGACGGTTGCGTATGGGCAGGTAATGTGGAGATGCATCGACGTGCATCGGACTGGCGGCGGCACAATCACCATCTCGACCCGGCTTACGATTCGGTGGTTCTGCATGTGGTCGAGGTAGCCGATACGCCGGTTTGTCGCACGAACGGAGAGGAGATTCCCACGTTGGTGTTGTCGTGCTCTCCGTCGTTTCGTTCCGATTATGAAACTTTGGTTTCTCATTCTTCCTCGCAATCTTGCGCCCCCCATATTGCGGAGTTGGGGCCGATTGTCTTGTCCGACTGGATTTCTTCTCTCGCTATCGAACGGTTACAATCGAAGTCGCAGCGGCTGCACGATTGGTTGGATTTGTATAAAGGAAATTGGGAGGAGGTCTGTTATGTTGTCATCTCCCGCAGTATGGGATTCGGTATCAACAGCGATGCTTTCGAGCGGTTGGCACGTAGTCTTCCGTTGCGATTTATGCAAAAACATGCCGATTCTCTGTCGCAAGTCGAGGCTTTCCTGTTCGGGCAGGCGGGGCTGTTGGCCGAGGGCGAGTGTCCCGGAGACGACTATTATGCGAGATTAGTCAATGAATATGCTTTTTTGAAAAATAAATTCGGGCTGACACCGATTAACCGGGACAGTTGGAAATTCTTCCGGTTGCGTCCGGCTAATTTCCCTCACAGACGATTGGCGATGCTGGCTCAATATATTCATCGGGGTTTTGATCTGTTTTCCCGGATTTGCGAGGCGGGTAACGAAGAAGAATTGCACCGAATTTTCAAGGTGGAACTTTCGGGGTATTGGACCACGCATTATCTGTTCGGACATGTGTCGCCCGAATCTCCGGTCGTTTTGGGTGAGTCGGCTATCGATATTGTGCTTATCAATGCGGTAGCACCCTTATTGTATGCCTACGGTATGTATGTCGGCAATGAAGATATGACCGACCGGGCTCTCTCGTTGCTCGAATCGCTACGTCCCGAAAAGAATTCGATCGTACATCGTTTTTCCGATATAGGAATACGGGTGACGAATGCTATGGAAAGCCAAGCTGTCATACAATTGAACAACGAGTATTGCCAGACTCATAAATGCCTTTATTGCCGGATAGGTCATAAATTACTTTCTCGTTCGGCGATGAAGTTGGGGTGAGTTTGGAGGGTGAATAAGATGGCTCGGCCGATAATTAGTGAGGATTGTCCTTGTGTATTTCCAACCCCTCTCTCCGTCGCTACTGCTCCTTCGGTCTCTCCTCTATATTTTGCTGTGCAAAACACAGGGGAGAAGTGTGGATACCTTCGATAACAGGAACAGGATAGCGTATCTCTCTCCGTCGCTGCATGCCACCTCCCCTACATGGCTAACGCCACACACACGTAATGCTACGGGGCACGGCAAGGGAGGAGTCTAAAATATTCAAAGTAACATTTCACGACACCTTTCGAAGCCCCACATTCCACAGGGCGATGAAATAAAGAGTGATGCCCCGTAGGACGAAACGGGCGGGACATCGTGAAAAAACGACAAAGCCCGGCAGGAAATTTTTCCTGCCGGGCTTCGTTCATAAGGGAAGTTTTCCCCCTGTCTTATTTCTTAATGAATTTCACTACTTCCTCGGCTTCTGC
>UMGG01048229.1_pt1 | contig 14100 bp, 13 predicted proteins | sample 1965211 | NCBI WGS metagenome assembly UMGG01 (sample SAMEA4836064, study PRJEB28245) | human gut metagenome | biome: gut microbiome; material: fecal sample | place: Denmark | collected 2008 | reverse complement strand
TGAGATTAAACAGGGGCAAGACCAGATTCAAGGCGGTCAGCCCGTCTTCTCCAATGCCATTCGCAACAAAGAACGTATCCGCTAAAATATAACAGGACGTTCCCAGCATCGCCAGCATATTCAAGCTGACATAGTGCAGAAAAGCGGATAACGTGGATGGTGGTCGAATGGTTTTTGTCATAGCAATTCCTTCCTTTCTCCATTTATTTATTTATTTCAATCCACTCCCCCGTAAAGAGGGAGACTATCGTTGGCAGGGTCAACTTTCAACAATATAACACAGCTACTTTGAAAAGTCAAGCGGTTCTGTTCCGCAAAAAATCCATGTTTTCCTATTGACATTTGATTCCGAACGTGGTATAATAACATGAAATTGAAAATCAATTTCAAATTCGATTTGATTGAACTGACAACCAATAGGGGGAATCCTCATGAAATGGAAACGCTTTTTCAGCTGCCTGCTCTGCGGGGTGCTGTTGCTCTGCGGCTGTACGCCAGCCGCAAACTCTGCAACGACTTCCCATCAACTGGAACTCGTTACAACACTTTTTTGTTACTATGACTTCGCCCGTGCCATCCTGAAAGACACGGACACCATTCACCTTCGCTTGCTGCTCTCCCCCGGCATGGAGAGCCATTCTTTTGAGCCTGCTCCGTCCGATATTCTCGCCATTCAGAACGCCGACCTCTTTCTCTATAACGGCGGACATATGGAAGAATGGGTGTCGCAGGTGCTCGATTCCGATGAACAATCCCACCCAGACCGCATTGTCCGTTGTATGATGGACTACGCTCCGCTGCTGGAAGAAGTGGAACTAGAGGGCAGTGAATCGGAACACGACCACGACCATGACCATGACCATGACGACCACGACCATGACCACGAGGGCGAAAGTGAAATGGAATATGACGAACACATCTGGACTTCTCCGGTGATTGCAAAGGATTTGCTCTATGTCACCAGAGATGCCATCATTCAAGCCGACCCTGCCAACGCTGCCACCTATCAGAAAAATGCGGATGCCTATGCGGCTCAGCTGGATGCCCTCAACGAATCCTTTACTGATTATTTCGCCGAACCGGAACACCGCACGCTGTTATTTGCAGACAAATTTCCGCTGCAATATTTCGCCAACACCTACGGATTACACTGCTATGCCGCCTTTTCGGGTTGCAGTTCCGACACTGAACCCAGCATTGCAACCATCTCGAATCTCATGCATCTGGTCGAATCTGACCACCTCTCGAAAGTCTATTACTTGGAAGTCAGCAGTCCGGCGGTTGCAAATGTCATCGGTGAACAGACCGGAGCAACCCCAACCGTTTTCCAATCCTGCCACACGCTTACACAGACCGACTTCGACAACGGGGAAACCTATGTCAGCCTGATGCAGCGAAATTTAAAGGCGTTGGAATCACAATAAACGCTGCATGCTCTCGCCTACACGAGTATGCAAACCAACCTCGACAACAGGGAAACCTACGTCAGCCGGATGCAGCGAAATGGAAAAGCGTTGGAATCACAATAAGCCCACCAGAAAGGATTTTTTATGGCTACTTCTGCACTGCAATTCTCCCATGTTACTTTGGGATATGAAAACATTATCACAACCTCTGACCTCAACCTCACGATTCCGCAAGGCGATTATCTCTGTATCATCGGGGAAAACGGTTCTGGAAAAAGCACATTCGTGAAGAACCTGCTGGGGCTGCTGAAACCCCTCAGCGGAGAAATCGCTTTAACGGGCGACTGGAAACGCAGCGACATCGGTTATCTGCCGCAGCAAACGCCAGCACAACGGGACTTCCCTGCCAGCGTTCGGGAAATTGTCCGCTCCGGCTTCCTGAACCAGATGAAACACCGCCCGTTTTATACTGCCGCAGAAAAAAACGCTGCCCAACAGGCAATGGAAAAACTCGGAATCCTGCCGCTGCAAAACCGCTGCTATCGGGAACTCTCCGGCGGTCAGCAACAGCGTGTCCTACTGGCACGGGCACTCTGTGCGGCTCAAAAGCTGTTGATTCTGGATGAACCAACCACGGGCTTAGACCCAGTCGCTTCCGAGGAACTCTATCAGGTCTTACAGCACCTCAACCGCACAGAATCCATCACCATTATCATGGTCACACATGACGTGGAACGGGCAGTCTATTACGCCAAACACATCTTGCACCTTGGACAAAAAACATACACCTATGATACTGCCGAAGCTTACCGCCATTCCGCAGCATCCAGACAGGGAGGAAAATAATATGACGTTTCTCATCGATATGCTTTCGTTTGCCTTTATCCGGCGTGCCTTGCTGGTCGGGATTTTCGTTTCCCTCTGTGCCGCCCTCTTGGGGGTGAGTCTGGTTCTGAAGCGATTCTCGATGATTGGCGATGGATTATCACACGTTTCTTTCGGGGCTTTATCCGTTGCACTGGCGTTCGGCTGGGCACCGCTGAAATTCTCCATTCCGATTGTTGCGATTGCCGCCTTCTTCCTGCTCCGCATTACCGAACGGGCAAAGGTCAAGAGCGATGCAGCAATTGCGGTTGTTTCCGCCTCCTCGCTGGCAATCGGGATTATTGTCACCGCCCTGAAAACCGGCATCAACACCGATGTGGCAAGCTATATGTTCGGCAGCATTCTGGCGATGGAAAAAGAAGATGTCTGGGTCAGCCTGATTCTGTCCATTGTCGTGCTGGGGATGTTCGTGATTTGTTATCACCGGATTTTTGCAATTACCTTCGACGAAAACTTTGCACAGGCAACCGGCGTTTCGGTTTCATTCTATAATACGCTGATTGCCATTCTGACCGCCATCACGGTCGTGCTGGGGATGCGGATGATGGGGGCATTGCTCATCAGCAGCCTGATTATCTTTCCGGCGTTGTCCTCCATGCGGCTATTCAAGCGGTTCTCGCTGGTCATTCTCTGTGCAGCGATTTTATCGGTCGTTTGCTTCTGTGTCGGCATGGTCGGTTCGTATCAGTTCGATACCCCTGTTGGAGCAAGTGTGGTTGTCGCAAATCTGGCAGCATTCCTGCTGTTTTGCCTCATTCAGAAGATTCGGGAACAGGTCAAAAAACGTACCATTCAAGCCCAACCGAAACAGTAAAATTTCTTCCCATTTCAACAACAAGCAGATGACTTTTTCTTTCCGGTCATCTGCTTTTTTATTTTCTTTTGTTGGACGCAATATGAAATCGTTATGATGTAGGATATTTCTTTTTTATTCATTTCCATTCGACAAAAATACTTTATTTTCCAAAAAAGTAAGCAATTGTATTGATTTTTTCGATACCTTGTGATATAATGAAATCGTAAACAAACAAACAAAAATTTCAAGGCTGTAAAGACTTGATATAATGAAATAAAATCTTGATTGGAGGGATTTTTATGAAAAAGAAATCATTCCTTGCGATTCTTTGTTCTGCGGCTCTCTTTCTGCAACTTGCACCCGCTGTGTTGGCAGATGATGTATTGTCAGATGCTACAACAGATGAAATTGTAACAACAGAAGAAGGAGTAACAGACTTTGGTGAATTTGGAAATGCCCTCTGGGTATTAAAAGGCGATACTTTAACACTTTCTGGAAAAGGCGACCTTCCGGATGATGTTCATGATAATTATGTCAATACCATCAGTAACATTTACTATTTAGACAAAATCGTATATTATCCTTGGATGAAGTATCGTTCTGTTGTAAAACATCTGGTCATTGAAAATGGTATTCAGGATATTCCAAAAGCAGCTTTTGCTTACTTCTATGCACTGGAAACCGTAGACTTTCCATCTACACCAATTACCATTCGAGATCATGCGTTTTATGCAAAAGATTTCGATATCAGAGATGGTCTTGTTGCAAAAACGAGTTATGACATTCCAGATAATGTAACGCTGGAAGGCTATAACATTTTTACAAGTGATGATGGTGGCAGCAACTCCTATCGTCGTGTCAAAATTAACGCAAACCGCTATAGCCCGACTTATTATTACTGCTTAAATCATCCTTGCTACATCTTCACGGAAACCGGCATTGCTTCAGAAGCAATTACCAGCGGAACTTGTGGCGAAAATGCAACTTGGAACTTCGACTTTGATACAAAAACTTTGTACATCGAAGGAAAAGGTGCAACAGAATCCATCTCCGATGATGCAACGCTGAAAGGCATCGAATGGATTCAGCCAAGCATTGAAAAAGTGGTTTATGGGGAAGGAATTACAGAAATTGCACCGTTCTCAGCACAGAAAATTAATACCCATATTGTCTATAATGAACCGCTGTGTGATATCACTGAACTGACTCTGCCGAGCACTCTGACAACGATTGATGACTATGCATTCGCTTTCTATCTGAATGTAAAAGATGTTCAGATTCCGTATGGTGTAACCACAATCGGAAATAATGCCTTTTCAGATTGTTACAAAATAGAAAATGTTGTTCTTCCGGGTACAGTGAAAAAAATCGGAAATTATGCATTTTCCGTTTGTGATTCTTTAAACTCGATTACCATTCCTGCCAGCGTGACAGAAATTGGTAAAAGTCTTGCTCATTCTTATTCTGGTGTTTCCATTTTCGGCTATACCGGAAGTACGGCGGAATCTTATGCAAAGGAAAATAATTATGCGTTCTACTCCTTGTCTGCTTCTGTAGGCGATGTCAATGAAGATGGCGTTGTCAACCTGATGGATGCCATTGCATTGAACAAGTATCTTGCTGGTATGATTTCCTTGACCGACAGCCAGCTGATTGCTGCAAACTGCAACATCGCTGACGGAACAAGCAATATCAATGAAGACGATGTAACCTCGCTGATGCGGTTCGTCATCAACTTGATTCCGGATCTTCCTGTTTCAAAATAAACGCTTTTCATTAGAATAAAACTCTTTCGACCACCTGTAACGATTTGTTACGGGTGGTCTTTTCTTTTTTTACAGATTCTTGTCACAAATCCCCTCTCCAATTTGTTATTATGAATAGGACGTCCAAAAAACCACAAAGGGGGAATTTCATGGTAAAGTCCTCGCAGCAAAAAGAAAAACTCCATCAGCTTTATGCTCTGTATGAACAGCCGCTCTATCGCATTGCCTACGCCATCCTGCACCAGACGGAACAGGCAGAAGATGCTGTATCCGATGCGTTCCTGAAAATTATCCCGCATCTTGACCAAATCGAATCACCAGACAGCCCCAAAACCAAAGCATTTCTGATTCAGGTGATTCGCAACACTGCCATCAATCAATATCGAAAAAATGCCAAAGATGCAGAACGGCTGACCAACATCGACGACAGCACCTTACAAGTACCCAGTCCGCACAACGAAGTCGAACAATTTCTGCAACGAACCGAACAGCAGGAATCGCTTGCACAGCTATTACAAGGGCTTTCGGAAACCGACCGTACCATTCTATTCCTGCGGTGCGAACAGGAACAATCGTTTCGGGAAATCGCTGAGCGGCTCTCCATGAAAGAGGCAACGGTACGAAAGCGGTTTGAACGTGCCCGAAAAGCCATTCAAAAACAAGAGGAAAGGGGAATCTCCTATGTCAAAAAATGTTCCATCCAACCATGAACCACCGATTTCACCAGCGGACTGGGATGCCATCGTTGCCGCTGCCTTTTCCCCTGATGCAGAACCCCACGTCTTTTCCGACCGTTATCAGAAACAGAAACAAAAACAGGAGGAATTTCTTATGCCGAAAAAATCGATTCGTGGTAGAAAAACCATTGTTATTGCTGCGATTCTTGCAGCCGCTGTTGTTGCCATTCCAACCTCTGCTTATGCTGTCAATCGCATTTATCAGGCATCCATCCAATCCACGGGCAGCTATCAAAAAGACGTTGTGATTGATGCCGGTGACAGCACCCTTGACACCCGTACACAGTCCTTGCAAGTGGGCTGGATGCCGGATGGTATGACCCTTGACAAAAGTTCCGGAAAATATCACGATGACCAAAACCGTGGCGTTACGATGTTGTTCTGGAAGATGCAGGACGGGGATTTCTTACAGACGGTCAACCGTGGCATTGTGCATTCTGAAACCAAAACCATCAACGGCAATCAGGTCTTTTTCCTGCAACGGGATTCCGCAAATCTTCCAGACGGACAGATGGACTACCGCAACATTGTCTGGGTTGCTTTCTCAAATACGCCCTATGCAGCACAGTTCTATGCAACAGACGACCTCACGAAAGAAGAGTTGACACAGATTGCAGAACATCTCTCCCTAAGCCCAGCAGAACAGGAAACGGCAAGCCTCTGGCAGCCGGAAGAATCTCTCATCGAATCCTCCGGAGATGCTCCTGCAACGGCTTGCGATGTCAGCAAGCTTTCGTATGTCAACATCGGCGACACCTTAACCACAGAGGAAACGGTTTCTCTGAAACTGGATGCTCTTTCCACACAAAATACCTTTGCTGGCATTTCCACCGATGGCATCGGGCAGGACTGCGATTACAGCAGCTATCAGAATGCAGACGGCACGATTGCAGACAATACCCGTACATGGTACAGTTACGGCGATGGGGTCAACACGCTGGATGAAGCCATCAAAACCGAAACCATTCCGCAAACCATTCTGACCTTCCAGCTCACCTATACCAACAACGGTACAGAAGCAGTTGAAACTTGCGTTTGCCCGCAGTTGTTCCGGATGCAGGCAGACGGCACATTCCCAGCATACACAGCAGAAGCCGAAAGGGAATACTCTGTGGACAGCTGCGACTTGAACCTAACAGGCGAGTTTTTCTCGTTCGCCTCGTCCGGCAACCACAGCAAAAATAACGTGCTGTTACAGCCCGGCGAAACCCAAGCTGTTACGGTTGCCTTTCTGGTCGATGCCGACCAGCTGGACGAACTGTATCTCGTACCTGCTCCGCACGGCTATGAATTGTCCGAGGAAGTCACACAATCTCCGATTCTGCAAGTGGCTTCGGCTCTGAATCGCTAAATCTCTCTTTGACAGGAAATCAGAAAACCAGCACCCGTTCGCTTTGAATGGGTGCTGCTTTGTTCTATGTTTCTATATCCATTGTTCAATAAGCGATGCAAGCAGTGCCGTTCCTGAGGCTGCCAGAGCCACCACAATCAATGGCAGCCCGTTCCATGCCAACACCACAGCAACCACCGTTGCAGCGATTGCAGAGGGGAAATCTCCTGTTGCATAAAATCGTCACTGCATGCAAGAACACCCGTTCGCTTTTGAATGGGTGCTTGCTTTTTCTATATCCATTGTTCGATGAGTGATACAAGCAATGCCGTTCCAGAGGCTGCCAGAGCCACCACAATCAACGGCAGCCCGTTCCATGCCAACACGACTGCAATCACCGTTGCAGCGATTGCAGAGGGAAAATCTCCCGTTGCATAAAATCGTCACTGCATGCTGCTTTGTTCTATATCCATTGTTCGATGAGTGATACAAGCAATGCCGTTCCTGAGGCTGCCAGAACCACCACAATCAACGGCAGCCCGTTCCATGCCAACACCACAGCAATCACCGTTGCTGCAATCGCAGAGGGGGAATCTCCCGTTGCATAAAATCGTCACTGCATGCAAGAGCACCCGTTCGCTCTGAATGGGTGCTGGTTTGTTCTATGTTTCTATATCCATTGTTCGATGAGTGATACAAGCAGTGCCGTTCCAGAGGCTGCCAGAGCCACCACAATCAACGGCAGCCCGTTCCATGCCAACACGACTGCAATCACCGTTGCAGCAATTGCAGAGGGGAAATCTCCTGTTGCATAAAACACCGCCGGAATTGTCATCGCACTCAAGATGGCATACGGGATATAATACAAGAAATCCTGCAAAAAGCGGGACTGTATTTTCTTCCGGAAAATCGTCATCGGCAGCATCCGAATCAAATAGGTGACCACTGCCATGACCAAGATGGAACAGATAATTCTCATACTGCTGCCCCCTGTTCTTCTTTTCTCGGAAAGAGCCATGCACAAAGTGCCGCTGTCAAGACTCCGCAGAGAATAATGGCAAAGCCGCTGGAGATAAACGGCAGACAATACTTGCAAATAATGCTGCATCCCGCTGCAACCAATACTGCAAAGACAATGCTTTTCTGCTTTCGCATCGGCGGAATGAATATCGCAAAAAACATGCCATACAGTGCAATCCCCAAGGCATCTGTTATGATTTTCGGCAAAATTTCGCCGGCAGCTGCTCCCAAAAACGTCCCCAAACTCCAGCCAATCAACGGCAGGGACATCAGTCCATACAGATACGGGGCGGAAATCTGTCCGTCCTGCGAAACCGCAACCGCAAAGATTTCATCTGTAATCCCGAATGCGGTCAGAAAGCGATGTATCATGTGTTGAAACGTCTGGTCTAACTTCTGCGACAGGGAAAGCCCCATCAAGGCATATCGCAAGTTGATGCAAAACTGTGTGAGAGCAAGTTCTAAGTAAGAACCGCCGGCTGCAATGACTCCAATTCCGGCAGCCTGTCCGGCTGAGGTGACATTCGTCATGGAAATCGCAACGGCTGCGGAAACGGAAAGCCCTGCTTTTACCGCTAAAATCCCAATGCTGAACGAAACAGAGAGATACCCCAAGGCAATCGGGATTCCCTGCCGCACCCCTTTCCAAAATGCTTGTTTGTGCTGTGCTGTCATGATGTTATCCTTCGTCCTTTCATTTGATGTGCATGTAGCAGTATAGCACATTTTCGGAAATTTTGCAATTTCTTTTTCCAAACAAACCAAAAAGAAACCATATTTCACAGATAGCATCATTTTCCATAAAACAAGCCAACTACCTTGTAAAAAAACCAACAAAATTTACAGCTATAGGCTTGACATCCTTTCCTGCATCTTTTATAATAATAGTAACCATACGAATGTGGGCGAATTTTGTTATGAGAACTACTTTTTGGAAAGGAGTCTTTTGATGAAGACCAATCATTGGAAACGTACAATTGCCGGACTGCTGGCAATGTCAACTTTATTCTCGCTTTCTTTCACCGCTGTTTCTGCGGAAGAAACTACAGCAGAAACCACTGCTGCTGCAACCACAACCACCACTGCAACCACGGTTGTTGAAATTCCAGAAACAGATATGCCAACCTTGTCGGTTACAGAAGAAGAAGCTGCCCTCTTTAAAGTTACCCCGCTGACCATCAAGGTGGGCGAAGAATCTGTCAAGGGCTTATCCGTTTCCGGCTACAAGGGCACAGATACCGACGTTGTCATTCCGGATACCCTGATTGACAAGAAAGGCAATGAACTGCCAGTATTCGGGATTGCAGATGGTGCATTCAGCGGAAAAGATACCATCACTTCTGTAAAAATGCCGGAAACCGTTACTACCATTGGAGCAAATGCTTTTTCTGGCTGCTCCAACCTGACCAGTGTCAACATTCCGGATGCTGTTACCACTTTGGGGGCAAGTGCATTCTATGCCTGCACCAGCTTAGCTTCTATTCATATCCCGGAAAGTATCACCACCATTGATGCAGATACGTTCTGTTCCTGCACCAGCTTAACAGAAATTGAACTGCCATCTACCCTGATCCGTATCGGCAATGAAGCATTCTGCTCCTCCGGCTTGACCAACATCACCATTCCGGAAGGTGTCACACAGGTTGGTAAAGAAGCCTTTGCTGGCTGCTCCAACTTGGTATCTGTTTCCATTCCGGGTTCTTTGGAAGTCGTTAGTGCTTCCACATTCCAGGAATGCTTCCGGCTGCAGTCTGTTACCTTTGCAGAAGGCACAAAGAAGATTCTGGATTCTGCATTCTACAGCTGCCCTGCTCTGGACAATGTGGTCTTACCGAGTACCGTTCGTTGGATTGGCAATTCTGCATTCGCTTATTCCGGTATCAGCAATATTTCTCTGCCGGAAGGCTTGATCGAACTTGCAAGCGGCAACTTCTCTCACTGTGCAAACCTCAAGAGCATCACGCTGCCGTCTACCATGACTTGCATTAAGAGCGATGTGTTCTCCTATTCCGGTCTGGAAACCATCACCGTTCCGGATACCATTACACAAATCAGCTCCGGTGCATTTGCATTCTGTCAGAACCTGACGAGCGTATCTCTGCCGGATAGCCTGAGCGATGTCCGGAAACAGGCATTCTATAACTGCACATCCCTGACAGATATTAACATCCCGGCAAGCATGACCCTGCTGGAAGCACAGACGTTCCAGAACTGCACCAGCCTGACCAATGTTACCCTGCCAGACGGCTTGGTTAAGATTGAAGACTATGTATTCTATAACACTGGTATTACCAGCATTACCATTCCGGATTCTGTGACCAGTCTCGGCATTTCTGCATTCTCCAACTGTGCGAGCCTGGAATCTGCAACGCTGGGCAGTGGTCTGACGAAAGTAGACAAGTGGCTGTTCCGAAACTGCTCTTCTTTGAAGGATGTGACACTGGGTGAAAACATCCAGAAGGTTGACAACTTTGCCTTTGCAGAATGCGGTAACTTGGAAACGATTACCCTACCAGATTCCGTCACCAACATCGGTATTTCTGCCTTTGAAAAGTGCCGTTCTCTGAATGATGTGAAACTGCCAGACGGCTTGACCACAGTCGACAAAAATGCATTCTTAGACTGCGACAATCTGACAAATGTCACCATTCCGGATTCTGTCACCACCATCGGCAATCAGGCATTCGGCTACCAGACCAACAATGACATGAGCACATCCAAAAAAGATAACTTCCAGATTACTGGTAAAACCGGTTCTGCGGCTGCTGATTATGCAAACAATTCTGGCATTTCGTTCAACGACCCAGATGCTCCGACAACGACAACGACAACGGATACAACCGACACAACTGATGTTTCCGGAGAAACCACCGAAACCACAACTGTTACAGATACAACCGACACAACCGATGTTTCCGGAGAAACTACCGACACAACCGATGTTTCTGGAGAAACCACCGAAACCACAACTGTTACAGAAACAACCGACACAACCGATGTTTCCGGAGAAACCACCGAAACCACAACTGTTACAACCGATTCTGGTACATCATCCGAAAACATCTGCGGAGATACGACTATGGATGGTAAGGTTGACTTGGTTGACGCTGTTCTGCTGAATAAATTCTTGGCTGGAGCAGTCACCTTTACTGACCAGCAGGTTACAAATGCAAACTGTGACCAAACAGACGGAACAGATACCGTTGGCGAAGAAGATACAACGGCTTTGATTCGGTTCGTTCTGAACATGGAAGGCTATCAGACACTTCCACACATTTCTGAAAATGCTTAATTTTGATTGAACCTATTACACATTGCACAAATACAAAAAGAGGACGGGCTCTCGTTGGAGTGTTCGTCCTCTTTTTTCGTTCTGTTACTATTTTGCTTCCGGTGCTTTTCCATTGACGGAAAATACTGCAATTGGGTCTAACAAGTCAGAAAGCAAAATGCCTTCAATATTGGCACTGCTGCAAAATGCCAGCATAGACGGGTAACTATCATCGTTCAAGAAAAAGACGGTTTTTCCGTCTTCTTTCCGGACACCCACTTCATAGGCTGCATCTTGATAGAAAAAGTAAATCAAAATGCCATCCTGCCGATGCTGCCGCAGACAATCCAGCAATTCGCTGGCACGCCACATTTGCGGTTCTGTGGAAAGTCCCATCTTCTCCCAAAATGGTTCCATATCAACACCTCTTTTCTATTTTCTATTATACCATAATCTCGCTTTTATTGCAACTCCTGTTATATCAACTTTGCGGATTTTCCAATAGACACTTGTATCCAGCTTTTGCAGTAAGCGGCAATCGGGGCGATGTCATACAAGGGCTGCACCTGCAAGGCTTGCCACTGTTTCACGGTGTCATAATCTAACGTATCCGACCGACAGCCTGTCAAATAGATGGGGATTTGCCGGTCTGCCGCTTTGGCTGCAAACGCTTGAAAAGTTGCATCTGTACAAATCGTTCCGGAATGATAGCAGGCATAAAAAATGGCTTGGATACCGTCTGGAATCTCCGGCAGCGAACCGCCAACACCAGCTGTCAGCTGCAACAACGGTGCAGGCTGCAACAGGTTCAACGGCTCTGAAAGCGGCAGCATTGGTGCACGGCTGGGAATGATTCTATTCTGATGAAACTGCCCCTGCTTGTCATATGTTCCATAGACAGCATCTCGAAAACTATACAAGTTTCCGCTGCCGGGCAGCTGCTGCAACAGTTGAATGGATTCGTGTATGGTCGGAATGTTGTCTGTATTGCAATGGCTGACAAAAACACCCGTTGCCTGCTGTTCCTGCAAAAATCGCACTGCATAGGCGAAGTTCGTCCAGCCGTTTGCTTTTGGATTGGAAAGCGGTTCGTTGCTCGCCACCAGTACCAACGGCGGGCACTCTGTCCCCAACACATACCCCAAAACAGCAGCGGTATACGCCAAGGTATCCGAACCATGCAGCAAAATCCATCCGTCACAAGCTTCTTTCCAAATCCGTTCTCGCACATGATTCACCAGTAAGGAAAGCGTTTCGCCGGTCATCTGCTCACTAAACAGGCGAAATGGTTCAGAGGGGATGACGGTGATTCCATCTAAAATGCCCCGTTTTTTTGCCTCTTCCAGGAGGAAATAAGTGGACGAATCCGGCAGCTGTAAATAGCCATCTTCTGCAACCTGACAGCCAATCGTTCCGCCAGTAAAAATAACACCAAGTTTCATTTGCAATCCTCTCTCCAGAAAAATAATGGGGTTGTTGTTTGTTTTCCATACATCGAATGATTGCCGTTACAAAGTCGGGCAATCGTGCAGACCACTGCAAAATAGGGGAAATACGAAAATCCAAATACTTCTGCTCCGATGCAAATCGGTGCAAGCAAAGTATTCGACGCACTTCCGAATACTGCCGCATAGCAAAGAGCCGCTGCCACAACAGACGGAATTCCCAGCAGTGGTGCGAGCACTGCTCCCAGACACGCCCCAATGGCAAACAATGGCGTTACTTCTCCGCCCTGAAAGCCGATGGCAAGCGTTAACACAGTAAATCCTAGTTTTCCCAGAAAGTCAAACCAATATACAGTATCGCCGTTGCAGGAAAGGGTAATCAAATTTGTTCCCAGACCGGAATATCGTCCTTTTCCACAGAGATACAGCAGAATCGCCAGTCCTGCACCGCAAATGGCAATGCGAAGAATCGGATTTGGCAACCATTTTGCAGCTGCTTGTTTCGCCTGTTTCAACAGAAATGTGAAAACGCCGCCTGTCAATCCAGCTGCCACGCCCAAAATCAACATTGAAATGGAAATCGGGGAAACAACTGTTTCCGGCAATGTCACCTGAAATGTTTCCAAACCCAATGCAATCGAAACGATATTAGCTGTGATGGCGGAAAGGGCTGCTGGCAACAATGCCCGATATTCCAACTTTCCGACCACCAGAACTTCCAGTGCAAAACAAACAGCGGCAAGCGGAGCGTGAAATAAGCCGCTGAATCCGGCTGCCATTCCGGAAATCGTGAGAATGCGAATCAAACTTTTTTGCCTCTGAAATAAAGGGATATGGCTTCCTGTCCAATGAGCGACCGTTGCACCCAGCTGCACGGCAACCCCCTCTCGTCCGGCACTGCCGCCGCAGAGATGCGTCAGCCAAGTGCTGCCGATCAATAGTGGAATCAGCCGCAATGGAATACGGTCTGCTTTTCCGGTCGCAGCATCGAAAATCAAGCCCATTCCCTGACTGCTCTCTTTTCCATACTTCTGATAGGCCCAAACCATCAACGCACCTGCCAATGGCAAAAATGGAAGAAACCAGAGCAAATGCGTCGTGCGAAGCGTTCCAATTTCCAGTAAAATTCTGCCGAACCCTGCTGTAATCACACCAGTAATTGCTCCAGTTAGTATGGCAAGCAGGCAGAGCAGCCCCATCGGCAACAATTTTTCTTTGATTGCATGCATACAAACACATCCTTTTCCAATAATTTTATATAGAAAAATCGCCAACGTGCATGGCACACGTCGGCGATTTCAAAAAATATGGTGGGCCATCGGGGACTCGAACCCAGGACCATCCGGTTATGAGCCGGGAGCTCTAACCAACTGAGCTAATGGCCCACAGAGGGAAGAAACGAAAAAGAGGCGAATCTTGAACGATTCGCCTCAAAGAAAAGATG
>UMGG01023576.1_pt1 | contig 14424 bp, 18 predicted proteins | sample 1965211 | NCBI WGS metagenome assembly UMGG01 (sample SAMEA4836064, study PRJEB28245) | human gut metagenome | biome: gut microbiome; material: fecal sample | place: Denmark | collected 2008 | reverse complement strand
CAAAAAATATGTGTTATAATATGTATGAGGTGATTTTTTATGATAAGAGATTATAACGCTATCGAAATTGACGATTTCGACGAACACGGAAAAGTTGAACTTTTGAAAAGTCTCGTGAAAACCGCGAATAAACGTTTACGGAATTTTAAAGTGCAAGACTTGTCCGCGCTTTCAGTGAAAAAAGCGAATAAATATTTGAAAGACGAAAATAGGAAATTCTTTTCTAGTTCAAAGCGAACCGCTGAAAAGAATCTTGAAAAAGAACTTTCACAAGTTTTAGAATTTTTGCAATCCGAAACTTCGACGCTTCGTGGCTACAAAGAGAAAGCTATTGAATACGGAAAAAGAATCGCGGAAATTAATAAGGTCAATTTACAGACGGATGATGATTACCGCGACTTTTACGAGTTTGTGCAATCCGGTATGTATGATAAGATGAAAGCTGCTGTGGGAAGTCCGATAGCGATTGACGACTACATTGCTAAACTTGGAAAAGGATTCACGGAAAAAGATATTCAAGCGGCGTTTAAACAGTATCAGCAAGGAAAGATAAGTAAATATGAATATTTGAAACTTGAAAAAGACGCTATACCTTTCGAGGATTAAGAAAATGGAAATTATAAATGTACCTTTGAAAGACAATTCAATATCTAAAGAGATAGTATATAATATAAATGATTTTCCATATGAAAATTTTACAGACTGTGAAATTGTTACAAAAAAAGGCAAATACGGCTATTCTGCTTATAATATTCCGGCGGCCTTTGATATTGAGACAACGACAATCGAACCGCATTTTATATATGATAATCACGCCAGAAAAATTTACGACACGCCACCATTCGGCTTTATGTATCATTGGCAATTCTGTATAATTGATGCGGTAATATTTGGTCGTACATGGGAAGAATTTCAGATTTTTCTTGCGCGACTGAAAAAACATATGTCTTTAAATGATAAACAGCGTTTAGTCGTTTACGTTCATAATCTTTCTTTTGAATTTCAATTCATGCAGAACTTTATCACGGTTTCAGACCTTTTCGCAAAAGATGAGCGTAAACCGCTTAAGGTGTCCGGTGGCGGCTTTGAATGGCGTTGTTCTTATTTTTTATCGAATATGAGTTTAACTAAATTTTGTGAAAATTCTAAGACTTGTGTTCATATGAAGTTAAACGGCGAAGAATTTAATTATAAAAAAATTCGTACACTGCGAACACAGTTGACAGAGCATGAAAAGGCTTATAACTATAATGATGTGCGTGGCTTGTGTGAGTGTATTGCGGAGAAGTTAACGGAGTATGATATATTAAGGATTCCGCTCACTTCTACCGGATACGTGCGAAATGATTTCCGAGACGCTGTAGCCACTAATCCTATGAATCGTACTATTTTTCTATCTTCCGCGCTTTCACCGGAAGAATACACGCAGTGCCGTGACGCGGTGTCCGGCGGTGTAGCTCACGCGAACCGGTTTTATTCGAATCAGATTTTAAAAAATCTTCATAGCAGAGATATTCAAAGTAGTTATCCATACCAGTCTGAAAGTAAACTTTTTCCTATCGGTAAATGGTCGGAAATTAGAATCGAATCGAAAAAAGAATTAGACTTTTTATGTGAAAATTACGCTTGCATTTTTACGGTTCGATTTTTTAATATAGAAACGAAGCCAAAAACGCCGATTCCTTATATTTCTATATCAAAATGCAAGGAGCATTGCGACATTTTAAATGACAACGGAAAAGTTCTGTCTGCGAAAGAAATCATGACAACTATCACGAATGTCGATTATGAGATTATAAAAGAAGTGTATAATATATCTTCTTTCCAGATTGTTAAATTTATGTATTGTAGAAAAGAGCGCATGTCACTTGAATATCGACAGCAGAATCTGGAATTTTACGAAGCGAAAACGAAACTTAAAGGAATAGAAGCCGCCTATTACGAATATATGAAAAGCAAAAATAAGTTAAATGGCGCGTTCGGAATGGAAATTACAGATATATCTCACGATATAATAAATTGGAGCGGCGGCGAATGGTCAAGCGTAAAGGCTGACGCTGAAAAGTTAAAAAAAGACTTGGAAAGTTTTTATAAATCACAGAAGAATTTTTTAATTTATCAGCAAGGTGTATTTGTTCCCGCATACGGACGCGCACAGCTTTATGACGCGATTCGAATTACTGGAAATGACACCGTGTATGTAGACACCGATTCCGATAAATATTTTAATGACCACGAATTAGCGTTCGAAGATTACAATAGAAAATTGATAGAAGAAGCGAAAAAAAGCGACACTTGTTTAGTAGCGAAAAATTCAAAAGGCCAACTATGCTATGCCGGGATATTCGAAAAAGACGCGGAATACAAGGCCTTTAAGACGCTAGGTGCGAAAAAATACTGCTATGAAACTTTTGATAAAAAGAAAAACAAGTACGTGTTCGGGACTACTGTTGCCGGAATGTCAAAAGAAAAAGGCGCAAAGGCCGTAGGAAACGTTAGCAATTTTAAAATCGGAAAGACATTCGAAAACGTGGGGCGGTCAACTGCCTATTACAACGACACCGACAAAGTTTTCAAAATTACGGTAAATGGCGACACGTTCACCACTTCCAGCAATATCGGTATTGTGGAAAGCACCTACACTTTAGGGATTACGGACGAATATTCTAATATTATTATGTCCTGTCAGAAAATAAAAGATTTTGAAAAAGTTGAAAAAAATAGTTGATATTCTAGCAAAGTTGTGTTATTATGATAACAGAAAGAGAGATACGAAAAATGCAAACAACAATTATTAAAACTAACGGTAAATGGTTTTTAGAAACTGTTGATAATTTAAAAGATTTATGCAACAGACCAATGACGCTATCAGTTGACGAATTAATAAGGTTCGTTCCGGGATATGAGTACGAAAGAAAACTTTCGACAATGTCCGAAAAAGTAAAAGATTTTTTAAAACAGCGCGATAAACCTCTTTATTATATGGAGAACGGTGAGGCAATTTACTACACTGATATTACATGGTGTAGCGAACATATATATCAATTTATGTTAACACGAGACTTGAGGCGCGGCGTGACTGATTCATTAACTTGCAGTATTTACAGACCCGTTTTTCTTAGTGTTTACGATATGACGCCAATAGGTGTCGTATTAGAAGATAGATTTTAAATGTTTCACGTGAAACATTTTAAAATAAAATAACAAGAACAAGAAAGAGAGGTAAGAAAAAAATGATTAGAACAATCACAAAGTACCACGTCTACGAAGTCATTAACAAAGAAACAAAAGAAATAGCGGACGAAATCGAACTACCGAAGAACACATATTCACCAAAGGCGGCGAAGAAAGTCTTAGAAGAACGCGGATTTGTTTCCACTAATTATGCGCTTGTTTATAAAAAGACGGTACGGGAAAAACGCGAACTTTCCGACGAAGATTTTATTAAGTATTCAAAACTAGTCGATTAACAACAGTTAAAAGAAAAACAAAAAAATTAAAGAAAAGAAAAACAAAAAATTAAAGAAAAGAGAGGAAAAATATCATGAAAATTACAAAAACTTACAACATTACAGACAAAAAAGACCTTGTTCGCGCAAACAATGACGCGAGTGCTGTTACCGATTTTAAAAATACAACTGTAAAAGTTTCCGGAATTATCTTCGGAATTACAACTAATAAGGACGGTGACGAAGTAAAGACCGTAGTTATTAAGACCACTAAGGGAGATTTCATTGGAACAATTTCTCCGACAATGATTGAATCTATGCAGGTTATAGCCGACATATTCGAGGATGAAATCGCAGACGGCGCAAAAGATATGGACGTCATTATTAAAACTAGAAAAAGTAACGCAGGACGCGAATATTATTACGCTTCTATTTAATTTAGCACAACTTTCTATACACGAAGTTTACATTTTGTTTCACGTGATTCAAGAATGTTTCACGTGAAACATTTTAAAGGAAATAACATGAAAAAAGAAGAACCAACGCATAATTACGACAAGGATTTTTTTAATGTAATGGACTATTTAGAAATTACAGATAGAAACCATGAAAAGCCGTCTATTCGAATATTTGCCACGAATCGGAGCGGCGGCAAGACATATTCTTTATTATGGTATTTTATCAAGCAGTTTCGCGCCGGAAATGGTCAATTTGTATTAGAATACCGTACACGTTCAGAGATGTTAGGCGTGGATAGTATTTTTTCGTGCGTGTTAGCAGACAAGTTTTCCGATATGGAAATAAGTTCAATACCGATTGCAAGTGGTATCATACGACAAATTATGAACCGTGATGAAATTATCGGTTTTGCCATTTCAATTTCTGACTGCGATAAATTAAAAAAATATAGTCCGATATTCGATAAAGTAAAACGCGCGGGGCTAGACGAATTTCAGCTTGAGAAAACAGAAGATTATCTTAAAAATGAAGTAGATAAATATTTATCAGTCGCTTATACAATATCTAGGGGCGGTGGAAAACAAGGAAAAGAAGTTGAGTTTTTTTTGCTCGGAAACTCTTATTCGCAGATAAATCCTTATCTATTGCAACTAGGTTGCTATCGAGAGAGACCGGACAAAAACGGAATTATCCGAGGAGATTCTTATATTTATGTGGAAACGGTAAATGAATCAGCAAAAAAACAGACAAGTGAACTTGGCATTTCAAAGGCATTCGCGGAAAACCGCCATGTCCAATATGCCACGAAAAATATAGGAATTTATAACGATAATGAATTTATAGCTAGTTTAACCGGAAAAAGCACATACCTTTTAACATTCGTGCAGAATGGTGAACGGTTTGCAATCCGTGAATGTCATAGGGACAGCATGCTTTATATTAATCAGAAGATTGACAAAGACGCGAAATGTTTTACGCTTGACAATGCCGACCACGGCGAAAATACCATACTTTTAACGCGGTTTAGTGGTTTAGCACAGACCTTGATAGAAGCATATTCACAAGGACAAGTCCGATTTTGTGATTTGAAATCAAAAGACGCTTTTCTTCATTTAATTGGTAGAGAAATTTTTTAAAAATTTTTCAAAGCAGTTGACAAAAAATAAAACAAGTGGTATTGTATATATAGAAACAAGACAGAACAGAACAGAAAGAGAGAAAATATAAAATGACAACACAAGAATTATTAGAATTAACAACTGAAGAATTATTAGAATTAACAACTGAAGAAAATTTAAAAAAAGCAACAAAAGAGAAAGAACATGAAAGCGATAAATTCGAAGTCTATGCATATTTAAAAATATTAGAAAAAAGGTTGGTGCAGGTGGAAGTTATAGAGAAAGATATTGACACTAAATATCTTTTAGAATCAAGATATATATTAGTAAGCGGATTGATTTTTAATTATATTCGTAATTTATACTAGATATATACCGCGTAACATTTTTAATCACGTGGGAAAACACGTTGCAGGCCGGAGTGATTACCGGACGCGGTTTATATAAAAACAGCGGCGCGGTGGCAATCTTAAGCCACCGTAAAACCGCGAAAAAATAGGAGAGTGAAAAAGTGAGAACAGAATGGAGTATTTTACTAGGTGGATTAGTAGGAATTTTAAGCCAGATTTTCGGTGGGTTCGATAACTTGTTTATAGGTTTACTTGTGATTATGACAGTTGATTATGCAACCGGAATTATAGCCGCCGTACTTGGAAAAAGCGAAAAAACAAAAAACGGCCACTTATCAAGCAAAGCAGGTTTTAAAGGGATTTTGAAAAAATTAACAATGTTACTTTTCGTGTGTATGGCGAAATACGCGGGAGATATGTTTGATATAAAAGGCTTGCGCGATATGATTATTACATTTTTTGCGGTTAATGATTGCATTAGCATATTAGAAAATGGCGGCAGAATCGGGGTAAAATATCCGGAAAAATTAAAAAATATATTAGAGGATTTATTAGAAAGAGAGGAATAGAAAAATGAAAATACTTGTGATTGCGGGTCATGGCGCGGGGGATTGCGGAGCAGTTGGAAACGGATTCCGCGAAGCGGATTTAACAAGAGAATTAGCGGATTATACGGTATCAGCTTTAAACACAATAGCCGAAAGTGTTCTGTATGATGTAAATCGAAATTGCTATCGCGATATTAAAAATAATGCAAACGGTGCGAAAGAACTTTTTAAAACTGTTGATTTTGTATTAGAACTTCATTTGAATTCGCACGCGAATAAAACCGCGCAGGGCGTGGAGGTCTTATGCAAGCGAGATAGTGTCTTTTCTCGGACGCTTGCGGAAAAAGTTTCAAATTGCGGATTTACTAATCGCGGTGTAAAACTTAGAAAAGACTTATTGAACATGAATTATTGTGATACAATTGATACACCGTATGCGTTGTTGGAATGTGGCTTTATCACGAATTATCATGATATTTCAGTATTAAAAAATTCACAGGAGAAAATAGCGCAGGCTATTGCACAGACTTTTAAAGTATGTTATAATTTAGAAGAAAAGAAAAGCAATTCTAAATTATATAAAGTGCAGGTTGGGGCGTTCGCAAGAAAAGAAAATGCGGAAAAATTAAAAAAACAGCTTACCACAAAAGGCTTTAACTGTTTTATTACGCCGAAAGAGGATAATTTTTATCGTGTCCAGTGCGGAGCGTTTGAATCAGAAAGTAATGCTATTAAATATCGAAATCAGATTATTAACGCAGGATTTGACGCGTTCGTTAAAGGGTTCTAACCATGTGGCATTATGTTGAAACAAATCAATTCGGCGCGCTGTCTCAATCTGAAATGCAAGATAATGTCGAAGAGATTTATAATATCTTAAAAGACGAATGGACACTAGAAGCAATTTCCGGCATGTTAGGAAATGCACAGCAAGAAAGTGGCATGAATCCGGCGCAATGGCAACATGGTTATCCAATCGGAACTACGGTTGGCGGCTACGGACTTTATCAGTGGACACCTTCCACGAATTATACAGACTATGCAACCGCCAACGGTTATGACTGGGAAGACGGTACACAGCAAGTTGTAGCAATGAATAAGCCGATTCCGTCTGGGCAATGGTCAGTGAAAAATAGTGGTTATACGTTCGAAGAATTTAAACAATTAACAGATGTTGACACCGCCACGCAAGCTTTTTACGCAGGATTTGAGCGCGCAGGGATTCCTGCAACAGAACAACGTAAACAGTATGGACGTGATTGGTACACATATTTAAGCGGCAAGCCGCCGACACCGCCACCGCCAGAAGTAAGCGTGTTGAAAAATGTTTTTTACGGTAATAAAAAAATTCTATACCGTGGAAAAATAAATAATTTTTTTAGAAAGTGAGGTAAAAAATGACATTCGAAGAAGCTATTAAAAAGGTTGCTGAAGTCTTAGACGTAGCGGAAAATGAGGAAGTTTTCGAAGCGTTAAGATGTGGCGAAACAAATTCCGGAGAATGGGAGAAAAAATACAACGAATTAAAAAAGAAATATACAGAAAGATTCGTTGAAGAAATCACTCGAAAACCGAAAGAAGAAGAAAAAGAAGAAGAAAAAGAAGAAGTTAAAATTGAGGACTTAGATTTTGACGGTTCTACAGAATAGGAAGAGAGGTTGTATAATGGAAAATGTAAAACCAACGAACGTTAATATTTTAAACGCTATGCGAAATAGTGGTTTACTTCCTGTCGACAGACTGCCGAAAGTGACGCTCGAAAATATAGCGTCAGTTTATGAGCAGATTTTAAATGTGGAAGTAATCCGAAGCGCGTTCGCTTCTGCATTAATTGAGCAGGTGGTACAGGGGCGTATTAACTCCGCATACTTTAGAAATCCGCTTGGGATGTTGAAAAGTAATCCAATGCGATACGGCGCAACCGAACAGGAGATTTTTGTCAACATGGCAAAAGGACGGGTATTTGACGGATTCGCTGACGCGTCCGTTCTTTATAAATATTATGAAGGTGAAGTCTTAGCGGCTTATCATCATATGTCTCCTGCCCTCCAGTATCCTATCACGGTTACTTACGACAATATGAGAAACGCCTTTCAGACTGAATACGGAATCATGGATTTGATTCGCGCGAAAGTAGAATCGACTGTTTCCGGTGCGGAATGGGATGAATATCTTTCCATGAAACAGTTAATCGTTTCGGCGTATAATTCATCACAACTTTTTCCAGTGCAGGTAGCCGAACCAACAGACGAAGCAAGCGCAAAGGCTTTGACCATTGCAATGAAAACTTGGATTGGAAAAATGAAATTCCCAAATAAAAATTTAAATATCGCAGGCGCGGACAGTAACGCACTTCTTGATGGTATCTGTTATATGGTCACGCCGGAAGTGGACGCAGTCCTTGACGTTGACGTATTAGCTTACGCGTTTAATATGAATAAAGCCGACATTGAAGCACATAAGATTGTGATTGATTCTTTCGGAAATGATGACATTAAGGTGGCCTTATTTGATATGCGCTGGTATAGGGTTCGAGAACAGTATCGCGTTATGTCGGACAGCAAAAACGGCGCGGCTTTGACTTGGACATATTTTTACAACATTAAAAACATGTATTCGTATAGTCCTTTTTTCCCTTGTATCGCGTTCACAACAAAAACAGTAAGTATGAAACAGATTGACGTCTCATCAATCGCGGACGCGAAAAAGGGAAGTGAGTACAAGATTACCGCATTAGCAAAAGCACAGACAACTGGCGATTATGTCTTACAGACTTTTGATTACGAAGTCAGTGGAAATAGTTCCACACATACCGCCTTTGTACCGGGCAGTAATGTACTTATGATTGCGAATGACGAAAAAGCGGATACGCTTACCGTGACCGTAAAGGCACATTGGAACAATTCAATTACCGGAAGAGGAACAGTAACAATCACTGGCTAAATGTTCACGTGAAACATTAATATAAAAAAGAGAGGTAAGAAAAGTGGAAAACTTTATTGATATGCCGACACAACATGAAATCATAGGAATTGCACCGGAAACTACAATTAATTTGTGCGCCGGAATACCGTGGGATAACGGTTATAAAAATATAAGGTTGTTTAATTCGGTTTCAGAGTTGGACACTTTTCTACTCTCAAAAACTGTAAAAACGGAAGTGAACGCGAGTCCGGTTAAAATCGGACAGATAACAGTTAGACTTCCTTATAATGAAATTGAACCGCTTAATTGTAATTACCTTTACTTTTCAAATAAGCCGATTGAGCAGAAAAATCACTACGCTTTTATTACTGGTGTGAGACCGCTAAGTGTGAATAGTTGTTTAATCACTTTTGAGTTGGACGTGTGGCAAGAAAACTTTTCAAAAATCGAAATTAACCCTTGCTATATCTTAAGAAGCCATGTTGCGAAAAAAGATGATATAATCGGAGCGTACACATATCCAGAGGGGTTAGAAGTTGGTCAATATGAATACAACTATCCGGATTCTAGCGAGTTTACCATAAGCGAAAGTGGGACATATCCAACGCCGACCGGATTTACAGTACATGAGGGATTAATACCACCTAGACCGGACACCGCGGAAAGTGACACTTCGCCGAACGCTATTTATTATTTTTTAATGCGTTGGACAACAAAAGAAAGCGAAAGAGATAAACAGATTATAAACGGTATTTACTATGGTTGTACGTATGATACTTACGTTACAGCGGCTGACATACAGACGGCTATTAATAATATGACCACAGAAGAAGCTAGCAACATTATTGCGATTGGTCTTGCTCCTTATATTTTTTCTGGTACAAAAAAATTCAGTGTATCACTTAATAAATACGGTGATTCTATCGGTTCTTATAAACCGAAAAATAATAAATGTTTCTGTTATCCTTATAATTTTATCGGACTGAATAACGGTCAAACCACGTTAGAAAGTTTGAAACTAGAATATTTCAATGGTGAAAAAGCCGCATTTGATGTGTCCTTACCGCCGGACACCATTCCGACCATGGTAATGACACCGCGCAGCTATTGTAATCTTGCGGAGAATAAGCAATATCAAATTTCTTATAATGATTTTCCGAAGCTAGGAGTCCCGATTGATTCGCTCAAGGCGTACTTGGCGAATAACTCTATTGCAATAGGAGCTCAGGCGGCCAGCGTCACCATTTCGGCTTTAAGCGGAAATTTGCCTAGCGCGGCTAGCGGTGCGGTGTCTCTTGCCAGTACAATTCAACACGCGGACGTGGCGAGCGACTCGTCTTTTACAAGCGCGGGCGGCTATACTTCTTTTTGGAATAAAAATTTAGGAATAAGACTTGTTAGGATACATTGTGCAGAAGAATATTTGAAAAAAATTGACAACATTTTCACGGTTTACGGTTACCGAGTGGAAGAATTAGCGAAACCGGATATTAAAAGTAGGAGTACATGGAATTATTTACAGGCCAGGGACGTTAGTTTTAAAGGCATCACTGAACCCCGGGCAAGAGAAAGATTGACTTCCATTATTGAAAATGGTGTGTTTTTTTGGCACACAAACGAAGTCGGAAATTTTTCCCTTGAAAATAATTAAAAAAATGTTCACGTGAAACATTTTTAGAAAGTAGGTAAAATATGAATCCTTGTAAAGAAAAAAACACAATGAATCAAGGTGAACGGTATCAACAGTATTATACGCGTTATTACTTTCTTTTGAGAAATATATATACTTCACGCTTTAAATGGACGTTGCCGGAAGAAATTCCGCCGCGATTTTTAGAAGAAATTCTTCTTGATTATGGTGAAGCCATCTTTTTTAAGGATGATATAGCGGGACTTTATGGAGTAGCGAAAATTAACGAAGCCGGACGAATGGACAACTATAATCACGGAGATATACGTTTCGCATATGCGAATAATTATGTAGGTGAATACACCAAAGAAAACAGTGTATTAATATATGATAGCTACAGTCAATATCCTTATAACGACATTATTATCATGCACGCCGAAGCATTGGCGACTATGAGGTTGACACGTGACTTGAACTTAGTCGCGTTGCGAACCCCTTATATATGTGCAGGAAATCGAAATACAAAATTGAGCGTTTCAAACCTTTTTAAGCAGTTAGCGAATTTCATTCCGTGGATAACGGTCAATGACAAATTCGATATGACCAGCTTAAAAGTTTTAAACCTTGATGTGCCGTATAACGCAAGTAATATTCAGGCGTTGATGAAGCAGGAAATTTCTGATTTTCTGACAGAAATCGGAATTGCGAATAATGGAGACACAAAAAAAGAACGTATGATAATAGGAGAAGTTGAAAGCAATAACGGTATTACAGAGATTAATCTAAAAAGCGCGCTCGAACTTAGAAAAAGAAGTTGTAAACAGATTCAAAAAGTATTCGGATTAACCGAGAAAGATATTGACGTTGAGCCGCTTAGCAGAATCGATGTTAGTGGTGTATATCAACAGTTCGACATGGCTAACAGTGAGGACGGTGAAGAAAAATGAGCAACATGGGTTATCCTAGTTCTTCAATAGGTTTTTTACTAGCGTATTACGGCGGTGTGAATATGTACGCCGGAGAGAATAGTGGTTTTGATTTAGTAGAAAAATACTATTCAAAACTATTTGATTTTGATTTTCCTTTTTATGTAGAAAATGAAAAAATAAAGGTTGAATTTGAAAAGTATTTATGTTATACTTTTTTCAACGAATCGATTGGATTCGAAACGCCGGGCGCATGGAAGTTCGCCTTTAAGCAGAAAATGCTTGAAATCATGCCATATTATAAAGAACTTTACAGAACTACACTTTTCGAATATGAGCCGCTCATAAACCGTGTGTTCAGTTCTTCTGATACTGTGAATGAAACAAATATCACTGATTTCACAAGTAACGGCAACACAAGCGGAAAAAAGGAAGATAGTTCAAGCGGCAAGGGTTCAAGTACAAGTGATTCGCAGAATATTACAAGTGACGCGCCACAGATTAATTTTTCGCAAAACGACTATGCAAGCGGAATGACGCGGGGACAGAATAAAAATTCTGTAGAAAATTCAGAGAAAAAAACAAGTTCAGATTCCGGCGCTTCTAGTACAGTTTCGAAAAACATTGATGATAAAAACAGAACTTCAAAGCATGAAGAAAAAGGTTTTTCTGGAAGTTATCAAGAAGAAATAAAAAAAATAAGAGAGAATATTCTAAATATTAATAAGATGATATGTGATGAGTGTTGCGACTTGTTCATGTTGATTTATTAGAAAAGAGGTGATAAAATGAGTGATTTTATTAACTGTGGCGGTGGCTTTCCACCACAGCCGATTGTCTACAGCGATAGCATGACGTTGCTTGACCGGGTTCTTTTGATTGAAAAAAAAATAAAAGAATACACCGGCGAGGATAATAAAACAGAAGAAGAGATAGAAGAACTGAGAAAACAGATTGCAGAAATTGAAAAAACGCTTGAAAACTTCGACAGTATAGGAGTTAGAAAAATCGTTGAAAAATACCTTGCTACAATGATTTTTGTAGAAATTTCTAGCGCGGGGTATATCATTTATAATATACCGGAACGGTGGGAAGAAATTGTATTTAATACACAGGGTGTAGATATTGATATAAAAGGGACTGAATACGGGAGATTAATTTTATCATATTAGAAAGAGAGGTCATAAAAATGGCAGTAAGGCAGTATATAGGGGCAAGATATGTGCCGAGTTTTTTCTCGGACGAAAACGGCAGTACAGAATGGAAAAGTGGTATAGCGTATGAGCCACTAACAATTGTGACTTATTTAGGTAATAGTTATACCAGCAAAAAAACAGTCCCTGTTGGTATTGAAATTACAAATAATGAATACTGGGTCTTAAGTGGCAACTATAACTCACAGATAGAGACTTATAGAGAGGAAGTTGAAAAACTTAAAAAATCACTTATTACTAGAAACGTGCTTTGTATTGGCGATAGTTACTTAGCCTATAATTCACAAGAAATGGAAAGTTCAAGTTGGGGTGCATTTTTACGAATTTGTTTAGGTGAAAATAATAGTGTGACGCTTAACGGTTTAGGTGGTTCAGGATTCGTTGGAAACGCGGCAAAAACTTTCGGAGATTTGTTGACAGAAACTTATAATAATATGTCAAAAGAGGAAAGGGAAAATATAAGTGATGTTATTGTGTGTGGGGGATTAAATGACGCGAGCGCAATTGCTGACGCGAAAACTACTATGGCAAACGTGACAAACGCCATGCGTAGATTCTTCACAAATGCGATAAGCTATTTTCCTAATGCTAAAATTCATGTAGGTTGTATTGGGTGGATGGCTACCGGATTTGGGAATCGAGATAAATATATATCACAACTAAAAAACATTGTCGAAGTTTACCGGAAAGCACCGAACTATTCCACCGCAGGAAAAGTAACTTATTTAAATGGTGTCGAGTATGTAATGGCGGGGTTGCCGAGCAATTATTATAAAGCGGATTTAATTCATCCGACCGCGAGCGCGTCCAATGAATTAGGTATTGCCATTTGTAATGCATTGTTAAGCGGTTCAAACGCAGGAATGTACCGCACTTATGAAACTCTTACACTCACTCCAAGCGGAAAAGCAACCCAAATTACAGACTTGACCCTAAAAGCGACAGTTGAAAAGGATAAGATGAATTTAATTGGTGGAGTATTTGGGCTGAAATTAAATGTTACGGACTTGAGCGCGCTTTCTGAAATTGAAATCGCTACGTGCGTCCAGCCAATTAGGGCAACTACAACTAACCCATTAACAATTGAAATTACTGTCGCAGTTTTTCCGGGAAAAACTGGTACTTATGATATGGTAAACGGCGAATTAAAATTCGCGAACGGCAAAGTAACATTGAAATTATTGTATGATTCCTCGAAAGGCCACTACACCGGAGTAACTAATTTGAGCGTGTTCGTGCCGAACTTCACCGGAGACATTTTAACGTGCTGTTAAAAAATAGATTTTCTAGGGATTAAATTCCCTAGAAAATTTTTTGTAAAATTTTAAATTTTTAAAATATGTGTTGACATTTTCTATATAGCGCGGTATTATAATTACAGAAACAAGAAACGAGAACAAAAAACAGTAAGGAGACATATATGGAAGTTATTATTTACTATTCAAAAAGAGAAAGATTTCTAGGACCGAAAAGAGACAGTGACATCACAATAGAAACCTCAAAAGAAATCTGTGATATTTTATGTAAGGAATATTTAGACCCGTTTAACTTTTTCCGTTTTAAAGAAGTGAAAAAAATAGAAAAAGAAATAAAAGAACGAGAAAAAAAACGTGGTTATAAATACGTCAACCATAGCATATATTTTTGTAGAAAATTATAATTTCGAACACATGTTCCATTTCTCGGCTGTTCGCCGCTCGCGGACAGTCGAACTTTTGTTCTAATTTATTGACAGAAATCTTTGTGAATTGTCGGAATATTTTGAAAACAGTTGTTGAAATCGAATATTGTCTGATAATTCATTG
>UMGG01038457.1_pt1 | contig 14438 bp, 11 predicted proteins | sample 1965211 | NCBI WGS metagenome assembly UMGG01 (sample SAMEA4836064, study PRJEB28245) | human gut metagenome | biome: gut microbiome; material: fecal sample | place: Denmark | collected 2008 | reverse complement strand
TATTGTCATGGGGTTTGCTGTCGGTTTGCCGATTATTGTCATGCGGCTGCGGTGCTTGGCTCGATATGTCGTCTGATAAATACGGATTTTCCAATTTGCTGATGTGAAGGCGGGAGAGGACATTTTGCCGCTGATTAATACGGGAGCGTATTTCCTGCAGCTCGGGAGTCAGGGCGGTCAGGTTTTCTGTCCGGTTTCGGCGATGTGCAAACCGTGCAGGTTTTGGGACAGGGCGGCGGCGAATTCTGACAGGCTGCGGGCATCTGTGCTTGAGGTATGAACGATTTCTGCGGCTTGAGCCATTTCTTTGCGCCATGCAGGCGACGCGGCGGCTCTTTGGGAGATGTAGTCGCTGCTCCAGTTTGTTAAATCATGCGGCGGGCGGATATGCGCTTTCAGTTGTGCCGGCGAAGCTGATTTGGAGGCGGTAACGGTATCGGTATGCAGCCCGGCGTTCAAAGGGGCGGACAAAGCGCCATTCCGGTTTAGTTTTTCCAGCTGCGTTGCGACGGCGGCATCCATGCGGTTGTTTAAATAGTCGTAAATGCCAAAGGCGGCGTCGGCATGGTTTATGCCATAGCAGGTCGTTTCGTTTTCTGCTCCTATGTCGCGGGGGAAAATTGATGCTGTTGTTGCCGTTGGCGCCGCTGTTGATGTCGCCGCTGTTGATGTCGCTGCTGTTGCTGTCTGACTGTTGCCGGGGTTCTTATCCGCTTGGGGGCGGCGGCGCGAAAAATCGGGGTGCGGCGAATAAGAAACAGGGGAAACGTTGTCAGGAGCAGCATTGTCAGGAGCAGCGTTGTCCGGGGAAACGATAGTCGGGGAAGGAATGTCCGCAGACATGACAGAGGGAGTGGCGGCTTTGTCCGGGGCGGGTTCGGAAACCTGATTAAGCCGATGCAGCACGTTATCGATTTGTTGGCGGTTTTTATAGAGATATTCGGCATTGACGGCAATAAATGCGTCCAGTTGTTTAAGGGCGTGTTCGCGTTCTGCTTCGGTCTGTGCCTGATTGGCTTTTTGGTTTAGCAGAGCCAGCTGTTCCAACAAGTTGACGGTTTCCGCCTGATGGAGAATGGTCTTGGCATTTTTTTCGGGGATGCCGAGCGCTTCTGCCTTAGCGGCAAAAATCAGGCTCTTTTCTTTGCAGTTTAAGGCATGGCCCAGGTTGTCCTCATCATATCCTGCGGCGGCGAGTATGTTTTCATAACGTTTCAGCTCCTGAAAGGGAACGACGGAATATACCATATTGGGCATGGTTACGGGGTATTGCATCCGCAGCGCGAGGACTTCCCGGTTCAGGTAAACCGGATTTTGCAGAACCAGTTTGATGGCACGTTCGCGGAGAAACTCCGGCGGCAGCTGGCCGCTGAACACTTCGGACGGCAGGATGTTGCCGTAAAAGGCTTTTATCCACGGTTCGCAGCTCAGTTTCTGCCAAACGGCATATTTGCCTTCATGGCGCGAATGGATAGCATTTACGGCATTTTCGGTTATGCCGTCTCGGGTGTATGACCGATAGTCGGCAGGGAAGTTGTAGTATAAATAGAGTTTGAAATCTTCCGTATTGGTTATCATAGCGACCTCGGCAAAATGTTTATTGGGAAAATTATACTCTTTTTTCGGCGGGTTGGCAAGAGTTTTTTTGTTTGGCAGGGGGAAGCGGCGGGCAATAAAAAAGGTTCTTCCCGCAGGAGAACCTTTTTGTTTTCGGTGTTCGTGCAGCTACCGGCGCGGCATCGGCCGAAGCGGCGGAGTCGGCGGGGTAGGCGGCAGCGGTTTCGGGGGACGGTGGAACCTTGCCGGATGGTGATGCGGCGGAGGCGGCGGACAGTCGCCCAAAAGCGGAATGCTCATACACGAATTTAATGACATTAACATTGCGCTGAGAAGCATTATCAGGAATGCTTTTCTCATCATCTTCTTTTTTGTTTTCATAATTTAATTATTTAGGGGTTAGTAATAGGCATATCTATAATTTTACGGCAGTGAGGATAGCATATTTTTGCGGACTTGGCAAGCGGAAAATTTCGGGGCAGGGGCACGAGAGAAAAAGGAAGCCGCATGCAGGCAGAAAAGCGGGCACGAGAGCGAAAGGAAACCGCATGCAGGCAGAAAAGCGGGCACGAGAGAAAAAGGAAACCGTGTGCAGGCAGAAAAGCGGGCACGAGAGCGAAAGGAAACCGCGTGCAGGCAGAAAAGCAGGCACGAGAGCGAAAGGAAACCGCATGCAGGCAGAAAAGCAGGCACGGGAGAAAAAGCGGGCGGAGCAAGATTGTCGGAATTTCAGTGTGCCTGTTTTATTTTTGCGGAGGGTTCATATCGCCTTATCTGCCGTTGTACAGAAAATCAGCCAGTTTGGAATTGAATGCCGATGATTTTACGTTGTTTTGGGAAACCATCTGTTCCGCATCCAAAACAAATTTGTTCCATATCAAAGCCATGTCTTCATTTTGCCTTTTCAGTATTTCTCCGATTTTTTTATGTTCGCTTGGGGGAATTCCTTTTTTTATATCTACATCGTAAGATGGGATGGGGGAGTCATTCCATTCATCGTATTTGGCACCAATAAAAGAAATTTGTTCACCGGCGGAAATGCCGTCCAAATCAAACCGGAGGGAATAGTCAACGAGATGTTCCCCTTTGTACGCAGGGGCGCAACCGCCGTCCATGCAGCGGGTATAGGGAGACTTTCCGGTATTATGCTGTGACCTTTTTAGCGCCAGAGACAATAATTTGCCATTCAGGGCAATGTCAAAGACCAAATCGGCGTCTTCGGCTCTGCTTATGGTCGTCTGGGCGCCATTTACATTGTAGACGCCTAAAACGTCTGTCCGTTTGGCGAAATTATTTTCAGTCTTCTGAATTTTTTCATTCATTTTATGTTTCCTTAAGTTAAGAGTGCAATAAATTGAAAATGACGGACGGAACATATAATGTTTTATTCCGTCCGTGTGTCGGGTTATCTGTCCCTGTTGTTTTTTGCCAATTTGGCGGCGTTGGTTTTGGCGGCGGTTCTTTCCTGTTTTTCACGATTGTAACTGACTATGTAGTTCAGCACTTTTTCATGGTCGGGATAACCTCCCCAGAAAGCATTGCCGTTTTCATCGCCCAAGCCGGCTCCGCCGTTCCACCCGCCGAAATTGTCATAAACAGGGATGGTCTGGTTTGCATCCCACGGGGCGGGCTGTTCGCCAATGACGTTTCCTTGCAGCATTTTGCAGAGTTTGCCATCGCCGAAATAATTGGCTTCGCCGTCATCGGAGAGAATCAGCAGGTTTTGCTGTTTATCCTTTTCAAACAGGCGGTCGGCGACCGTGGCAGTTTTGGAGTGTGCCATCCTGACGATGGTAACGCCGCAGATTTCTTCTTTTTTACTGATTGCGCGTTCTGCTTCTTTTTCCTGTTCTTCGGTAATGCCCTGGCACATCCGGTCGCGGCGGCGCACCCGGGCGATTTCTTCCGGCGCGGCACCCATTTCCATCATGCCCGGAATATAGGCAGCATCGTTGGCTCCGATAAGCTGCAAATCCCGGGTTTTCTCAATTCCCAGCAAATCGCAGATTTGAAGGACGGATGCCGGACGGCCGGCGTTTTGGTTGTGATGGTCGATATTTATGGCGTTTTCGGGCAATTTGCAGTCTTGCTCCAGCTCAATGACGACCGGGGTTTTACCGTCGGCGGCGGCCCGGCTGATTTCCGCTTCGTAAGCCGAAGTTTTGGCGCCCCAGCCGAGATTTTTGTCTATATACGGCTGGTTATGGGCACTGAGCAGTTGTTTGATGGTTTCCATTTCGAGGTCTTTGCCGCCGATAAAGAAAATGTATTGATTGTCAGTCATTGTTCTCTTCCTTTCTTGTATTGTTGCGTATAATTATTGTACCTATAACATAATCAAAAGTTTCTATTGCTAACGTGTTGTATATATTGAAAAATAAATTGTTGAATATTGTTGAAAATTAAGGTACCTTATTTTTCAGCAGTTTTTTGAGCGCGTTTTTCAGGCAAAAGCAGTGAACTGACAATGCAGCGCGGAAAATGAAAAAAAAGCTTTACATTTTATTTCTTTGTGGTATTAAAGCCAAGCCTTGTACAGGCGGCGAATCGCGAAAGGAGCGGCGGAATGGTCGGTTCTTTGGCGGCAAGCGGCTGAAACGGGGTGATATTTGGTTTCGCCGGAAACGTCATGTTTGGGGGCGGAACTTTGTTTAATCCCGTGGGGGAACAGCCATGTTCTGACCACGGACCTTTGGAAAAAACAATTTAAGAATTGAGGTTTAAAAATGGCTAAGTCTAAAAAGAAGATTTTAGGTTTAATCAAGCTTCAGATTCCGGCAGGCAAGGCTAACCCGTCTCCTCCGGTTGGTCCGGCTCTGGGCCAGAAAGGCTTGAACATTATGGAATTCTGCAAGGCGTTCAACGCAGCGACGCAGTCTTTGGAACCGGGCATTCCGACTCCGGTTATCATTACCGCTTACGAGGACAAGAGCTTCACGTTCATCACCAAGCTGCCTCCGGTATCCTACTACATCAAAAAGGCAGCGGGCGTTAAATCCGCTTCCAAGACTCCGGGCAAGGAAGTTGCCGGCAAAATCACCATGGCGCAGGTGAAAGAAATCGCCGAAGCCAAAATGCCGGATTTGAACTGTTCAACGGTTGAAGCAGCGATGAATATGGTCAAAGGCCAGGCTGTTTCGATGGGTATTCAGGTAACGGAGTAAAGCGATGACCGGAAAAAGATTAGTAAACGCCTATAAGAACGTAGACAAGAACAAGAGCTACTCTTTGAAGGAAGCGGTTGCGCTGGTTAAGGCCAATGCAGGCGCGAAATTTGACGAAACGATTGATTTGGCAATCAACCTCGGCGTTGACCCGAAATATGCCGACCAGATGGTTCGCGGCGTATGCGGCCTGCCGCACGGAAACGGCAAGACTGTCCGCGTTGCGGTTATGGCACAGGGCGAAAAAGCCGATGAGGCAAAAGCTGCCGGTGCCGATATCGTCGGTGCCGAGAATTTGGTTGACTCCATTCTGGCGGGCAAAATCGAATTTGACCGCTGCATCGCTACCCCGGATATGATGGGGCTGGCCGGACGCGTTGCCCGCGTTCTGGGACCGAAAGGCCTGATGCCGAATCCGAAGCTCGGTACGGTTACGACGGATGTTGCCAATGCCGTTAAAAAGGCAAAAGCCGGCGAAGTTCAGTTCCGCGTTGAGAAGAACGGTATTGTTCATGCCGGTATTGCCAAGGCTTCGTTCAGTGAAGACAAAATTTACGACAATGCCAAAACGTTTATCGAAACGATTTTGAAGGCTAAGCCGCAGTCGCTGAAGGGAACTTATCTGAAGAAGATTTCCATCAGCTCAACGATGGGTGTCGGCGTACGCGTTGACGCGTCTGCGCTGTAAGCAGCTGTTTTGAGCCGTGCGGCCGCTGCCGGCAGTTATGCTGAGGCGGCGGGGCGGCAGAAAAGAAACGGTTTTGTCAAGAACGCTCCGGGGAAAACTCCGGGGCGTTTTTCGTGTGGCGGTTGTGGGGGCGGGGCGTTTTTTATGCGGGGCGGTTTGAGCTGTTTGTTGGGCGGACAGTATTTAAAATGTTGAAAAAAAAGCTTGACTCCGGCAAAAGAATCATTTAAATACGGAGTCAACTTGAGCGGGGCTGCCGCCGGTATGCATCAGGGCAATGTTTGGTTGGTTTGATGCAGAACGTGCAACAGCGCTGTTCATACTGTCCAAGACCGCAGGCGGCGGCCGGACGCATTCCCGGAGTGGGGCAGAGCGAGAGCTTTGCTGTAAAGGTTTCGGAGAGGAATTTTCGAAAAGAAGTTCTGAAACAGAATTTTCCAGACGAAAGTTTCGGTGCGGACGGGTTCCTTAATTTCCTGCGCAGACGGAGTAAACAGATTTAATTAATCAATTTTTTCTCCTCCGGACAGATTTGGTGCTGCGTGCACCGCGCCGGTTTTTTTATTGCCCGAAAGGGGCGCCGAACAGCGGTTCGGGACTTTGAAAAGCGGTTTGAGGCATCGGAAGGCGGTTCAGGACTGCGAGAGCGGTTTGAGGCTGCGGAAGGTGGTTTGAGGCTGCGGAAGGTGGTTTAGGACTGTGAAAAGCGGCTTACTGCAAGGCGATGTGATAAGAACGGGGCGGAAGCGCAGGTGTTGTAAACGGTTTTACGGGGACAGGCGACTGTAAGGACAGGCTGCTGTTGCCGCAAAATCAGATTTTGGAGACAAGCAAGTGAATCGCGAAGAAAAAGCTGAACTCCTCAGCGAGATGAATGGACTGATTTCCGGCTCTGAAGCTGTGGTTATTTCTCATTACAGAGGACTGACCGTAGCGGAAATGGGCGAATTGAGAAAGAAAGCCCGCGAACTCGGCGCTGAATTGAGAGTTACCAAAAACCGCATTACCCGTCTTGCTCTTAAAGGTACGAAATTCGAAGGCTTGGACGATTTGTTCAAGGGGCCGACCATCATGGCTTATTCCTCCGACCCGATTTCTGCATGCAAACTCTGCGTACAGTTCGCGAAAGAGAATGAGAAATTCCTGGTTGTCGGCGGCGCTTTGAGTTCCGGCGTTCTGTCGATGGCAGAAATCGAACGGCTCGCAACCATTCCGTCTATGGACGAACTGCGCGCCAAGATTATCGGCCTGCTGCAGGCTCCGGGTGCCGCGCTGGCACGCGTTACCAAAGCTTACAGCGAGAAAGAAGCCGCGTAAGCTTAACGAGTGTGGCCGGTATCGGCCGGGCTTTTTTGACCGGATTGCGGATTTTCTGCCCGAATTGAACGGACGGGAAAGCAGACGGGGGAAAAGAGCGGCTGTTGCCGGGTGGTGATGATAAAAAAGTTTGAATAATAAGTTTAATTTAATTGGAGAAAAAAAATGGCCGATTTAGCCAAATTAGTTGAAGAATTATCTGCGTTGACAGTTATGGAAGCTGCCGACCTGTCGAAAATGCTGGAAGAAAAGTGGGGCGTTTCTGCGGCTGCTGCCGTTGCTGCTCCGGCTGCCGGCGGTGCTGCTGCCGCAGCTGAAGAAAAGACCGAATTCGACGTTATCCTCGTTGAAGCCGGCGCTAACAAAATTAACGTTATTAAGGAAATCCGCGGCATTACCTCTCTGGGTCTGAAAGAAGCCAAAGACCTGGTTGACGGTGCTCCGAAGACTGTTAAGGAAGGCGCTCCGAAGGCTGAAGCCGAAGAAATCAAGGCTAAGCTGGAAGCTGCCGGTGCTAAGGTTGAATTGAAGTAATTTTACTTCAGACCGATACTCGGACAGGGTAATCCGGTGCCAGAGCAGCGGAAAAACCTGAGCCGAGATAAGATGAACCGCCTGCGGGGGATGCCTGCGGGCGGTTTTGTTGTGTGCGATTTTGTTGTGTGCGATTTTGTTGTGTGTGGTTTTGTTGTGTGCGGAACGGGAGGAGCGTGCGATGTGGAGAGATGGGGGAGAAAGAAGAGCGTACGGGCGCTCAAAAAAAAACAGGCTGCCCTCACGGGCGGCCTGTTCGTTTCTGTCATCGGAGTTTTCATCGGCGGGAATTTTTCGGGTTCCGCGGAGATGGCTCAGTGCTGGAGATGGCTCAACGCTGTTTGGCAATGAGCGGATTTGCACAGTGTCGGCCCTTGTGCGGGGCGGTGCTGCGTTGCTTCTTGAGCGGGGCAACACCGGCCAACGGGCAAATCAGCATCGCGTTGGCTCTTGAGCAGGCGGCGTTGCGTTGGCCCTTGTGCGGGGCGGTGCCGCGTTGGCAGCCGAACCGGGCATAAAGGCATTACAGCCTGTGCCAGGCCGGGGAGGCCGCGAGAAATTCCCGTGCCGGGTTTTTCGTTTTGGCGGCCGGGCGGTTAAATACCGCTTTAGCCGGTGCGAATGCAAGGTCTTCGCTGCCGTTTTGGCGGCGGGGCAAATCCTGCATCCAGAGGTCAAACGCCGTATCGCTGCCGCATTTGCATAACGCCTCAACCGCAATGTCCGCGAGCGGATAACGGCTGATGAAGTACATGATTTCCTCGTTGTTGCGGCGGTAAATCAGTTCGCGCTGCGCTTCGTCACAAAGGCTGTGATTGGCGAGGTAGAGCATAATTTCGCGATGGTTGCCGCGCTTGACGAAATGTACTTCCGGCTCGTCGTGGAAACAGTGCTTTTTGATGTAAGCCTTGATTTCCGCGTGAATGCCGCGTTTCAGGAGCAGTTTCTCGCTTGCTTCGCAGAGCCAGTGTTTGGACAGGTAGCCCAGAATTTCGGGGCGGTCTTCGCGTTTGAGAATCATTTCCTGCCCGTTCGGAATCTGATAGTGCATAACGTACTTGACAAGCAATGAGAAAGCGCCGTGTTTGAAAAAGAAGTCTTCGGCTTCCTGCACAAAACGGCGGCGGGCGATGAACTGTTCAACCTTTTTGCGGCTGTTGAAGCGTATCATCTTCATTTGGCGCAGTTTTTCCGCTTCTTTGCGGTTGGATTGCGTTTCAATGAGGAAGTTGACTTCTTCGTAGGTGCCGCGGGTCAGCAGCGCCAGCTTTTCACGTTCGTTCAGGCGGCCTTTGGCGATGACAAGCATAATGATGTTATGATTGCCGCGCATAATCAGGTCGTATTTGGCGAACATGGAAATCCGGTGGCGGTTGATGTGGCTGATGATGGCCTTTTCACTGCCGCTCCAGACGATATCCCGCTCGGTATACTGGGGCACGTCATGACGTTTGAGGTACTTCATCACGGTGTTGTATTCGCCGTGGGTGAGAAGCAGCGCAATTGTCCGGCACGGGTCTGCGGCGCTTTCGAGCACGGCATCCACCAGCTGCGGGCGATTGGCACGGAAAACTTCTACCTGTGCCGGTTCTTTCAAGCCATAAGCTTTGATATAGAACAGGCTGGCTTCGGTTATCCCTCGTTTAATCAGCTGTTTTTCGGCCTGAGCGCTGAAACGGTTGTTTACGACGTAAGCCACCAGCTGTTTGGGTTCGGCGGAACGGATAAACTCCAGTTCCTGATCCAGATTTTTGAGTTTCATAATCTTCGTGCCGCATACTTTACTTTGCGGGCTTTATTAGTTGATAAATAATGGGGATGATAATTCACAGATTTTTATTTTGACAAAGACATGATAGCCGAAACGGCGTTTTTGTCAAGAAAAAAAGGAGCGTTGGGGAAAAGGTCGGGAGAGGAGTATTGGAGAAGAGATATGGAAACGGGGAGCACAACCGCAGGCGCGCCGGAGTGGCAGCGCCACGGGTGTAGTTATGGCGCGCAGGGCGGGGCAACGAAGGCAGCGCCACGGGTGTAGTTATGGCGCGCAGGGTGGGGCAACGAAGGCAGCGTCACGGGTGTAGTTATGGCGCACAGGGGAGCCTGCGCTTTGGTGCGCGCGAGGCTTACGGCTGCGCTGAAAGGGCGGCCTGCGCTTTGGCAAGGGCAGCGTCGTCCAGCACCAGCACGATGTATTCGCCGCTGATGAACAGGCTTTCCGGTGCAGGCCACGGGCGGGCGCGGTTCAAAATATATTCCCGCAGGTTCGGATTGGCGGCAACGGCCTCGCCCAGCCCGGCGTCGGCTTCCAGAAAATCTGCCTGATAATAGAAATTATATGCGTCTTTGGCGCGGCCGGCGGGATAATATGCCCAGGCCAGCAGTTCGCCGCTCGGCTGCTCGCCGGGCTTTCTGATATAATATTTACCGCGCAGGCTCTGCTCACCGATTTGCAGCAGTTTGTAATGCCCGTTGACGTTAAATTCCGGCAACTTTTCCAGCCGGGTGATAATGCGTTCGGCGAGTTTGGTTTCCGCCTCCCAGCCGAATTTCCAGACTTTCAGCGCATAGGCGACGCGGACAAAGCCGGCGAAAATCACGACGATTGCCAGCGCATAGCCGAGGCGTTTCAAATATGCGCCGCCGAGTTTTAAGACCGTTGTCAGCGCCAGTGCATATATCAGCGGCAGGCCGAAGAAATCTATCCGCGCCAGGTGGGCAGGGTTTTCCGCCGAAGGAACGGAGAGGAAAAACGCCAATTTGGATGCGAGCAGGATAAACGGAACCAGCAGCAGCCCGCGGGCGGCGGCTTTGACGTCCGGGCTTTGGAAAATCAGCGCGAAGAGAGCCGTCAGCACCATGGCGAGATACATGAGCTTATAAAACAGGTCGGCAAACGGCAGGGACACGGCGAACTGTTCGACCATGACCGCCAGCAGCGCCGGGATTTTGGCCGGAAGGGCGATAAGAGGCATCAGCTCGGTGTTGTAGGCCGGGCGCATAATGCCGGTGTCTTTGAGAACGACGATGATAAACGCGTAAATCATCAGCGCGGCGGTAAGGTTGGCGATACTCTGAACAATGCGTTTAAACGCGCACTTCAGGCTGATGTCGGCAAAGACGGTTTGCAGGAAGACCTTGCCCAGCACGGCGACGCCGATAAAATTAATGACCGGCAGGTAGGTGCCGAGCGCCATAACGAGCAACAGAACAGAGGCGATGTTACAGGCGTAAACGGCGTTCAGGTTGCGGCTGCGGCAGCCCGAAAGCAGCAGCGCCGCAAGCACGATGGCCGGCAGCCAGAAAATGCCCAGCGTATTTTGGGCGAAGTAAAGCCAGCTCAGGGTATAGGGCGTGATGAGGAAAAACAGCCCGGTTACGACAAACGCGGCGGTGCGCTGCGGCAGCTTCCAGTAAATGCCGAGCAGGACGCCGGCCAGCGCCAGGCCCGCGAATGCCCAGAGATTGTTGATGACAGGGAGAATCTTGCCGTCAAACAAAAGCTCCTGCAGCCACCAGGCGGAAAAACGCCCTTCGCTCAGGCTCTGCGCCGGGTCGACGGCAAAGCGCACCGCCGCCCAGTCGCGGTTGCCCCACATAAAGTTGACGGTATGGAACAAAAAGGCAAGGTTGATGAAACCGAAGAGCTGCCAGAAACTTTTGCGATAAAGCCGGGGAATGGCATTGTAGCCGCGGCAGACTTCTTCCGCCCAGTCCAAATCGCAGCAGACATGGCGGATTTTTTCCCGCACCGCGGGTGTCAGCGCGGCAAAGGTTGCGGCAGCGACGACGAACCCGGCGGTTACCGCTCCGGAGGCGGAAACGGCGAAGCCGAATTTTTTGGCGATTAACAGCCCGAGGGCGGCAATCAGCCCCCCCATGACGGCACAGATGAGATAAAACAATGACTTTTTCATAAGCTTTTCACCCGGTTTGTGGCGGTTGGCATTGGCTGGCGGCGGCGCGGTGCCGGTCTTTGGAGAACAGGTTTGGGCGCACGGGCGGCCAGAGTTGCTACGGCTTCCGGTTTTCCGGCCTGAACTTCAAGTCCGGGCGCACGGGCGGCCGTTTATGGCGACGGCGGTTTTCTTTTCCGGTTTTCCGCAGGGGAAAAGGCAAGAACCGCGGTTTATGAAAACATTATAAGGCGGCGGGGCGGCGTGTCAAAAAAAAAGCGGCAGTTATCCGCTTGTTTATGCGGGGGTGGCAGCGCCACGGGCAACGAGGGCGGGGCAACGGGAGAGGGACGAGAGAGGGACGGGAGAAAAGGTGCGGGCTTTGGGGGAGTGGCAGGGCGGCGGGGGCGCTGAGCGGGCTGTTTGCGGGTGGTACTGCGTGCCTGAGCGATGAGAGGCGGGGCGGCGGAGGAGTGTGCCTGAGCAGACGGTCAGAACAGGCCGCTGATGATGCCGTTTTCGTCCACGTCAATATTTTCGGCGGCGGGATGGCGGGGCAGGCCGGGCATGGTGTTGATTTCTCCCGAGAGGGCGACGACAAAGCCGGCTCCGGCGGAGAGGCGGACTTCAGTTATCGGGAACGTATAGCCGCGCGGGGCACCGAGCAGCGTTTTGTCGTGCGAAATCGAATTTTGGGTTTTGGCGATGCAGACCGGCAGGCGGCCGTAGCCCCAGCGGGTGAACTTTGCCAAATCGCGGCGGGCGGCAGCGGTAAACGTTACCCGTCCGGCGCCGTATATGCCGCGGGCAACGGTGCGGATTTTGTCGGCAAGCGGGAGGGCATCGGGGTAGAGCAGGCGGAGCGAACCGGCGGATGAGGCCTGCGGGGCAGATGCAAGAGGTGAGGTGCCAGCGGATGAGGCCTGCGGGGCAGATGCAAGAGGAGGGGTGCCGGCGGATGAGGCCTGCGGGGCAGATGCAAGAGGAGGGGTGCCGGCGGATGAGCCCATCGGGGCAGACACAAGAGGAGGGGTGCCGGCGGATGAGCCCATCGGGGCAGATGCAAGAGGAGGAGTGCCGGCGGATGAGGCGGGGAGAACGGGGGACGCGGGTACGGCCGACGGGGAGAGAGGTGCGGCGGCGCTGTTCATATTCCGATTCAACTCAATCCTGTTAAGTACTGATTTAGCAAGATTTACACAGCCTTTCCCGCCTTTGCCCCAGCCTTCGGAAACGACGGCTTCCACGCCTTCGGCGCGGCACAGTTTCTGCACCAGCTTTAATTCGGCGGGAGTGTCGGATACGAAGCGGTTGACAGCCACGACCGGCTCGGCGCCGAAGCGGCGGAGGTTGGCGATGTGGGCGCGGAGATTGGCAAATCCGGCTTCAAGGGCGGGAAGGTTTTCGGCGTTCAAATCCGTTTTGGCAACGCCGCCGTGCATCTTCAGCGCGCGCACCGTGGCGACGAGGACGACGGCATCGGGATAAAGCCCCGATTTGCGGGCAAAGATGTCAAAGAACTTTTCGGCTCCGAGGTCGGCGCCGAAACCGGCTTCGGTTACGACATAATCTGCCAGCGCCAGCGCGGTGCGCGCGGCGATGACCGAACTGGTGCCGTGGGCGATGTTGGCGAATGGGCCGCCGTGGACGAAGGCGGGGGTGTGTTCCAGCGTCTGCACCAGATTGGGCAGCACGGCATCCTTGAGGATGGCCGCCATGGCACCGGCGGTGTTTAAATCGCGGGCATAAACTGGCGTGCCGTCTGAAGTTTCGCCGATAACAATCTGATTTAAACGGCTTTTGAGGTCGGCAAGGTCTTCGGCCAGACAGAGAATCGCCATAATTTCGGAGGCGACGGAGATGTTAAAACCGTCGGTGCGGGGAATGCCGTTAGCCTTGCCGCCGAGGCCGATGCGGACTTCGCGGAGGGCGCGGTCGTTTAGGTCCACGCAGCGTTTGAAGAAGACTTTGGCAATACCCAGCCCGTTGCCGAATTTGATGTGGTTGTCTATCATGGCGGCAAGCAGGTTGTTGGCGGCGGTGATGGCGTGAATGTCGCCGGTAAAGTTGAGGTTGATTTCGTCCATCGGAACAATCTGCGAGCGCCCGCCACCCGCAGCACCGCCTTTGATGCCGAAACAGGGGCCGAGCGAGGGTTCGCGCAGCGAGAGGGCAACGCGCTTTTTCAGGCGCTGCAAGGCATCGGCCAGACCGATGGAAACGGTGGATTTGCCTTCGCCGGCCGGGGTCGGGGTCAGGGCGGTAACGAGGATGAGGGCGCCGCGCGGCGCCGGGGTACGGAGAGAATGGCTGCCGTTTGGGGCAGGGGCTGCCTGGGTTTCGGAGAGGCGTGCAGAAGCGGCGATAGGGTGGGCGGTCATGGTGCGGGAGGCGAGTTCGGCAGTCTTGGCGCGCGACAGTTTAGCCTTATATTTGCCGTAAGGCTCGATGTCTTCAGCCGTCAGATTAAGTTTGGCGGCAATCCTGCTGATTTTAAACGGTTTTGCCTGATTGGCTATTTCTATATCGGTAAGCATGCGAGACCTTTCAAATTTTTTGTGAGGGAGGGGAACGGGGCGCCAGAGCGGGCGGATATCAGAGCGTCCGGGCGCCAGAATGGCAGGGGCGGCGGCGCGGGAATGCGGACTAAGCCTATTCGTCGCGGACGATGGCCGTTGGTTCTATGGGTTCGGAGCCTTTCAGCGCCTCAAGGCTGGCCGCGATGCCGCCTGACGTTTCTTCAGCCGCAGCAGTCGGGGCGGCGGCCGGGGCGGAAGCAGCAGGGGCAGGGAAAGCTGCGGGAGCGGGAACGGCAAGCGGTTCCTTTAATTCCGGAGCGGGGCCGGGAACGGCTTCATCCACGGCGGCGGAAATGGCCGCATGTCCGGCGGCGGTTTCCTGCCGGAATTTTTGCAGATATTCCTCAAACCGGGCGCCGTCTTCCGGTTCCCACCCCATAATGTAATGATTTCCCATGCAGATTAAAGGCAGGCGGAGATCGCTGTTGGGGATATTAAATTTTTTAACGCACTGTTTGTAGAGTTCAAGGTTGTGGTGAAACTTCATATCCGTAATCGGAATGTTAAGGTCGCGATGGTTGGCATCAAGATAGACAAAGGCGTCTTTGCAGGCGATGCACATGGCATGGGCGAAGAAGTAGATTTTGTCGTCAAGGAGATTTTGTTCCGGGGCAGGGGCAGTCATGCCGCGCGGATTTTGCGCCGCGGAAGAACCGGCCGAGAAAGCGGCAGGCGGCACGGCAGGAGCGTCCGGGGCGGAGGCAAT
>UMGG01066392.1_pt1 | contig 14473 bp, 8 predicted proteins | sample 1965211 | NCBI WGS metagenome assembly UMGG01 (sample SAMEA4836064, study PRJEB28245) | human gut metagenome | biome: gut microbiome; material: fecal sample | place: Denmark | collected 2008 | reverse complement strand
CCCGCAAGCTGGTGGAGGACGCCCGCCGCACGGTGGCCCGCGTACTGCACGCCGCGCGCCCGGCGGAAATCACCTTTACCAGCGGCGGCACCGAATCCGACGTACAGGCTTTATACACCGGTGCCGCCCTGGGCGCTGCCGCAGGCAAACGGCACATCATTTCCACCCAGATCGAGCACCACGCCGTGCTGCATACTTTACAGGCGCTGCAGGCGCAGGGTTTCACTGTAACCTTGCTACCGCCGAGCGCCGCCGGGCTTATCACCCCGCAGCAGCTGGCGGACGCCTTGCAGCCGGACACCTGCCTGGTCAGCATCATGTTTGCCAACAACGAAATCGGCACCGTGCAGCCCATTGCGGAACTTGGCGCCCTCTGCCGGGAGCACAGCGTGCTGTTCCACACTGACGCTGTACAGGCTGCCGGGCACCTGGCCATTGATGTGCAGGCCACGAACATTGACCTGCTCAGCCTTTCCGGCCACAAGTTCCACGGGCCAAAGGGAGCCGGTGCGCTGTATACCTGGCGCGGTATTGCCTTGCAGAATGTGCTGTACGGCGGCGGCCAGGAGCGCGGCCACCGCGCGGGCACTGAGAACGTACCCGCCATCGCGGGCCTTGCTGCGGCACTGGCCCAGGCGGATGCCAACCTGCCCGCCAACACAGCCCGCTGTCTGGATTTGCGCCAGCGCCTGACGGAGCGGCTGCTGGCCATTCCCGGCACCCACCTGAACGGTGATGCGGCCCAGCGCCTGCCCGGCAATGTGAACATTACCTTTGACGGCGTGGAGGCCGAAACCCTGCTGCTGCTTTTGGACGAAGCCGGGATCTGCGCTTCCGCGGGCTCTGCCTGTTCCGCCGGTGCGGTGGAACCCAGCCATGTACTGCTGGCCCTTGGCCTGACCCCCGCCCAGGCCAAAAGCACCCTGCGGCTGACGCTGGATGCCGCCAACACGGCGGAAGAAATCGACACCGCTGCCGCTGTGATCACCGCCTGCGTACAGCGCCTGCGCGATGGCGTGCGGTAAGGCGTTTGCCCTATTTTCGAGGTGAGATGTCCGGCAGGGCCAGTCTACGGGACGATGCAAGCATTGACCCCTACAGATTGATTTTTAAGGCAATACCGCATAATTCTAAGTGCCGATACGGCGAGCGAGGTGCGGCAGATGCCAAGCCAAAAGCGCAGATAATACTGGATGCTGCAAAGGTGAGCGCCGCCAGTGGCGGAAACAGCGAACCGAAGCAGGGGCAGCGGTCGCAGAGTGCGAGGAGCTTTTGCCCCCGAAGCACGATGCGGGTACCGCAACCCGACATTATCGAGCATTTTGGCAACGCAGATGCCGTGCCGCAGCTGCCGGAGCAGTGCTTAAGCCGCAAGGCGGGAATTGTGCGGTGTTGCCTTAAATTCAGCGGAATAAACCATTCCCCTGTCGTGCGTTTGGCTTTCTAGCCACACACTTTCATTGGCCGCCCGCCAACCTAATGCAATCCCCCCTGCATTGCGAAATTTGCCGCTCACACAACATCTGAACCATCCACCAACAACATCCGAACTTTTATACGTCTGTACAAAATATTTTGTACAGCTGTCTGATTTTAAAATTTTATTGCTCATATTCCCCAAGCCGCACGCTGATGTGCGGCTGTTTTTTTACCTTTTTGTAAATATTTGCTCAAATATTTGACATTTTTTTTTATTGTGTTAAAATTATGTGTATTCACAATTGCTTACCACCCAATCATGTTGCATCCCAGCGCTGTTTTTTTGCTGCCGGGCGCTGCCGCACAGAAAGAGGTTTTTCCGCATGATTCGTATTCTGACTGATTCCGCTTCCGATCTGACCGCGACCGACAGTGCCCGTCCCGGCGTGTACACTGTGCCCCTGTCCGTTACCTTTGCCGATGGCACCGGCGGGCTGGACGGTGTGGAGCTGACGGCTGATGAATTTTATGCACATCTGAAAGTGGACAAGGTTCCCCCCCGCACCAGCCAGCCCAGCCCCCAATCCTTTATGACAATTTTTGAGGATGCCAAGGAGAACGGCGATCAGGTAATTGCCATTTTGATCAGTTCTAACCTGTCCGGCACCTATCAGTGCGCGCGGTTGGCAGCGGAAAGCTGCGATTTTGAGGATGTCTTTTTTGTGGATTCCCGCACGGCATCCCAGGGCGAGGCCATCCTGGTTCGCGAAGCGCTGCGCCTGCGCGACGAGGAGCACCTGCCCGCGCACGCGATTGTCGCTGAGCTGGAACAGCTCAAGCAGCGCATCCGCGTTCTGGCCGTAGTGGACAGCCTGAAGCACCTGCACAAGGGCGGGCGTTTGCCCGCCGCGGTGGCGCTGGTGGGCGGTGCCCTGGGTGTCAAGCCGGTGCTTTCGGTCGTGGATGGGCAGATCAAGCTGGCGGACACGGCCCGCGGCCGCCCCGGCGCGTTTGTGGCAATGTTTAAGAACATTGAAAAGATGGGCGGGGTGGACCCTCGGTACGGGTACGCTCTGCTGTATTCGGACGAAAAAGGTGTACTGGCCCCCCTCCACCATTACATGCACGAAAACCTGCACATGACCGGCGGGCGCGTTGCCCGCCTTGGCCCCGTCATTGCCTCTCACGCCGGCCCCGGCTGCGCAGGCCTGGTGTTTGTGACAAAAGAGTAAGGGCAATACCGCACAATTCCCGCCTGACGGCTTAAGCGCCGCTCCGGCGGCTGCGGCACGGCATCTGCGTTGCCAAAATGCTCGATAAGACATCCAGTATTATCTGCGCTTTTGGCTTAGCATCTGCCGCACCTCGCTCGCCGTATCGGCACTTAGAATTATGCGGTATTGCCTAAGATTTATACGGGGGATTTTGTTCCTTCTTTGAAAAGAAGGGAACCGAAGAAACTTTAATACAATATTATATTAAATTATAATTTAGGCAGCTGCCCAAGAGTTTTATGAGCAGCTGTCTTTTTATTGTTTGCCGCTCTTTTTATTCTGCTCCGTAGGGAACGGTCTTGACCGTTCCGAAACCTATATACAATATCCCACAGGCCCCAAATATGGCAAGTATCCGGAACATTTTATAACGGGATGTTTTCTTTAAAACGTTCTCGTGCCTATACCTTAACCGCCCTCTTTTTTCCCCACCAACACCAAAAGCCCCACCAAACAGCCACATCAATGGCCGCCCGGCGGGGCTTTCAACTTTAGGCAATACCGCATAATTCTAAGTGCCGATACGGCGAGCGAGGTGCGGCAGATGCTAAGCCAAAAGCGCAGATAATACTGGATGTCTTATCGAGCATTTTGGCAACGCAGATGCCGTGCCGCAGCCGCCGGAGCGGTGCTTAAGCCGTTAGGCGGGAATTGTGCGGTGTTGCCTTTAATATTTACTCTGTCAACGTCAATGCAATGGACAGGTCCTTCAGCTGCTGCGGGTCAACAATATCCGGTGCGCCGGACATCGGCTCGCCTGCGTTCTGCACCTTCGGGAATGCGATGACATCGCGGATGGAATCCTTCTTCAGCATCAGCATTACCATGCGGTCCAGGCCGTAAGCCATGCCGCCGTGCGGGGGTGCGCCGAACTTGTAGGCATCCATCAGGAAACCAAAGCTCTCGCGAGCCTTTTCCTCGGTAAAGCCCAGGGCCTTGAACATGCGGTCCTGCAAAGCGGGGTCATTGATACGCATAGAACCGCCGCCCATCTCTACGCCGTTCAGCACAATATCGTATGCCACGGCATGGCAGGCACCGGGGTCGGTTTCCACCTTGTCAATATCCTCTGCCTTGGGCAGGGTGAACGGATGATGCATGGCCATCCAGCGGCCCTCCTGCTCGCTGTACTCAAACAGCGGGAAGTCCACCACCCACAGGAAGTTGAACTTGTCGGGGTCGATCAGGCCGTACTTGCGGCCGATTTCCAAACGAACCTGGCCCAGCGCGGTGCAGGCCTTGACCCAGTCAGCATCGCTGACGATCAGCAGCACGTCGCCGGTTTCCAGCTCCATCGCCTTGTACAGGGCTGCCTTTTCCTCTTCGGTCAGGAACTTTTCAAAGCTGGAAGAAGTGCCTTCCTCGGTCAGGCGGCTGAATGCCAGGCCTTTAGCGCCATAAGTCTTGGCAACCTCGCCCAGTTTGTCAATGTGCTTGCGGGTCAGCTTGCCAGCCAGGCCCTTGGCATTGATGGCGCGGATGCTGCCGCCCTGCTCCAACACTGCGGCAAAGGGCTTAAACTCGGTGCCATCAAAAATGTCGGTCACATCCACAATTTCCAGGCCAAAGCGGGTATCCGGTTTATCGGAGCCAAAACGGCCCATAGCCTCGTCCCACGGCATACGCATGAACGGGGTCTGCACATCCACGCCCAACATTTCTTTCCACAGGCGCTTGATCAGACCTTCGTTGATGGTCATGATATCGTCCTCATTGACAAAGGACATTTCCTCGTCCACCTGGGTGAACTCCGGCTGGCGGTCAGCGCGCAGGTCCTCATCGCGGTAGCAGCGGGCGATCTGGAAGTAGCGGTCAAAGCCGGACAGCATCAAAATCTGCTTGTACAGCTGCGGGCTCTGCGGCAGGGCGTAGAAATGGCCGGGCTGCACACGGCTGGGCACCAGATAGTCACGGGCACCTTCCGGCGTGGACTTGATCAGGGTCGGGGTTTCAATCTCGGTAAAGTGGTTATCGCAGAAATAGCTGCGGATGATCTGCATGATCTTGCTGCGCAGCACAATGGGCTCGTGCATCGAAGGACGGCGCAGATCCAGGTAGCGGTAACGCAGGCGCAGGTCATCGTTGACGTTGATATCATCACGGATTTCGAACGGCGGGGTCTGGGCTTCACTCAGAATGCGCAGTTCGCTGACATACAGCTCCACATCGCCAGTGGCGATCTTGGTGGTCTTGGCGGCGCGCTCACGCAGCAGGCCGCGGCAGATCACAACATACTCGCTTTTCAGGCTTTCTGCTTTAGCAAAAACGTCTTTCGGCGTATCCTCATCAAAAACAAGCTGCAAAATACCGGTTGTATCGCGCAGGTCGGCAAAAATAATACCGCCTTTGTCGCGTGCACGGGCGATGGAACCGCAAACGGTCATCTCCTGGCCAACGTTTGACATACTCACTTCGCCGCAATAGTTGGTACGGCGCAGGCTGCCCATCGTTTCCATAGGTAACTCCCCTTTTCTGTTAAGTGACAATTTATTATACAGCGGTTTGCACTGTTTTGCAAGGAACCCCCGCATTTTTCCCCGAAAATACGCATTTTGCCTTGTTCTGCGCCTTTCCTGCCCCGCTGCAGCTTCTAATTCCTAACTCCTACTTCCTAACTCTGTTCTCCCAGTTCCAGCCGTTTGAACCCTTCGCCTTCCACCTCGTTCGCCTGCAGCATCACGATAAAACTGCCGGGGTCAATGCGCTTGGTTTCGCGGTTGATGATATACAGCTGCTTGGAGCTGCAGGCACACAGCACCACATCGCGCCCATCCTGGGAATAGCCGCCGTAACCTTTCAATATCGTGGAACCGCGGTCCACTTTTTCGCCGATCATCCTGCACACGGCGGGGCCGTCGCTCGTCACAATCAAAGCCATCATACAGGCGTTGAAACCGAACATCATCCGGTTGATGATGTAAGAGCTCAAAAAATTGAAGATCAGGCCGTAAATGATGGAATCCACATCATGGAACACCAGCCCGTTTGCAAGGATGACCGCCAGCGCTGCCGCAAAGGTCAGGTTGCCGAACGGCATGTGCGGGTGGCGGGATTTGATGGCCATGGTGATAAAATCCAGGCCGCCGGTGCTGGAGTTCTGCATATAAATCAGCGCATCCCCCACGCCGCTGATCACACCGCCGCAGATGGTGGCCAGCATGCGGTCCCCCTGGTACACCGGCAGCGCAGCCAGCACATAGTCCGTAAAAATGGCAAACAGCACCATGCACCGCACACTGCGGAAAAAGAAATCCTTGCCCAGGTACTTGAAGCAGATCAGCACAATGGGGATGTTCATAATAATGTTGGTCACACCAATGGGCAGACCAAACAGGCGGAACAAAATGGCACCGATACCGGCCACACCGGTTACCGGCACCCCGGCCGCCACAGCAAAGCTGTACAGGCCAAGGGCCGAAACAAAACAGCCGATGACCTCCAGCGCCAGGTTTTTCCAGCGGGAATCCGTCATATCCTATCTCCTGCTTCCGCAGCTTGTGCGGGTATATTTGTGGGGGCAGCGGGCATTATTTGCCGCCCTTCTTGCGGTGGTAAGCAGACTTTTCGTCCTTCTGCTTCTGGGTCTGTGCCTGGGTGTTCTGCAGCTGGCGGCTGATCAGCACGGCTGCCACAATGCCGGCGCACACCACGGCAATGCCCACCGCCACATACAGCGGCAGTTTGCTGCTGGTTTGGGCGGCCTGTTCCTGGCGCTGCACCTGCTCCGGGTCCGGGGTCGGCTTTTCGGTCGGCTCCGGCGTGGCGGTGGGTTCCAGGGTGGGCATGGGGGTTGCTTCCGCCTGGGCGGCGGTGGGGTCTTTCAGGGTAGCCTTCGTGGTCGGGTGCGGCATGGCTGCAGCCGGGCGCTGAGTTGCCGTTGCCGCCGCGGGGGCCGATGTGGCGGCAGCAGCGGGGGGCTCGTCACTGGTATTGTTTTCTTCCTCCTGCTGCGGGGCCGCGGTAGTGGCCGGGGTGGCTGTAGGCATCACCACAATATCCGGCGCGGGGTACACCTGCGGGGTACCGGTGGGCGGCAGCGTTGCCGCACTTTCCGGTGTGGAGGAACCGCCCGGCGTGGGGGCCGGGGTCGGGGTTGCCGTTTCCGGGGTGGCCGTGGGGGCAGTTTCCGGGGTGGAGGTTTCCGGCGTAGCGGTTTCGCCTGTTGCGGTTTCCGCCGTTGCCGCCTGGCTCAAAGGTTCCTCCCCGCTGAAAAACCGCAGAATATCCCCCAGCACCGGGATGTCCAGCAGCGTTTCCACAAAGCTGGTCCGTGGGGTCTGACGGGTGCTTTCCGCATAGGCGGGCGCTGCTGTTGCCACACACAGGCAAAGCGCCGCACACAATGCCAGCATACGCATGTTTGTTTGCTTCATGTAAGTGTTCCCCTTTTTTACATCTTTGGCTGTTCTGTAAAATCAAAAAAGCCGGGGCGTGCCGGTTTTGAACCCGCACTGCTCCGGCTTTGGTGCCCGATGATTACTTTACGGTCTTTTTGATTTTGGATGCGCTGTAGGTCTTCATCACGCTGGCGGAAAGGTTATTTTCCATCTCGGCGCCCTCTGCATAGAACTCGTCCTGCAAAGCATCGCTCTTCATAGCGTCCAGCAGATTATAGCGGCTCACAAAATCATCCACCGTGCCCTGCTCCATGGGGTCCAGGCTGCGCACGATCATGTAGCTCATGCCAAGGTCGGCCACCGTCCAGTTGCCGGTACCGGCTGCTTTTACCGCATCGGTAATGCTGTTGCCGCCGTCATTGGTGTTGTAGCTGGACAGGTCCGAAGGCGTAAACAGACCGCTGCCGGTGTAATACAGTGCCTGGGTTGCTTCCACGCTGCTGCCCAGTGCGGTAAAGGCCTGCGGCACATAGGTCATTGCAGCACTGTACAGGGCAGATTCGTTGGTAGCCGCGGCCAAGTCATCACGGCACTGGTTGGCCAGGGCTTCAATCTCGGCTTTCTGGTCGTCGCTGGCAAAGGTATAAGTGCTCTGGTCAAATAGCGGCAGCTGGACCAGCTCCAGGTAGTAGCAATCGTTGTTGATGTAATCGGCATATTCCTGCTCGGTGACCGGGCTGCTGCCGTTTTCGCCGTAGATCAGCTTCAGGCAGGCATCTGCCTTTTTGCTGTTCAGCTGGTACTTTTCCAAGGTTGCCTTGGAAATGCCGTTTGCTGCGTACAGATCGCTGTTATTCTCCCACTGGGTATCGGCGGTCTTGGCGGCTTCGGCGGTAGCGGCTTCGTCCAGTGTGCCGCCCAGCTCGTCAAACTTCTTTTCCACAGCTGCGTAATACTGCAGGCTGCGCAGGGTCAGGCGGGCAACGTAATCTGCGCCGTCGGTGGTAACTTCCTCGCCGTTAATGGTGCCGGTGCACTCAGCTTTCAGCACGGCTTTCACGTTGCTGGCGGTTTCGCCGGTGGCAAGCTTTGCTGCGCCGGAAGCGGTGTTGTAGGCGTTATACTGGGCCAGCAGGTAGATGCCGGCCGGAATATCAACGCCGCCAATGCTGCCCACGCTGGCCGGGGTGGACATGGCACAGCCCGTTACGCCCAGCAGCAGCATGACTGCCAGAGCCAGACTGATGAATTTTTGTTTCATGTTGTGGGGTCTCCTTACTATACTTTCAATTTGCCGCGCGGGCACCACCCGCAAATGGCAATGTAAAAACATTATACCGCGTTTGACCGCCCATTGCAAGCACGGTGTGGGGGCAAAATCGCCCGCCAAGCAACAAAAAAACAGGGCAGTCGGCCCAAAATGGCCAACCGCCCTGTTCTGTTTTTCCTTATTCCTGCCTCCGGGGCTGAAAGCCAGCCCGCCGGGCAGCTGAATTTACTGGCGCAGTGCCTGGATTACACAGTCCAGGTCATGTTCGTCCTCACAGACGATCTTGACCGGATGGCTGTAGTCCAGACTCATCATACCGAGAATGCTCTTTGCATCAGCAATGCTGCCCTTCATGTCATGCACGCCGACCTCATTGTAACACTTGGCAGCGGCAGACACGATTCCCTGTACTTCTGCAAAGTTGGAAACCTTGACTTGTCTTACCATAATAATGACCTCCATAAATAAAACCCGGCACAGGCCATCATGCCTGCGCGGTAAGGGCGGAACCCACATTTCCTTTCCCTTACAGCTGCATTATAGCATAATTCTATCCGGCGTACCTATGTTAGATTCATTGTTGCCATTTTTTCATCGGGATGCACAAAAGACAAATTTGTTCATGTTCCGCTTTGTACAGGCTGCCAAAGTTTTTTCGCTTTATTCACGAAATTTCTTTATTTTTTGACTTTTCTGATTTCAGTTTTTGTCTTTTCAGCTTTGTATTTTAACGGTTTTTGTTCCTGTTTTGGCAGGTTGCACATTCAAACTGTCCATTTGGCTTTTCCTTCCGGCAACATAATTCCATGCTCTGCCGAAAAGTGCTGATTTTTGCGGTTTTCGGCCAGGTTTTCAGCTCTGGGGCACGCCTTTCATGGTCAGGGCAATGCGCTTTTTGGCTGTATCCACGCTCAGTACCTTGACCTGCACCACATCGCCCACTTTCAGCGCATCTCTCGGGTTCTTGATAAACTTATCACTGATCTGGGAAACATGTACCAGTCCGTCCTGATGCACGCCGATATCTACAAATGCGCCAAAGTCAATCACATTGCGCACGGTACCTTTCAGCTCCATGCCGGGCTTCAGGTCCTCCAGCCCCATCACATCGCTGCGCAGCAGGGGTTTGGGCAGGCTGTCGCGCACATCGCGCCCCGGCTTGCACAGCTCGGACACAATATCCATCAGGGTGGGTTCGCCCACGCCAAGTGCTTCGCACAGGGCTTTGGTGCCGCAGTTCTTCACCCGTACCGGCAGGCTCTGCATCGCGTCCGTGCCGATCTCTTTGGCGTCACAGCCGCAGGCTTCCAGCAGGCCCTTGGCGGCGGGGTAGCTTTCGGGGTGGACGGCGGTTGCATCCAGCGGGTTCTTGGCACCCGGCAGGCGCAAAAAGCCTGCGCACTGTTCAAATGCCTTGGGGCCAAGGCCCTTGACCTTTTTCAGCTGCGCACGGGAGGTAAACGCGCCCTCCTCCTCACGCCAAGCCACAATATTTTTAGCGGTAGCGTTGGTAATGCCGGCCACACGGGCCAGCAGCGGGGCGGACGCCGTGTTCAGATCCACGCCAACGCTGTTCACGCAGTCTTCCACCACACCGTCCAGCGTTTCGTTCAGGCGCTTCTGGGGCATATCATGCTGGTACTGGCCCACGCCCACGGCCTTGGGGTCAATTTTAACCAGTTCGGCCAGCGGGTCCTGCAAGCGGCGCGCAATGGAAACCGCGCTGCGCAGGTTGACATCATACTGCGGGAACTCCTCCGCCGCCAGCTTGGACGCCGAATACACCGAAGCACCGGCTTCACTGACGACCATATATTGCAGGTGCAGCCCCTTTTCCTCGGCCAGTTCACGGATTACGGCGGCGGCAAACTCCTCGGTTTCATGCCCGGCGGTGCCGTTGCCGATGGCCATGACCTCCACCCCGTTTTTCAGCACCATGCTCTTGATGGTTTTCTTGGCCTGATCCACCCGCTTAAATTCCGGCACCGGGTATACCACGTTGGTATCCAGCACCTTGCCGGTGGGGTCCACCACGGCAACCTTGCAGCCCATGCGGTAGCCGGGGTCCAGGCCCATCACGGTTTTGCCGCGGATGGGCGGCTGCAGCAGCAGCTGGCGCAGATTCTCGCCAAACACAGTGATGGCACCCTCGGCGGCCTTGGCGGTCAGTTCGGCGCGCAGTTCGTTTTCCAGGCTGGGGTGGATCAGGCGGCTGTAGGCATCCAGTGCCGCGGCTTCCACAATGGCAGCGCTGGTGCCGCCGGTCTTTTTGCGGGCGAACATCCAGGCCACAATGCCCCCGGCGCGCTCAGCTTCCACGGCAATGCTCACCTTCAAAAAGCCTTCCCGCTCGCCGCGGTCCAGGGCCAGAATACGGTGGCCAGGGATTTTGGCGACAGGCTCGGTATAATCATAATACTGGGTGTATACGCTGTCTTCATCCTTAGCTTTTACGCTTTTGACCATGCCGAACGCATGGTAGTAGCGGCGCAGCTCGGCGCGGCAGTGAGCGTCATCGCTGATGGTTTCGGCAATGATATCTTGTGCCCCGGCCAGAGCGGCTGCTGCATCGGGGACTTCCTCGTTCAGGTAGTCGTTGGCGGCTGTCTGCGGGTCAAAGTTAGCATCCTGCTTCAAGGTAGCATCGGCCAGCGGCTGTAGGCCGCGAGCGCGGGCGATGCTGGCGCGGGTCTTGCGCTTGGGCTTATACGGACGATAGATATCCTCCACCTCGGCCAGTGTTTTGGCACCAGCCAAAGCGGCCTGCAGTTCCGGCGTCATGGCGTTCTGCGCTTCAATGGAGCCGGTCACTTCTTCTTTACGCTTATCCAATCCGCGCAGGTATTCCAGGCGGTCGCCCAAGTTGCGCAGCACCTGGTCATCCATAGAACCGGTAGCTTCTTTGCGGTAGCGGGCAATAAATGGGATGGTGTTCCCGGCATCGATCAGGTCAATGGCACCCTGTACGTTTTTCAGGCTCAGGTTCAGTTCCTGCGCCAGCTGTTCGGCATGGTTCGGCATCTTTGTTCTCACTTTCTGTTTTACGAGGGATTTTCCACGCGGGATTTTCCAGCCTTTTTTGAAAAAAGGCTTCGGCGAAAAAACTTTAATATATTTTAATATATAAATTATAGTAGATAGTTAAAAATCAGCTGTAGGGCGGGATGCCCTCATCCCGTTGGGGAGAAACCTTGCCATTTGTTGCAAACGTTGCAAGCAATCCGTAGGGACCGATGCTCGCCATCGGCCCGCAAAGGGGAATGCAATCACAGGTCAGGTGTTGGCACCGGCGGGGTGTTGTGCCATGATTCCACATATCGGGCTGTATCCGGGTATATCACCCCATCATATGCCACACACCCGCGTGCGCACAATGTGCGCCCCTACGGTCTCTATCGGGATAAAACGCAATTTTCCGCCCCCGACTACATCCTAAGGCAATACCGCATAATTCTAAGTGCCGATACGGCGAGCGAGGTACGGCAGATGCTAAGCCAAAAGCGCAGATAATACTTTGTGTATTATCGAGCATTTTGGCAACGCAGATGCCGTACCGCAGCCGCCGGAGCGGTGCTTAAGCCGTAAGGCGGGAATTATGCGGTGTTGCCCTAAATTTGACCGTGTACACTCCCAACGGTTTGGCGGGGCATCATTTACCCCACACTGCTCTCTTCCCGGCGCTTTTTCCGGTGCAATACTGCCACCCACACGGCATACACCACAATAGCGCCGGCGCTAACGGCAACGCTCTGCCGCAGACCGGCCGTGTGGTAGGTGAACACGATCTCGCTGTGGCCCGCCGGGGCGGCAACCGCCATCAGGCCGTTGTCCACTTTCTCCACCTCCGCCGGCACACCGTTCACGGTTGCGGTAAAACCATCGTCATAGGGCACGCTGAACAGTACCAGATTTTCGGCTTCCAGATCCGCCTGCGCGGTAAAGCCGGTGCGCGTTGCGGTAAAGCTTGTCACAGCGCTTTCCCGCCGGGCCGTACAGTCCTGCACATAATCCTCATAGCTGATGTTATTTTTCTCATCATCCGTCAGGTTCTGCATCATCTGGCCGTACCGTTCCACCTGTTCATCGGTCAGCAGCAGGGCTTTCATCAGTACATTGCCCGCGTTGGTATCGCTCACCGTTTCAAAGTCCTCTTCCGTAATATAGGAATCATAGGTTAAGCCCATCGGCACCCAGTTCTCGTTCTCATAAATCAGGTAGCTTGTGGTGCTTGAAACAAGGTTCCAGCCTTCCAGCTTTTCTTTTTCCCAATCCTCAACTTTTTCTTTCGGCACAAGGGTATACCGCACGCTCAGCAGACCGCGCAGGGCATACAGGCTGGCTTCCGGCTTGGAGTTCACATCCCGCTTAACGCCCACCGTAGGGTAAAATTCCAGAATGCTGGGTGCTACCGTGGAGTTAAAGAACTGGATGCAGCTTTTGTCCAGCCACAGACCAAGGTTGTTATAACTGTCGTAAGCGTCCAGCCGGTAAAAGACATCGTCCGGCAGAACGGCGTTCAGCTCCGGGGCTTCGCGCCAGGTCTGCTGCACATAGTCCGCATCGTGGTACCACTGGCCGTATTTGGTGATGGAAAAGTGTACCTGCCCATACACAAAGCTGAACCCCAGCACCACGGCCAGCACCGCCGCCGGGAACCGTGCCGCCAGCTGCCTGCGGTAACGCAGCAGCAGCCAGAACAGCCCCACGCCCAACATGCTGACCAGCAAAATGCCCCAGTAGCGCAGTGGTTCCTCCACCACGCCAATGGTGGTGGTGCCGTCTTTTTCATTGGGCACCAGCGCAAAGGCAATGCTGCTCAAGGTACACAGCGCCACAAGGCCCAGCGCGCGGCGGTACTCGGTTTCGCACAGGTTGGCTTTTTGCAGCGTCATAGCCGTGGCGGCGCAGAGCACCAAAACCGGCATATAATACCAGCGCGCATAATAGCTGGAATTGAGGGCATAGAACATGCTGTTCAGCACCGGCACAAAGGCACAGATAAGGCACACTTTCATGATGCGCGCAAAGGGGTGGCGCCGCCGCACGTGGCAGAACACCAGCCCGCCCGCAATGCCCACCACCGGCAGGTAGACGGTCATGCTGGTGTGCTTTAAGATGCCCTCCTGGAACAGGTCTTTCAGGTAGGGGGCATCCGGCATCAAAAAAGCGCTGTAAAAAATGGCAAGGTACTGCTGGGCGCTGCCGTATACAAGGTAGCCGTACCCATTGAATGGATCGATTGTGCGCGGGTTCTGCACCAGCGAAAGTGCCGCCGGAACCAGCAGCGCACAGCCCATGCAGCAGCCCAGCACCGTCTGGAACGCCAGCGCCCCAAACAGGCGCAGGTTCAGCTTGTACCGGCCGCCCGCCACCATGCAGACAAAATAAATAATCAAAAACACGGCCTGCCCGGCAAAAAAGAAATAGTTGTTGAGCAGGTTGACCGCAACCCAAAACGGGAATGCACCGTGCCTGCGGTCCAGCACGGCGTCATCCAGCGCTTTGAGCATGTAGGGGAACAGCGCCACAACGTCCAAAAAGTGGTTAAAGAACACGTTGTACACCGTAAAGCCGGAGAACGCATACAGACACGCGCCCACCATGCTCCAGCGCTCGTCTTTTACCCAGCGGCGCATCCACAGGTAAGCTCCGCCGCCCGCCACAGCAAATTTAAGGCAGAGCATTGGCACCATGGCCCAGGGCGTCCACCGATAGGGCAGCAGCAGGGTGAGCCAGAAAAACGGGCTGCCGCACAGATAAAAGCTGTAGGAGTTCACAAACCCGCTGCCCAGGTCCGTTGCCCAGCTGAAACTGCCCCCCTGCTTAACAAAATTGTTGGCATAAGAATAAAAGGAAATCTGCTGGTCGTTAAAGTCCCCGGCGTAGTGGAAAAAGTCGCCGTTCAGGCCATCAATGATGCAGTGGGGCAAAAACAGCGCCGCCGCCACCGCAAAGCAAAGCCAGAACACCTGCCAATACCGTGACTGCTCGCCTGTTTTGCGCTCCAAAAGCTTGCCGCCAATCTTCAATTCAATTCCCTCCTTTGAAGGGATGTGATATACTTTATAATTAGAAATTAGAAATGAGCAATTATCTGCCATTCTTTGGCTCCTCGTATTTTAGCAAAAGGTCTGTCCCATTGCCCACCATTTAATTTCTCATTCCTAATTACT
>UMGG01017161.1_pt1 | contig 14829 bp, 13 predicted proteins | sample 1965211 | NCBI WGS metagenome assembly UMGG01 (sample SAMEA4836064, study PRJEB28245) | human gut metagenome | biome: gut microbiome; material: fecal sample | place: Denmark | collected 2008 | reverse complement strand
ATTTTTAAATTAAATAGTGCATGGGAAAGATTTGAGGTTGAAATCGGAAGTCTCTCATCCCCAAATTACTCCCAACTAATCAGCCATCGGCTTTGTGAAGGTTATAAATATCTGCCGGATTGTCTGATGTAAATAAGGAAGATATTCTTCCATGGATACTGGCTGCTGATATAAAATGCAGCTATAGCAGGTAGAACCTACCAGCTCTAAGATTGTAAAGAGCATTAATTCCTGATTCTCGCAGGAGATATGATTCTGTGTCAGCATATCCTGATAGTAATCATAAAACTGTCGGGAATTTTCCGGGACCGTCTTCTCAAAAGCATTTTTAAAGATTCCCCAGGAAAGATTCTTAGAGATGAATTGAAGAAGCTTCGGTTCCTTTTCTAATCGGTCTATAATATGATCAATGACGAAAAACATCTGGTTTTCAAAACCCTGAATATTCTGTTCTATTAAAGCTGTATGTGCATTCCCAAAAAGCTGGCTTGTTTTATATGTTACAAGCCGGTCTCTTAAATCATATTTATCTTTAAAATATAAATAGAACGTTCCTTTTGCGAGACCTGCCCGGTTTACAATGTCGGAAATGGTTGTTTTAGTAAAACCCTTTTCGGTAAACAGTTCAAAAGAGGTCTGCAATAATGTTGTATTCTTTTGTTTTTTATTTGTCTCAACTTTTCCCATAATAATACCACCTTAAGCGATGTTGAATGTATTTGGGTACATTATGCAACAAAAATGACCAAAAGTCAATAACGTAAAAATGACCAAAATTCAGTTTCGCTTATTGAGGAAAATTGTGCGTTACTCAGTGTTGACCAATGGTCATTTTTTGCATATAATGTTGGTTAGGAAAATAAAATAGATTGAAGAAGGGGATGATAAGTTTGTTGATTAAGATGGGTAAGCAGATTGCGAAACATAAGTTTCTTATATTGCTTATTGGATTTTTGTTACTGATACCTTCCTTAATAGGAACAGTAACAACAAAGGTTAATTATGATTTACTTAGTTATCTGCCGGATACGCTTGAGACGGTAAAAGGTCAGGATATTCTGGTGGATGAGTATGGTATGGGTGCATTCTCGATGGTTGTTGTCGAGAATATGGAACTGAAAGATGTACAGAAGCTTGAGAGAAAGTTTGAGGCAGTTGATCATGTAAAGGATGTTCTCTGGTACGATGATATTGCAGATCTGAATCTTCCAATCCAGATGATACCAAAGAATTTAAGAGAAGCATTTTTTAAAGGGGATGCCACGATGATGATCGTACTTTTTGATAATACGACATCGTCAGATGAATCGATGAATGCGGTTGCTGAGATGCGGAAACTAGCGAATAAGCAGTGTTTTATCAGTGGTATGTCAGGAGTTGTTAACGATATTAAAGATGTAGCGTTAGATGAACTGCCAATTTATGTTGTAATTGCAGCAGTATTATCTTTTCTTGTATTGGAATTCACTACGGAATCTTTCCTTGTTCCGGTGTTTTTCTTATTAAGTATCGGAATTGCTATTTTGTATAACTTAGGAAGCAACGTATTCTTAGGGCAGGTTTCTTATATTACAAAGGCACTGACTGCGGTTCTGCAGCTTGGAGTTACGATGGATTATTCCATTTTCCTGCTAAATAGTTACGAGGAGTATAAAGAAAAGTATACAGAAGACAAGAACCGGGCGATGGGGCATGCGATTGCCAGTACGTTTAAAGCCGTGGTCGGAAGTTCTGTCACAACCGTAGCCGGATTTGCAGCACTTTGTTTTATGACATTTGCGCTGGGGCGAGATCTTGGTATTGTTATGGCAAAGGGCGTTATCATCGGTGTAGTATGTTGTGTAACGATTCTTCCGTCATTGATTCTTGCATTTGATAAACAGATTGAGAAGACAAAGCACAGACCGTTGATTAAGAGCGTAGATGGTGCATCAAACTTTATTATCAAGAATCATTGGATATGGCTGTTGGTATTTCTTGTAATGTTACTTCCGGCAATCCATGGAAATAACAATACAAAGATTTATTATGATATTGCAAAGTCAATGCCATCGACTCTTCCAAGTAATGTGGCAACAGATAAATTAAAAGAAGACTTTGATATGAGTACGATGCATATGATCATGATGGACAGCAACATGGATTCCAAAGATAAAAGGGATATGTTAGATGCCATTGATAATGTAAAAGGTGTAAAGTGGACGATCAGCATGAATTCACTTGTTGGAGCAACTGTCCCGGAATCAATGATTCCAAAGGATATAAAGAGTATGCTGCAAAGTGGCGATCATGAACTTGCCTTTATCTGTTCTGAGTATGAATCAGCAACACCGCAGGTAAATAAACAGATTGCAAAGATTAATAAGATAACGAAGTCCTACGATAAAACTTCGATGGTTATCGGAGAAGCTCCTTTGATGAAGGATCTTGAAGATGTTACTAATATTGATATTCAGAATGTAAATGTTGCTTCAATCGCAGCGATTTTTATTATCATTCTTATTATATTTAAATCAATATCCCTGCCGGTTATCCTGGTATCGATTATTGAATTTGCGATTGCGGTTAACATGGCGGTACCGTATTATCAGGGTGTCAGTCTTCCGTTTGTTGCCAGCATCGTTATTGGAACAATACAGCTTGGAGCGACCGTAGATTATGCGATCGTTTATACAAGCCGGTATTTGAAGGAACGAAGAAATGGTAAGAATAAATTGGAGGCAGTCAGCATTGCACACAAGTCAAATATGCTTTCTATTATAACGAGTGCATTGAGTCTGTTTGCTGCGACCTATGGTGTAGCCTGTTACTCACAGGTAGATATGATCGGTTCTATTTGTACGTTATTAGCAAGAGGTGCTGTTATAAGTATGATCGTTGTTTTAACTTTGCTGCCAACGATGTTCCTTATTTTTGATAAGGTAATCTGTAAAACGACAGGTGGAATGAAACATATTGATAACTAAATATATCAACAATTCAGGGAGTGATGAAGATGAGAAATAAAAGATTTATAAAGCATACTTCAAAAGCATTTGCTATTCTTATGAGTGCCATGATGGCAGTAGGAATTGCAATGCCGGTAAGTGCCGCAGAGAAAAAAGAAACAAAAGTAGATAAGTCAGAAACAGTTTATGTGAATGCGAATGCAGACGGAAGTGTAGACAAAATTACTGTAAGTGACTGGTTAAAGAACCATGGAAGCAGTGATGCATTAGAGGATTTTTCTAATCTTACGAATATTAAAAATGTAAAAGGCGATGAGACATTTACCCAGAATGCAGACGGTTCTATCGTCTGGGATTCAAAAGGTAATGATATTTATTATCAGGGAGAAACAAATGAGGAACTTCCTGTTACTATGAAGGTAAGTTATTATCTTGACGGCGAGAAGATGGATCCGAAAGATATGGCAGGTAAGAGCGGTGAAGTCAAGATTCGTTTTGATTATTACAATAATTCTAACGAAACAGTAAAAGTAAAAGGGAAAAAATACAATATAAAGACACCGTTTACAATGGTTACTGGAATGATTCTTTCTTCCGATGTATTTTCTAACATCGAAGTTAAGAATGGTAAAGTAATCAGTGACGGAGATAAGAGTGTTGTAGTTGGTCTGGCATTTCCTGGTTTAAAGAGCAGTCTGAATCTTGCTTCTTATGATAAATTAGAAGATGTAGATATTCCGGATTATGTAGAAGTAACTGCCAAGGCAGATAAGTTTGAACTTGCTTTGACAGCGACAGCGGCAACAACAGGAACATTAAAAAATATTGATACAAGTGATATAAATGATGTCGATGATTTAAAAGAAAATATGGATAAGCTGACGGATGCAACAGATAAGCTGATCGATGGAAGTGAAGCATTATCAGAAGGTATGGGAACCCTTTCTTCTTCCGCTGGAGAATATACCAAGGGTGTATCTACTGCAAATGCCGGTGTAAAACAGCTTGTATCCGGTCTTAATACATTAAATTCTAAAAGCAGTCAGTTAGAATCTGGTGTAGAGTCCTTAAATGAAGGATTAAAGGCACTGAAAAAAGGAACAAAGGCATTAAATTCTGGTATTTCTTCTTATACGAAGGGAGTTTCTAGTTTAGATGCCGGTCTGCAGTCAGCAGCAGGTGGAACCGATAAGTTACAACAGGGAGCAGGTGCTCTTTCTAAAGGCATTACAGGCTATACAGAGGGAGCCAATGATCTTGCAAATGGAATCGCAAAGTTAAATGGCAAGGTTTCCGGAATGAGTAACTTAAAGCTTCCAAGTGAGGAAGAGTTAAAAGCAGTAAAGAGTGCATCTTCTTCATTGGAAAGCGACGCAAAGAAATTACAGGAATCTGCGGCAACGCTTCAGAGTGCGATTGAGAAGATGAATCAGCTATCAACAGCGGTAGATGCATATAATAGTAAAATCGATGCACATAATAAAGAGGTTTCTGAGAAGTTCAGTAGTGCAAAGAAAGCGTTAGAAGACGTAGATAGTAAGGCAACAGAAGAGGCAAATAAAAAGATTTCTGGTCAGAAGGATTCACTTAGCAGCAACGCAACAGCAGATGCCAAAGCAGCAGCTAAGTCAGCGATTGACATTGTAGATATGGAAGGCTTAACACCGGAGATGAAGAACAAATTAAAGAATGCAATCGACAGTAATGTTAGTGTGAGTGTAACGCCAGAGAGTATTAAGATTAGCGGTCTGACAGATGGTGCTAAAAATGCATTAGGAGATGCTCCAAGTGCAGATAAGCTTACGCTTGGTGAACTGAATGTAAGTCTTGGAGATATCGAGACTCTATTGAAAGATATGAAGACACAGGCAGCTATCTTAGAGAATTTTGCGGCAAATACCGGTTCTTTATCTGATGCAGCAGGTGAGATTCCAGCTTTGATCAAAGGTGTTAGTGATTTAAACAGTGGAGCGAAGGCTCTTACAGCAAATAATAAAAAGCTTACGAGCGGTATGAAAGATCTCACTTCCGGTCTTAGCAGTCTTTCCGATGGTCTTGATACAATGACAAAAGGAGCAGCTACTTTAACAGGTAATAATAACAGTCTTACGACCGGAGCAGATTCTGTAGATAAAGGAACAGGTAAACTTGTAGAAGGAAGTAAAAAGTTAGTAACAGGTGTTAAAGCATATGCACAGGGTGTGAATGCCGCAGCAATCGGCGTACAGAGTCTTTCCACCGGAATGAATAAGTTAGATTCCGCAGGTGGTCAGCTTACTTCCGGTATTGATAAGCTTGCAACAGGAAGTGATACTCTTACAGAGGGATTAAAAACATTTAATAATGACGGAATCAGTAAGCTTTCTGATCTTGCAGGAGATGATCTTGATAGTGTGATCAATCATTTTAAGGCAGTGAAAAAGGCAGATAAGAGATATCAGTCCTTCGGTGGAATTAAAAAAGGCGCAGAAGGCAGTGTGAAGTTTGTTATTGAAACAGATGCGATCGAAACGGAAGATGAGTAGACAAATCGCATAAAAACGAGAGATAACAGGTAAAATTTAAAGAAATCCCTTGATAAATAGAGAAAAACCTGTTATACTACGAATAGTATACTGTAGATGATAAGAGTGGGTGGCTGCCCACTCTTATTGTATGTCTGGGAAAGAGGTGAGAATCAACATGAAAAGAACAGAGATTGTTGCAAAGACGGAAGAACTTGTAACTCCAATTATTGAAGAGAATCATTTTGAGCTTGTAGATGTGGAGTATGTAAGAGAAGGTGCGAACTGGTATCTGCGCATATATGCAGATAAAGAAGGCGGTATCAACATTGATGACTGTGTTTTGATCAGCAGGGCTCTTGAAGAGAAACTGGATGCAGAAGATTTTATCTCTGATGCATATATTTTAGAAGTAAGTTCTCCGGGTCTTGGAAGACCATTAAAAAAAGAGAAAGATTTCAAGAGAAGTATTGGAAAGGCAGTAGAGTGCAAGCTTTATAAAGCCATTGACAAACAAAAAGAATTTGAAGGAGTCTTAAAAGACTTTACAGAAGATACCGTTACGATTGAAATTGACGAAAAAGATCTGGTATTAGACCGTAAGGATATTGCCATGATCCGTCTTGCGATTGAGTTTTAAAGAGATATAGATAAACAGGAGGATACGAGAAAATGAGTGAATTAATTGATGCTTTAAATCAATTACAAAAAGAGAAACATATTGAAAAAGAAGTAATCATGCAGGCGATTGAAGATTCTTTAGTTGCAGCATGTAATCGTGACTTTGGTAAGAACGCAGTTGTAAAGGTAAATATGGACAGAGAAACAGGCGATATCTCTGTTTATGTAGAAAAGACTGTAGTAGAAGAAGTGGAAGATCCTGCAACAGAGATCAGTTTAGCAGATGCAAAGATGATCCGTTTCCATTATGAACTTGGGGATGTAGTAAATATCGAAGTTACTCCAAAGAACTTTGGAAGAATCGCAGCACAGCATGCAAGAAGTGTTATTGTGCAGAAGATTAAAGAAGAAGAAAGAAGAGTTGTATTTGAACATTTTGCACATAAAGAAAAAGATATCGTAACAGGTGTAGTACAGCGCTGTAATGGAAAGAATATCAGTGTAAGTCTTGATGATAAGACCGATGCTGTTCTCACAGAAAAAGAGCAGGTAAAAGGCGAGGTATTTAAACCAACAGACCGTATTAAACTTTACATCGTAGAAGTAAAAGATACAAACAAGGGACCAAAGATTTTAGTTTCCAGAACACATCCAGAACTTGTAAAGAGACTTTTTGAAAAAGAAGTTGCAGAAGTTTATGATGGAACAGTGGAAATTAAGAGTATTGCTCGCGAGGCAGGTTCCCGTACAAAGATTGCAGTTGCATCCAATGACCCTAACGTAGATCCTGTAGGAGCATGTGTAGGTATCAACGGAGCCCGCGTTAATGCAATCGTAAGTGATCTTCGCGGAGAAAAGATTGATATTATTGAATGGAACGATGATCCGGCAGTATTAATTGAGAATGCATTAAGCCCATCAAATGTTATTTCCGTAGAGGTAGATGAGGAAGAAAAGAGCGCACGTGTTGTTGTTCCAGATTACCAGCTTTCTCTTGCAATCGGTAAAGAAGGACAGAATGCACGTCTTGCAGCAAAACTGACCGGGTATAAGATTGATATTAAGAGTGAGAGCCAGGCAGCAGAACTTTCCGAAGAGTTAGACTTTGGTGGTGATTTTGATGAGATGGAAGATTTCGATCTTGAAGCACCTGCAGAAGAGACAGAAGAAGTATCTGAGCTGACAGAAGCAGCAGAAAGCAGTTCTGAAGAAGAGGAATCTTTCGAGGAAGAAATTCCAGAAGAACCAGAACAGTAAGAACGGAATCTGGTGAACAGCTATGGGAAAGAAAATACCACTTAGACAGTGTGTAGGCTGTCGTGAGATGAAGACAAAGAAGGAAATGATCCGGGTAATCAAAACGCCGGAGAATGAAGTTGTCCTTGACGTGAAAGGAAAGCAGAATGGCAGAGGTGCTTATCTTTGCTTTTGTGCGGAATGTCTTCAGAAAGCAAGACGTTCAAAAGGATTGGAACGTTCTTTAAAGATTTCCATTCCTGATGAGATATATGACCGATTAGAAGAGGAGTTGAAGGAACTTGACACAAAACAGTAAGGTATTATCCATGCTTGGACTTGCAGCAAAGGCTGGTAAAGTTGCCAGTGGAGAATTTTCTACTGAAAAAGAAGTGAAATCTGGCAATGCCTGTCTGGTAATTGTAGCAGAAGACGCTTCTGACAATACGAAAAAAATGTTCCGAAACATGTGTAAGTATTATGAAGTGCCTATGGAGATATTTGCGACAAAGGAAGAACTAGGGCATTGGATAGGTAAAGCGTACAGGGCTTCCATCTGTATCTTGGATGAAGGTTTTGCAAAATCGATCGTTAAGAAAATAAATCTGAATATGGAGGGATAGTGTATGCCAAAAATGAGAGTACATGAAGTAGCAAAGTTATTAGATAAAAGCAGCAAGGAAATTATTACAAAGTTAAAAGAGCAGGGAGTTGAAGTACAGAGTCATATGAGTACGGTATCAGATGAAAATGTAGAAAAATTAAAAGCAGAATTCCAGAAAAAGGAATCTGGCAATAATAGAGGTAATAACGATAACCGCGGTAACCGTAACGATAACAGAGGAAATCGTAACGACAATCGTGGAGATAACAGAAACAATAATCGTAATAACGATAGTCGCGATAATCGCGGTAACCGCAATGATAACCGCGGGGATAACAGAAACAATAACCGTAATAACGATAACCGCGGCAACCGTAACGATAACAGAGGAAATCGTAACGATAATCGTGGAGATAACAGAAACAATAATCGTAATAACGATAATCGTGGCGGCCGTAATGATAATCGCGGGGACAACAGAAACAATAACCGCGGCGGTAATGACAGAAGAAACAAGTCTTCTATGGGAGATACTCCGATTAACGCAAAGGAAACAAGAAACGGTAAAGAAAACCGTCATGATATTAATCGTGAGCACAGCCGCGACAATAAAGAAAATAACAGAAATGAAAATCGTGGTGGAAAGAATAACCGCCGCAATAATCGCAACAATGATTTTGGCGGACAGAGAAAGCAGAAGAACAATAAGAAACAGCAGCAGGCTCCTGTACAGCCACCAAAACAGGAAGAGCCAAAGGAAGATGTAATCCGTAATATTACTCTGCCAGATCCAGTATCTTTAAAAGATTTAGCAGATGCCTGTAAGATTCAGCCATCGGTTATCATTAAAAAGCTTTTCATGGCTGGACAGATGGTTACGATCAACACAGAGTTTTCTTTTGATGATGCAGCAGAGATCGCTTTAGAATACAACTGTATTGCAGAAGAAGAAGTAAAAGTTGATGTGATCGAAGAACTCTTAAAAGAGGAAGAAGAGGATGAGAGAAACTTAACAAGCAGACCACCGGTTGTCTGTGTTATGGGTCACGTTGACCATGGTAAAACTTCTCTTCTTGATGCAATTCGTTCTACACATGTCACAGCAGGCGAAGCAGGTGGAATCACACAGCATATCGGTGCGTATGTAGTAGAGATTAATGGAGAAAAGATTACATTCTTAGATACTCCTGGTCATGAAGCATTTACTTCTATGCGTCTTCGTGGAGCGCAGGCAACAGATATCGCTGTTTTAGTTGTTGCTGCAGATGATGGTGTTATGCCACAGACAATCGAGGCAATCAACCATGCAAAGGCTGCCGAAGTAGAAGTTATCGTTGCTGTTAATAAGATTGACAAAGAGGGCGCAAATGTTGATCGTGTAAAACAGGAACTTACAGAGTATGGTCTTATTGCAGAAGACTGGGGTGGAAGTACAGTATTTGTACCGGTTTCTGCTAAGACAGGTGAAGGAATTAATGAACTTTTAGAGATGATTTCTCTTACTGCCGAAGTATTAGAGCTTAAGGCAAATGCAAAGAGAAGAGCAAGAGGTCTTGTTATCGAGGCGAAGCTTGATAAAGGTCGTGGTCCGGTAGCAACAATCCTTATTCAGAAAGGTACTCTTCATGTAGGAGACAGTATCAATGTAGGCCACGCATTTGGTCGTGTTCGTGCAATGATGGATGATAAAGGTAATCGTGTAAAGGCAGCAGGTCCATCTACACCAGTAGAGATTCTTGGTCTTAACGATGTACCATTCTCCGGTGAAGTTCTCATGGCTCATGGAAATGAAAAAGAGGCAAGAGCAACAGCAGATGCATTTATTGCTTATGGAAGAGAAAAAATGCTTGAAGAGACAAAGAATAAGTTATCTCTTGATGACCTGTTCGATCAGATTCAGGCAGGTAATGTAAAAGAATTAAATCTCGTTGTAAAAGCCGATGTACAGGGCTCTGTAGAAGCAGTAAAACAGAGTCTCATGAAGCTTTCTAACGAAGAAGTTATGATCAAGGTTGTTCATGGTGGTGTAGGTGCCATTAATGAATCTGACGTAATCTTAGCTTCCGCATCGAATGCGATCATCATCGGATTTAATGTACGTCCGGATGCGATGGCAAAGGCTGCCGCAGAAAGAGAAAAGGTTGATATGAGATTATATCGTGTCATCTATAATGCGATTGAAGATATTGAAGCAGCGATCAAGGGTATGTTAGATCCTGTTTACAGAGAAAAAGTAATCGGTCACGTAGAAGTACGTCAGATTTACAAAGCTTCCGGAGTTGGAACAATCGCTGGATGTTACGTACTCGACGGTTCTATCACAAAAGATGCACAATCACGTATCGTTCGTGACGGTATCGTTATTTATGAAGGAGAACTGGCATCCCTGAAACGTTTCAAAGATGACGTAAAAGAAGTAAAATCAGGTTTCGAATGTGGTATTGTTTTCGAAAAATATAATGATATTAAAGAGGGCGATCAAATCGAAGCTTTCGTAATGGAAGAAATTCCTAGATAACAGGAGGTGCTGTTATATGAGAAAAAACAGTGTAAAAAATACCCGAATTAATTCTGAGGTATTAAAAGAATTAAGCCGGATTATTTCCAGAGAGATCAAGGATCCTAGAATTGCTCCTATGACTTCTGTTGTATCCGTAGAGGTGGCTCCGGATTTAAAGACCTGTAAAGCTTATATCAGTGTACTTGGTGATAAAGAAGCACAGGAATCTACTTTAGAGGGTCTTAGAAGTGCGCATGGTTATATCCGTCGTGAATTAGCCCGCAGTATTAACTTAAGAAACACACCGGATGTTCGTTTTATTCTTGATCAGTCGATAGAATATGGCGTAAATATGTCAAAGAAGATTGATGAGATTAATGCAGCAATGCATGCAAAAGAAAAGGAGGCATCCGAAGAATGAGTACAGACAAGAGAGAAAATATGACATTTGCCGAAAGAAAAAAAGAGTTTGAACTTCAGATTCAGAACGCAGAGACAATTGCCATATCCGGTCATATGAATCCGGACGGGGACTGTATCGGTTCCTGTCTTGGACTCTATACCTATATTGTGGAACAGTATCCAGAGAAACAGGTAACACTATTATTAGAACCGGTACAGGAAAAGTTTTCTTTTTTGAAATATGCGGATCAGATTACTCAAAAAAAAGAAAGTATGGAACCGTATGACCTGTTTTTTTCTCTTGATTGTTCCGACACAGAACGTCTTCATGAATTTAAAAAATATTTTGAAGAAGCAAAATACAAGATTTGTGTAGATCATCATTTTACCAATCAGGGATTTGGTGATCTGCAATTTATCGTACCGGATGCTTCTTCTACTTGTGAAGTATTATTTTCTATGTTTGACTGGGAAAAGATTTCCCTTGCCTGTGCACAGGATTTATACATGGGTATTGTTCATGATACAGGTGTATTCAAACATACCAATACAACAAGAAAGACGATGGAGACAGCAGGTGCTTTACTTGAAAAAGGAATCCATTCAGAAGATATCATTGATCGAACATTTTACAAAAAATCTTATGTGCAGAATCAGATACTTGGAAGAGCACTTATGGAAAGTATTGTACTCTTACATGGAAAAGTAATCTTTTCGATTATCCGTAAAAGAGATTTTGATTTTTACGGAATTAACAGCAGTGATCTTGATGGTATCATTGATCAGCTTCGTGTAACAGAGGGCATTGAATGTGCCATTCTTCTTTATGAGAAAGAAGATGGTAACTTCAAAGTAAGTATGCGTTCTAACGATGCGGTAGATGTCAGCGCGATTGCTCAGATTTTTGGTGGTGGTGGTCATATCAAAGCTGCCGGCTGCACTGTGCATGGACAGCCAAGAGATATCGTTATGAATATCACACATATGGTAGAGCATCAGTTAAATGAATCAGGAGAAAAGCAGGAATCAATTTATGATAAGCGGAATTCTTAATATAAAAAAAGAAGCAGGATTTACTTCCCATGATGTAGTAGCAAAGTTGCGCGGAATTGTACATCAGAAGAAAATCGGACACACAGGGACGCTTGATCCGGATGCGACAGGAGTACTTCCGGTGTGTCTTGGAAAGGCAACCAAGCTTTGTGATATTATTGGAGACTGGGATAAAACTTATGAGGCAGTTCTTCTCCTTGGAAAAGAAACAGACACTGAAGATACCAGTGGCAAGATTCTTGAGGAAAAAGAAGTGACAGTCACAGAAGAAGAAATACAAAACATTATTCTTTCTTTTCAGGGTACGTATGACCAGATTCCACCCATGTATTCAGCTAAAAAGGTAAATGGAAAGAAGCTTTATGAGCTGGCACGACAGGGAATCGTTATTGAAAGAAAACCTTGTCCGGTTACACTTTCTTCTATTCACATTAAAAAGATAGAACTCCCCTATGTTACTTTTGAAGTAACTTGTTCAAAAGGAACGTATATCCGGAGCCTTTGCCGCGATATCGGGGTAAAAGCAGGATGTGGAGGATGCATGGCAGGTCTTATCCGTACCAGAGTTTCTTCATTTAGAATTGAGGAAGGATTTACGCTCTCAGAAGTAGAAGAAATGAGGGATAGAGATACGCTGTCAGAACATATCATACCAGTTGACAAGGTTTTTTTACATCTGCCAGCTATTTTTGTAAAAGAGAAGGGGGAAAAACTTCTTTATAACGGGAATCCAATTGCTGTGGATTTATACGAAAAAGAACCATCAGCAGAGAGACAGAACGCAAATGAAAAGCAGGAGTACATATACACAGTCGGTGACAGATTACGTGTATATGACAGTCACCATAATTTTATAGGGATTTATCAGCTTCAGGAAAACCAGGTATTAAAGCCTTATAAATTGTTCCTGTAAATACTCACAAAATCCATACCGCAAAAGACTAGCGGTTTCGGAGGGAAAAATGGAATATATAACAAGCTCAGACTTTCATTTTAAAAACACCGCAGTTGCACTTGGAAAGTTTGAAGGAATTCACCGAGGACATCAGCTTTTAATGGACGAAGTAAAAAAACAGGAGCTTCATGGACTTCAAAGCGTTGTATTTACTTTTGACCGTCCAACCAGATTAACCCTTACCGGTGATACAAAATATAAACAGATCTATACAAAAGAAGAGAGAAAAACAATTCTTGAAAAAAGAGGAATCAATATATTGATTGAGCATCCTTTTACAAAAGAATTTGCTGCACTTACTCCGGAGAGATTTATCCGGGAAGTTCTTGTAGAAAAAGTAGGGGCAAAGGTCATTGTTGTCGGAACAGATTTTCATTTTGGAAAGAACCGGTCCGGCAGTATTTTAGATTTAGAAAAACTAGAAGAAGAATGTGGATATCATCTGATCGTTGTTGAAAAACTGCAGTTAGACGGAAAAGATATCAGCAGCACAAGAATTCGTGCATCTCTTGAAAAAGGAGACATGGAAGAAGCCAGTGCACTTTTAGGCAGAAACTACAGTGTTTCCGGAGAGATCGTTCATGGAAATGCTTTAGGACGCACGATACAGGTTCCAACAATAAATCAGAAAGTGCCATCCTTTAAATTACTGCCGCCAAATGGCGTATATGTTTCAAAAATTCACTGGAATGATGAAGTGTACTATGGCATTACCAATATCGGAACTAAGCCGACCGTAAACGACACCAGTGAAAAAACAGTCGAAACCAATATATTTAATTTTGATAAGGATGTTTACGGAGAAAAGATGGTTGTAGAACTCTTACATTATCACAGAAAAGAAAGCCGTTTTTCTTCCGTAGAAGCATTGCAGACACAGCTTTTTAAAGATATTGAATTTGGAAAGCAATTTGTTGCAAAGATTAGGTAGGATACTAGGGAAGCAGAGTTTGACGGAGTTATGACAAGCATTGAGAAAATGTAGAATCATATAAAGCTACAGGAAAACAATAAGAATTTACCCATGTCTTTTAGAATAACAGAAAAAAGGAGTTTCTGAAAATATCAGAGACTTCTTTTTTTATTGCAAAATCTTTTATTTATCTAATTTTTACGAGTTCTTTTGAGGAAGAATTTGCAGAAGTATCTTGTTGAAATTATAATATCATTGTGGTGAATTTGATATGGGAACGATACTTGGTGCCGAAATTATCGGCGATATCGTTGCAATCATCTTTGGAATTTTTGTAAAAGAGATTAGAAAACTATTCCCGGATGTTGTTACTGGAACTGTAATTTTTACAATTGGTCTTTCTCTTTATCCAACCGCGATAAAATACATGGCTGGGGGAGCCGGATCAAAAGAATTCGGAAGTATGAAGAATTGGGTTGTTGCTCTTTGTACATTTGGAGTTGTTCTTATTTTAAGTAATTTTACAAAGGGAATTTTTAAATTAGGGTCATCCAGAATCATATAATTTCAATAATGATGATTCTGGAAGATTATAAATATATTAGATTGTATTTTTCGATTTTATTTCATCTAAGTAACTATACAGAGTGTATTTGGATATTCCTAAGAACTGGCAGACCTTTGGCCCGGATTTGGTAATCAGGAAAGCACCAGCTTCATTTAAAAGGCGGACAACCTGCACCTTATCTTCCTTAGTCATTAAGGTAACTGGCTTACCGATATGCCGTACACTCTGCGAAATTAATTCGTCTAATAAATCGCCGATATTTACAGCAATAGGTTCTTTGGTAGTATCTTCTTCAATAGTACCAGTGAAGGAAGATAGCTCTTTTTCCATAGCAAGCATTAAGGAAATGTCATAATTGATTCCGAAAATTCCAATGATTTTATCAGAATCATCACGAATGAAAATTGTACTTGATTTTAAGATTTTTCCATTTTTTGTTTTTGTGAGATAGGCGAGCTTATCTTCCTGTTTTAAGTTTTGCTTACTATTATGAAGAGACTCCAGAACAATCTGAGAAGGTCCATC
>UMGG01039453.1_pt1 | contig 15055 bp, 10 predicted proteins | sample 1965211 | NCBI WGS metagenome assembly UMGG01 (sample SAMEA4836064, study PRJEB28245) | human gut metagenome | biome: gut microbiome; material: fecal sample | place: Denmark | collected 2008 | reverse complement strand
TAGATAGTATATCATACTGTCTAACAAATGGGGTGCAGTTCATACCGGGGCCGGACTTCTTTCACCGTATGCTCATCGGCATGACCGGTATCCTGCTGGTCATTGGCTTTCTCGTGCTGGTTGTGATGGCGCTGAACTGCCTCACCCACCGCAAGTAAAAGAAAAAAATAGGATAAGCAAGCCGCCCGGGAGGATCTGCGGATCTTCCCGGGCGGCTTTTTTCACAGGCGCAGACAGCGCTGCTTTTGCCAGATTCATCCCCGGGCGTCCTGCCGGGTGGTGTGGAAGTACTCCTTGGGGGTCATGCCGTACTCCTTTTTAAAGGCGCGGAAAAAGTGGTTGTAACCGCCAAAGCCGCTGGTCTTGTACACCTCGGTGATGGGCAGCCCCTGCTCGATGAGGGTGCAGCAGCGGTCTAACCGCGCCTTTACGATATAGCGATGCACCGTCTGCCCGGTCTGGCGTTTGAATTCCCGGGCAATATGTTCCCGGGAGACGAAAACCTCCTTTTCCAGCCGCTCCAGCGTCAGTTCCTCGGTAAGGTGCGCCTGAATAAACAAAAACACCTCGTCCAGCATCAGGTAGTGGCGGCTGACCGATGCGGTGTGGAACTCCGCATGGATGCAGGCACGCAGCGCCAGCACCACAAACATTTGCAAAATACCGTGCTCGAACACCGCTGCACCGAACTGGGTGCGCTCCTGCGGGAGCATCAGCAGCTTCCGGGCAAGGTTTTTCAGCAGCATATAGATCTGGCTGTCCGGGCGCACAGCCACCTGCCGGGAGGGCACCACGTTGAAGCTTTTTTCAAGGTCGGTATCTGCGTCCGAAAGCTGCGCCAGCGTCTGGGGGGACAGCTGTACCCGAATAAGCTCCAGCGGGCCGTAAGCACCGGCGTATTCCAGTCTGCCGCCCTGATCGGGCTTGAAGATGATGAGATTCTGCTGCTGTGCGGGCAGCACCACCTCGCTGCACCGGAACACACCGCTGCCCCGCATGACCAGAAACAAATCATAATACGCGCCGGAATAAAATTCCCGGACGGCGCTCTGCTCAAAAAGATAACACTTGGCTGTATAATTCACCAAAAAGTCCTCCATGAAACTGTCATATGTAACAAATTGTTGTACACAACAGAAAAATACAACTGTTATAATTGCATAATACATCAATTTGCGATAGTTTTCAATCATTTTTGGGATATGTATTGATGAAAAATTAACGTATAATGTAACCGTAGAAAAGAGACTTGTGCGAAAAGTCTCGTGGTTTCACTGTTTTTAAGGAGGATAAAACACAATGGACCAGAAAAAGACCATCCGACCCTTCTCCATGAAGGACAAGATCGGCTATACGCTGGGCGATCTGGGCTGCTGCTTCACCGAGCAGTACCGCGCCATGTATCTGTCGATCTTCTACACCCTGATCCTGCAGGTCAACCCCTTCCACGTGGGTATCCTGCTGCTGATCACCAAGATCTGGGACGCCGTGAATGACCCCATCATCGGTGCCTTGGTGGACTCCCGCAAGGCCACCAAGGGCGGCAAGTTCATCCCGTGGATCCGCGCCTTCTCCTTCCCCATGGCAGTGCTGTGCATACTTGGCTTTGTCAATGTAGGCAATATCAACTACGGCCTGCGTCTGGCCTACATGTTCGTCACCTACGTTCTGTACGAGGCGCTGTACACCTGCGTCAACGTGCCCTTCGGTACTCTGTCCAGCGTGATGACCGATGATGTCAGCCAGCGCACCGCACTGTCCCGCTACCGCAGCCTTGGCGGCACCATCTTCATGACCGTTATGGTCATGGTCGGCCCCTTGTTCCTGTATGTGGACAACCAGCCCGTGGCTGGCCGCTTCCTGATGCTGGCCTGCATCTGCGCTATGCTGGGTCTGCTGTGCCTGCAGATCACCTGCGTATGGTGCAAGGAGCGCGTGGAAGTGCCCGAGCGTCCGCAGGGCGAAAAGCTGAACTACCTGCATGTGCTCAAGGAGATCTCTCACAATAAGGCTCTGCTGGGCGTTATGTTCTTCAGCCTGACCGGCATGATCGGTGCTTCCGTGGTCAACGGTCTGAACACCTACCTGTATAAGGACTTCTTCGGCAACGTTAAAATTCAGGCTGTCTCCGGTATGCTGAGCGTGCTGTACGCTGTGCTGTCCTTTGCCATCACCCAGCCTCTGGCCAACAAGTTCGGCAAGAAGGAGTGGTGCTGCATGGGCGCTGGCTTTGCCGCCATCGTGTTCGGCATCCTGTTCTTCTTCCCCGTCCACAACCCTGTGGCCTTCATCGTCATCAACGGTATCTGCTATCTGGGCGCTTCCGGCATGCAGGTGCTGATCTGGGCTATGGTCAACGACGCCATCGACTACCACGAGCTGCAGACCGGCGAGCGCAACGAGGGCATCGTTTACTCCACCTACTCCTTCTTCCGCAAGCTTGCAAGCGCCATTTCCGGCAGCCTGTCCAGCTTTGTGCTGGGTGCCATCGGCTACAACGTTACCGCAGGCGCTGTGCAGACCGCAGGCGTTGTGAACGCCATCTGGAAGAGCTACACCGGCATCTACTTCCTGGGCTACGGCATTGCAGTTGCCATCCTGTTCTTCGTCTACCCCCTGACCAAGCAGAAGACTGCTGAGATGCTGACCGAGCTGAAGGCTCGCCGCGCCGCAAAGGAGAGCAAGTAAACCATGAAGATCTTACAGGTTCAGTTTAAAAACCGCAATGGCCACACCCTGCGCGGCATCGTGACCCTGCCCGACACCGAGGGCAAGGTACCCTTTGTGGTGCATCTGCACGGCTTTGCCGGCAGCTGCAGCGGCTACAAGTCCATGTACACCCATCTGTCCCGCGCTCTGGCAGCGCAGGGCATCGGCAGCGCCCGGTTCGATTTCTACGGCAACGGCGAGAGCGACGGCGAGTTCGAGGATATGAGCTTTGACGGCTTGCACACCGATGCACAGGATATCTTTGCATGGGCCGCTGAACAGCCCTATGTGGACAGCGAAAAGCTGTTCCTCTCCGGCCAGAGCATGGGCGGCTACATTGCCGCCTCCTGCGCACCGGTCATCCAGCCCCACGGCCTGATTTTGCTGTGCCCGGGCGCCGGGATGTGGTTCGGCTGCGCCCAGCGCGCCGACGGCATTATGCAGACCGGCAAGGACTACGCCGACATGGAGGGTCTGTGCTACAAGATGGCCTTTAACTACGAGATGGCAAAGCACCCCGACCCCTTTACCGAGGCCAAGGGCTACAACGGCCCGGTGCTGCTGCTGCGCGCCGACGATGACCGTCTGGTGGACGAGGGCACCTGCAACCGTTACGCGCAGGTGTACACCGCACCCGATGTGGACACCATTGCAGGCGGCGGCCACAACTTTGCCACGCTGGCAGCCCGTGCCGCCGTGGAGGAAAAGACCGCAGCATTCATCAAAGCAAATCTGTAAAGCAAAGCGTATCTGCAAGGAGGCTTTCGTATGCAAAACGTGATTCTGCAGCCCATCGAGGTGGGCGGACAGACCTTTAAAAACCGCATCATGTTCCCCCCACTGACCACCGGCTACGAGAAAAACGGCATGATCAGCGAGCAGGACATGGGCTTCTACACCCGTCTGGCAAAGGGCGGTGTGGGTTACATCGTTCTGGGCGATGTGGCACCCATCAACAGCTTTTCTCCCACCCCCAAGCTGTTTGACGACAGCCAGATCCCTGCCTTCAAGGCACTGGCCGACAGCGTACACGCCTACGGCACCAAGCTGGGCGTCCAGCTCTTCCACCCGGAGTACGACGTAGACGCCATCAACAGTCTGTTTATGCAGAAAAAGTTTGATGAGATGCGTCAGCGCCTGCATCACGACATGATGTTCTTCACCGATGAGGTCAGCGAGGAGATGCTGATGGCCATCATCGATAAGATGTGCGCCTGCGCAGTGCGTGCACAGAAGGCCGGTGTGGACGTCATCCAGATCCACGGCGACCGCCTGAACGGCTGCCTGTGCTCCACCCGCATGAACCACCGCACCGATAAGTTCGGCGGCAGTCTGGAGAACCGCGTCCGCTTTGCCCGCATGCTGACCCGCGCCATCCGCAAGGCTGTGCCGGATATGGTCATCGACTACAAGCTGTCCATCGTCACCCCGCAGCGCGGCAAGGGCGGCATTGACGAAGCCGACGCCGTGCAGTTTGCCCAGTGGCTGGTAGAGGATGGCGTGGATATGTTCCACGTTGCGCAGGCCAACCACACCGGCAACATGGCCGACACCATTCCTCCCATGGGCGTACAGCCCTACGGCTTCTTCGTCAAAATCGCCGGGGACATCAAAAAGGCCGTCAATGTGCCGGTCAGCGCCGTGGGTCGTATCGTGGATGCCGAAATGGCTGCGCGTGTCATCGAGAGCGGCATGGCCGACATGGTTGCCATGGGTCGCCCGCTGCTGGCAGACCCCGACTGGGGCACCAAGATCGCTGCCGGGAAGGCCTGCGATATCCGCCGCTGCATCAGCTGCAACAAGGGCTGCACCGATGCCATCCAGAACCGTCAGTTCCTCTCCTGCGTGCTGAACGCGGAGAACGGCTACGAGAACACCCGCAGCATCCAGCCCGCAGCGCAGAAAAAGAAGATCGCCGTCCTCGGCGGCGGCCCTGCCGGTCTGGAAGCCGCCCGTGTGGCAGCGCTGCGCGGCCATGACGTGACCCTGTTTGAAAAGACCACCACTCTGGGCGGCCAGCTGAACATTGCCTGCGTACCTCCCCGCAAGGAGGAGATGCGCCGCGCCGCACAGGACCTGATCCACGCGGTCTGCAACGCCGGTGTGCACCTGTGCATGGGTCAGACCCGCACCGCAGAGCAGCTGAAGGATGCCGGTTTCGAGGCCGTCATCAACGCTGTGGGCGCACACAGCGCCGCACCCCGCATCCCCGGCATCGACAGCGTGAACGTGGCCGATGCATGGAAGGTTCTGGCCGGTGAGCAGCAGGTGTACGGCACGGTTGCCGTCATCGGCGGCGGCATGGTGGGCTGCGAGACCGCAGAGTATCTGGCTGCCCGCGGCTGCAAGGTGTCCGTTATCGAGATGATGGACAAGATCGCCGCAGGCGAAAGCACCACCATTCTGCCCACCCTGCTGGAAAACTATAAGACCTACGGCGTGGAGCAGTACCCCAGCCACAAGGTCAAGGAGTTCCGCATGGACGCCGTCGTCTGCGAGAACAAGGACGGCGCAGAGGTGACCATCCCCTGCGATTACATCGTGCTGGCTATGGGTGCACGCTCTAACGAATTTGACGCTGCTGCGCTGGAAGCTGCCAGCATCCCGGTGTATTCCATTGGCGATGCCGCCGGCAAGGCTGCGGATATCTCCAACGCCATCCGCACCGGCTACGATACCGCCTGCCAGCTGTAAAACAAAAATATCGTTCTATTTGTGGATCAGAAACTCCTGTGGGCGCTTCTGACCCACTTTTTTTACCCTCTCAGGCAAAGCCGTCAGGGTTTTGCCTCGCCCTCTCAGGCGTTCCCGCGCCAGCTCTCCCAAGGGGAGAGCGGACACGCCCGGAAACTTTACGGGTCAGCCGGGAACTGTACCGCCACCGCTTAAGCCTTCACCCACCGGGGGAAGGTGGCGCGTAGCGCCGGATGAGGGGCAGCACCAGCTCCCCCGAAGGGGTAGCCAAGATTTAAAGCCCATTGCTAAAGTATTAGGCATCATGAGGAGACTTTCGGCAGTGCTCTTGGCTCTCCCTTTGAGGAAAGACTTCCACCCGCTCCGGGGGAAGATGTCGCGGAGCGCATTCAAAATCATCCCACATAAAAAGGCTGCTGCACAAAACCCTGTGCAGCAGCCTTAAGGCAACACCGCACAATTCCCGCCTGACGGCTTAAGCACCGCTCCGGCGGCTGCGGCACGGCATCTGCGTTGCCAAAATGCTCGATAAGACATCCAGTATTATCTGCGCTTTTGGCTTAGCAGCTGCCGCACCTCGCTCGCCGTATCGGCACTTAGAATTATGCGGTATTGCCTTAAATATTTTACGTTTACAACAGATCAGATGCTGAACTGCACGGCGCAGAAGGCGGCATAGATGCACAGCAGTGCAATGCCCTGCGGGCGGCTCAGCTTGCCCTTGATCAGAGCGGGCAGGGTGAGCAGCAGCATCACGGCAAACATGACCGGGATATCCATCACCAGCGAGGCGTTCATGCCTGCGATGGTGGAGTTCTGCGGGATGCTGAAGGGTGCCAGCGTGACAGACACGCCGCTGACCAGCACTAGATTGAACACGTTTGCACCGATGACGTTGCCCAGCGACAGCGCGCCGTGACCCTTGGCCAGCGAGGTGATGGCGGTGACCAGCTCCGGCAGCGAGGTGCCCAGTGCCACAAAGGTCAGCGCAATGACCGACTCCGGCACGCCCAGCGCCTGTGCGATGAGGGTGCCGTTGTCCACCAGCAGGTCAGCGCCCACAGCAATGAGCACTGCGCCGATGGCCAGCAGCCCCAACTCCTTGGCAAAGGAGCCTTCCTCAGCCTGCTCTTCCTCTTCCGGGGCGGGGGTATTTTTCATAGCCAGCACGTTGCACACGATGTAAGCCACGAACATGGCCAGCAAGATCAGGCCCACCGGGCGAGTGAAGGAGCCAGTGGTGTAGGCCACACCGGCATAGAAAGCGGCAGCCACAAAGAAGAAGGCCACCGGGGTGCGCAGGCTCTTGGGGTCAACCTTGCCCGGGCGCACCGCAATGGTGATGGCGGCGATCAGTGCAGCGTTGCAGATGACCGAGCCGATGGCGTTGCCGTAGGCGATCTCGCCGTGACCGGTGAGGGCAGAGGTGGTGGACACCATGACCTCCGGCAGGGTGGTACCGATGGACACCACCGTGGCACCGATGAGCAGCTCCGGCACATGGAAGCGGCGGGCGATGCCGGTGGCACCGTCCACAAACCAGTCGCCGCCCTTGATCAGGCACAGCAGACCCACGATAAATAACAGAACAGGGATCAGCATAATATCTCTCCTTTTTAATAATAGCGGCAGAGGCACAAAAAAAGACCTTTATCACATCCAGCCCAAAACGGGAAAATGTGATAAAAGTCTCAAGCATCCGGTACTGCATCGGGCATTTCTGCCGGGGGTGTCGCTGCAGCACAGCGCACCCGTTTTTCAACTAAAGTACGCCCCTTACTCCCTTTTATCCAGAGAATATTATACCTGTTTTCCAGCAAAAGCACAAGGGAAAATATGAGATTTATTCTGCCTTGGTCACTTTTTTGTCGTTGGGGTAAATATGCTCCATGCGGGCGTTGTCGAAATGCTCGTCAAGGAACACTTCCAGCTGGCCGTTGGGCGCATCGCCGCTGGTGCGGGCATCGTACCGCGCCAGTGCCAGCGCGCTGGTAAGCATATTCACCGCCATGAATACCGCCAGCGCTGCTGTCATCCACGGACGGATATGGCTGCGCACCTTTTTCATCAGCTTCAGCACCAGCGGGTAGCCGTAGCGCATCCACATCACCGCCGCAATACCCCAGAAAAAGCAGTACAGCAGGTTGATGCGCCCGCCCAGATTGAACTTGCTGTAATCCCAGAACACGGTACCGAACAGCGGCTCTGTAACAGCGCTGCACACATATTCATATACGCCGCCCAGCACTGTGCCAAAGGCAAAAAGATAGCGGTCGCTTTTATCCTGATTCTGCCGCAGCAGCACGGTAGCCATGGCCAGCGCCAGCCCCCACACCACGCTGAAAGGCCCCCACACCAGACTGGAACGGCTCATCCACACCCCGGCGGTCAGGCGGCAGAACACGGTCTCCACCATGTCGCCCAGAAACGCCCCGATGACAAACAGCCACAGCAGGTCTGCCGCGCTGAGGAAGTCGGCTTTCCCCTTCTGCACTGCCGTGGGCTGCCGCCGGGCGGCCTCCGGGTAGGCGCGCTGGATGCGCTTTTCCACATACACGGCAATGCGGCGGCGCAAGGTATCGGATCGCGCCTCCAGTTTCTGGTTCAGCTGTTCCAGCACCGGGTGCTGCGCCGCGTACCGCCCCACCAGAACCGCCGAGCCCAGCTGGTCCAGCGCCGCGATGCCGTATGCTTTAGCCGCCGTTGTTTTTGGAATCCCGAAAGTTCAGAGCTGTCATCAGGCATCCAAACGCACCCGCCCAGAGAAGGCCGGTATAGCACAAAGTCTTTTTCTTTGCGACCAACTTTCCTTGGCAAAACTATACGGTTCTTGAATCGTTGCGGTTCGTCTAAATCTGCAAACAAAACGAAAGACCACGCCGTAAACGGAACACAGCTTACGCAAGCAGGGCATTCGTCTATACAAATTCCTTCCCCAGAAGGCTATCCTTCTGGAATACGCCAAGAAGAACCACTTCCCGAACCCGGTATTCTTTGTGGATGATGGCTGCTCTGGCACAAACTGCGACTGTCCCGGCTTCCAGCGTATGCTGACCGAGACCGAAGCAGAATATAGGAACAATTATCGTGAAAAATTATTGTGAGATCACAGGACTAAATCAGAAAGACCTTGAAAACCAAGGCATTCTGGCTTAGTCCCTTCTTTTTTTGACCGAAAGCAAAGGACTTTCGCAAGAATCAAACAAGCCGGAGTGACGGTTTTTTCGCGGTAACTGCAAAAGACTGCCCTCCCCCCTGTATTGATCAGGTGGTACGGCAGTCTTTATTTTGGGCAATACCGCACAATTCCCGCCTTACGGCTTAAGCACCGCTCCGGCGGCTGCGGCACGGCATCTGCGTTGCCAAAATACTCGATAATACACAAAGTATTATCTGCGCTTTTGGCTTAGCAGCTGCCGCACCTCGCTCGCCGTATCGGCACTTAGAATTATGCGGTATTGCCTTTGATTTTGTTCTCTTTTCGGTGATCTTTACTCCACCTTGCAGACTGGTTCCCGGATAACGGTCTTGCATTTTTCCGGGGCAGTGCGGCGGGGATCGCTGAGGTAAATTTCGTGGTGCAGGCGAGCGGAGGTGCAGTCAATTTTACAGTGCCGCTCCGCCGCAAACTGCTCCATTGCGTTGAGCGTTGCGGGCTCGGTATCATAGTTGCCAAGGTGCATGCACTGCACGCACAGGCCCTCATCATAAGTAAAGTACTCCACTTTGCTGAGATCCAGCTTTTTCTTGGCGGCAGCTTCGGCCACGGCCCAATCGAACTCCTGTTTGGTTACAAACTCCGGCAGGCGAATCATGGCGATCCAAGAGAATGTTTCCTTATGGGCGTAATCGACCCGGCTTTGCCCCTCCTGCCACCAAAGGCCCTCCAGCGGCGGCACCACATATTCAAAATAGCCGGGGATCTGGTGGGTACCTTTGTAGCTCATTTTTATGGTAAAGGCAACCGCATACAGCATACCAATGGCCGCCTGATATTCTCCATCCTGCGCGTTGGGGTCACCATGGCCGCGCACCGCCACATAGTTCATGGGCGGCACTTCCAACAGCTGCGGCTTTTGGGGCGGGAGATAAAATTCCTTATACTCCTTTTTATAGTCAAACGGCATCGGTCAGGTCGCTCCCTTCTTCTTTTTGGGCTTTGGCATGGGCAGTTCGCGGCAGGTGGCCTGCACAAATGCAATCATGTGTTCCCGGTCATCCACATCCTCGTACAGAAAATAATCTTTTGCACCATCATACGGCGGGGCTTTGGGCAACTGCGGAGCAAGGGCTGCCCCCTCTTTGGTAATTTTGATGAACAGCTGGTCATCACACACCAGGGCAAACATTTTGCCGTCCAGATACACGCCATAATCGCCAAACATTTTGTGGTAGGTCACCTGCCCGGCCGGGGCAAGCTGGTCCGCAATATACTGAACAAATTCGGGATTGGAGGCCATAAAAGGTTCCTCTCTTTTCATCATCATTTTACAATATTATATCATATCCCCTTACTCTTTACAACCTTTTTTCTTATATAACAACCAGCTATTGTATGCCGCTGATGCAATAGCCACATTTTTTAGCCGCATTTTTTACAACTCAGCGCTTTACAGTGGTGCTTGGTTCGGTGTATCATAAAAGAATATTAAGGCAACGCCGCACAATTCCCGCCTTACGGCTTAAGCACCGCTCCGGCGGCTGCGGCACGGCATCTGCGTTGCCAAAATGCTCGATAAGACATCCAGTATTATCTGCGCTTTTGGCTTAGCATCTGCCGCACCTCGCTCGCCGTATCGGCACTTAGAATTATGCGGTATTGCCTTAAAAAGGAGATGAGCGCATGAAATGCCCGAATTGGGGTAAAATTTTGGCTGCGGCGGCGCTGTGTGCTGCGCTGTGTGCCTGCAGCAAGCCGCAGGATGTTCTGCCCGATCATATCGCCACGCCGGAAGCATCCGCCACGGTTGCCCCAACTGCCGCCGTTGTTCAGGCCACCACCCCCGCCCCAACAGATACCACCGTGCCCACTATTCTGCCGCAGACCGCAGATGCCGGGCGTAGTTATGTAGATGACACCCTGTTCATTGGGGATTCCAACACCGTGCGCTACACCATGTACGCCGATGACACCGGAACGGCGTTTTCCACGCTGAAAAACAACATTGGCGTGGTCAGCATGGGGGCCGGTTCCATCACCACCCTGAAATGCGAAAAGTTCAAGGGAGACAGCACCCTGTACACCATTCCGGATGCCGTTGCCAAGTTGCAGCCCAAACGCATTATCATTGGTTTCGGCTCCAACAACCTTGGTGGCAGCTCCACGGATGCCACCAAGTTCATCGCGCAGTACCGGGAGGGGCTGGCCGCCATCACCAAAGCATGGCCCTATGCGGATATTATCGTCAGCGCCATTCCCCCGCTGGACCAGCAGCGGGACAACGCCAACCTGACCATGACCCAGGTAGATGCCTACAACGCCGCTCTTGTGACAATGTGCGAGGAGAACGGCTACAAATTTTTGAACACCGCCGAAGTGCTGCGGGATGACGCCACCGGCTGGGCTAAAAAGGACTATACCCTTTCGGACGGGGTGCATCTTTCCAAAGAGGCTGTCACTGCCTATTTTACTTATGTGCGCACCCACGCTTACGTCACGCAGGACCGCCGCCCCGAAAGTACAGCCGTCATCCCGGAGCCGGACGGCGTACCGCTGGGGTTAATCTCCTCGGATCCGATCGCCGTGCGCGGCGCTAAAGTGCCGGTGGAATTTGTGGCCACATCCGGCGGCAGCATCAGCGGTTCCACCAGCCAGAAAGTGAAAAAGGGCGGCACCTGCTCCGCCGTGAAAGCCGTACCCGATGCAGGCTGGAAGTTTGCCGGGTGGACGGCGTCGCTGGGGGCGGCCTCCAGCAGTTCTTCCCTGAGCTTTACCGTGCCCAGCAATGCGGACGCCAACGGCGTGATTGTGACAGCACACTTTGAGCCGGACGAACACGAACATGAATTTGTGGAAGTAAAGGATACCCGCATTGAGCCCACCTGTTTGGAATACGGCACCGTAAAAGTCAAGTGCACCATCTGCGGCAAGGTAAAAGAAAAAGAACTGCCCGCCCTGGGGCATGACTATGACAAGGGCGTTATCACCTTGCAGCCCCAACCCGGTGTGGCCGGGGTGATGACCTACACCTGCCAGCGCTGCGGCTACATCAAAACAGCGCCCATTGAACCGCTGCCCACCGCAACGCCGACAGCTTCGCCCACGTCACCCCCTTCACCGACACCGGCAGTTACCCAGACGCCGGAACCTGTTGTCACACCAGAGCCGATAACTACCCCGGAGCCTACGCAAGAACCTGTCATTACGCCGGAGCCCGAACCGACGGGTGCACCGGAGCCGGTAATTACCGCGGAACCGGCCCCTGACCCGGAGCCGCCACAGGAAACCGAGCCTGCCAGCGAAGCCCCCACCGAGGTTCCTGCACAGGAACCGGAAGTTTCGCAGGAATAACCCTGATTTTTTGAAAAGAAGAGGAACTTAATCTTATGAATGACCCCAGCCAGCAGCACATTGGCACCCCGGCGCTGATTCGCCGGTTTGCCCCTTACCTGATGCGATACAAACGCATTTTGATTTTTGATTTGTTCTGTGCCGCACTGACCACTTTGTGTGATATCGTGCTGCCTAAAATTATGAGCTACCTAACCAACGCCGCCACCGATCCCGGCATTGTGCTGACGGTTGATGCGGTGTTAAAGCTCGCCCTGCTGTATCTCATTTTGCGGCTGATTGATGGTGCCGCACAGTATTTTATGTCCGGCACCGGCCACATCATGGGCGTTTACATTGAGACCGATATGCGGCGGGATGCCTTTGCCCACCTGCAGCGGTTGAGCCACACCTATTATTCCAATACCAAAGTTGGGCAGATCATGGGCCGCATTACCAACGACCTGTTTGATGTGACCGAATTCGCCCACCACTGCCCGGAAGAATTTTTTATTGCGGGCATCAAAATTGCGGCTTCGTTCATCATCCTGTGCGGGGCCAGCATACCGCTGACTTTGGTGGTGTTTGCCTGCGTGCCCTTGATGGCGGTTGTATCCATCAAGCTGAACCTGAAGCTTCGCGCCGCGTTCCGCCGCCAGCGGTTCCAGATCGGCGAGCTGAACGCTTCGATTGAGGACAGCCTGCTGGGCCAGCGGGTTGTGAAGGCGTTCGCCGCGGAAGAGGAAGAGAACAAAAAGTTCGAGCAGGGCAACACCGCGTTCCAGACCATCAAGAAGAAAACCTACCATGCCATGGCCGCGTTCAACACCTCCACCCGGCTGTTTGACGGGTTGATGTATCTGGTGGTCATTGTGGCAGGCGGCCTTTCGCTGGTATATGGCACCATCAGCGCTGGCGATTTGGTTGCTTATGTGCTGTATGTTTCCACTCTGATTGCCACCATCCGCCGCATTGTGGAGTTTGCCGAGCAGTTCCAGCGCGGCGTGACCGGCATTGAGCGCTTTTTTGACATTATCGATACCCCCGTTGAGATCACTGACGCCCCCGACGCCAAACCGCTGCAGGTGGAAAAAGGCGGCATTGAGTTCCGCGATGTGAGCTTTGAATACCCGGACGACCACAACAAGGTGCTGCGTCATGTAAATCTGAACATCCGCCCCGGCGAGAATCTGGCGCTGGTTGGGCCTTCCGGCGGCGGCAAAACCACCCTGTGCAACCTGATCCCTCGCTTTTATGATGTGACCGGCGGCGAGATTTTGATTGACGGGCAGGACATCCGCCATGTTACCCTGAGCAGCCTGCGCAATGCCGTTGGCGTGGTGCAGCAGGATGTTTACCTGTTCAGCGGCACGGTGGCCGAAAACATCGCTTACGGCAAGCCGGGTGCCACGCGGGAGGAGATCATTGCCGCCGCCAGGCTGGCCGGTGCTGATGGCTTTGTGCGGGAGCTGAAAGACGGGTATGATACCTATGTAGGCGAACGCGGGGTCAAGCTTTCCGGCGGGCAGAAACAGCGCATCAGCATTGCGCGGGTATTTTTGAAGAACCCGCCCATCCTGCTGCTGGACGAAGCCACAAGCGCGCTGGACAACGAGAGTGAGATTCTGGTTGGGCAAAGCCTGGATAAGCTGGCCAAGGGCCGCACCACGCTGACGATTGCCCACCGCCTGACCACCATCAAAAACGCTGACCGCATTCTGGTGCTGGGCAAATCCGGCATTGAGGAAGAGGGCCGCCACGAGGAATTGCTGGCAAAGAAAGGCATTTATTACCGCCTGTGGAACGGGCTGGTCAGCGGGCAGACGCTGTGATGGAAAAGCGGACGCCATGCCGCTTTGTTCCGATACAAAATATATAATGCAGAGCCACCCCGCCGTTGGGGCAGAAGTTTCCCGCGGCGGGGTGATTTTTGTGATTTTATAGGGAACGGTTTTGAGCGTTCTATTATCTGCCGCCTATCTCCAACACATAACAAACCCCATATTTTCTGAGCGGCGCCCCGCGCCGCGATCCACCGCCATTATTCATTATTATTTATTATTTATTCTTTTTCCGTCTCCCCGCCGCCCAATTCCTAATTTCTAATTTTCCTCTCAACTCCTCACTCCTAACTCCTACTTCCTAACTTCTTCACCATTCTCCCCGTATTCAGCCCGCAGGTCAGCAGGTTAGAGGCTGTCATGACCGCCAGAAAGCCCGGCATACCGTATTGCGGCATCAGCCACAAAATGCCTGCAATGCGCAAAATGGAATCCAGCACCGAATAGCGGAAGGTCGCCAGCTGCTCCCCCATGCCTTTTAAGATCGCATCCACCATGCTTTCCAGGTACATAAAGGGCGCCACAAAGCCCAGTACCTGCACATAACGGCCCGCCTGGGCATCGTGATAGAGCAAAATGGCGGCATCCTTGCCAAACAGCACCAGCGCGGCCCCCACCAACAGCGAGAACCCACCCGTCAACCCCATGGCAAGCCGCACAAGGCGGCGCAGGGCAGCGGTATCCCGGGCGGTGTGGGCACGGGTGATCTCCGGCATCAGCAGGCCGGAAAGTGCCGCCAGTACCGAGAACGGAAAAAAAATAAGCGGCAGTGCCATGCCTTTTAAGGAACCATACTGCGCCACGGCTTCGGCGCGGGTGCCAAGGTAAGCGGCAAGACAGGCGGGGATCAGCACGCTTTCCCCTGCCTGCAAAGCGCTGGCCACCAACCGGCTGCCGGTCACGGGCAGCACAATTTCCCACAGCTCCCGGCTGGTATAGCCGCGGGGCGGGTCATCGGCGCATGGGCGGAAGCTCGGTTCCTGCCGCGCAAACAGCGCCATAATGCCGCAGGAGACCGCCTCGCTGACAGTATTGCCGATGAGCACCGCACAGCAAGCGTAAGCCGCGCCCCAGTGGGCCAGCTTTACCAGCGCCAATGCGGCCACGGCCATCCGCACGGTCTGCTCCACCAGTTGGGCAATGATATTCGGTTCCACCCTTCGCCGCGCCAAAAAGCACCCCCGCAGCGCCCCGGCCGCCGCAATAAACGGCAGGCTGGGGGCCAGCGTACACAGCCCCAGCTCCGCGCGGGAATCATGCAGGGCAAAGCGGGCCAAAGGGTCCGCCAGCGCCAGCTGCGCCAGCATGGCGGCGGTGCCCA
>UMGG01030007.1_pt1 | contig 15097 bp, 10 predicted proteins | sample 1965211 | NCBI WGS metagenome assembly UMGG01 (sample SAMEA4836064, study PRJEB28245) | human gut metagenome | biome: gut microbiome; material: fecal sample | place: Denmark | collected 2008 | reverse complement strand
GCTTAAATATAAAATCCCTCAGATTGTTACGTTGACCCGTTTTTTTTATTCGCACAACGGCTTTAAAAAGGAAAAAACGCTGATTATTTATTTGACAATCAGCGTTTTTTAGGAGAGCCGCTAGCCAGACTTGAACTGGCGACCTACGCGTTACGAATGCGTTGCTCTACCAACTGAGCTATAGCGGCAATGGGTTTTCGATTACGAGGTGCAAAGGTACATCTTTATTTGAATTTGCAAAAAGAATTGCCTGATTTTTTAGAAATATTTCTATCTGGCATTTTTTCTATATTTGTGTATTTATCGGAGATATTATGGATAAAGCCGTATGGTAAAGACGTTTAACTCTATTGGGTGATTGGAAAAGTACTGTTTGGTATAAGTGGTGTTTGTGGCAAAATACCGGTTGTATTGAAGCCCGGAATTAATTCTTTTTCCAAAACTTCAAAAGGAAATAAATGTATATTATGAAAATAATATATTACCTTTGTCCCCAATTAAAAACATTACTAGATAACTAAAAGATTAATCAAAGATCTTACTTATGCGTAAATTTATACTATTGTGTTTGTTGGTATTTACGGTATCAAGTGTGGTATTTGCCCAACAAATGACGGATGAACAAGTCATTCTGTACGTGCAAGAGGCTCAGAGTCAGGGGAAGACACAACAGGAGATGTTGGTTGAATTGATGAAGAAAGGAGTCACAAAAGAACAAATCCAGAGAATACAGTCTAAATATTCAGGCAAATCGGACGGAAGCTCTGAGGAAAATGCCAATTTCATGGGAGAAGCGAACTCCCGTTTACGTACGCAGAAAACTTACGAGAACAAAAACAAGAATATCTCTCAGAATGAATCAGGCTTGGATAATCTCGGATCCCAAAAGCAAAGTATTAAAGGGTTGCGGGCGAAATCGGCCCAGCAACGCAACGGATATGGAACGGGGTTGAATAACAATGGACAGCCGGGTTATGGTTATAATGGTCCTAAAAGCGCGGAAGACGCTTTTACACAACAAATTTTCGGACATAATATTTTCGATAACGAATATCTGACTTTTGAACCCAATATAAATGTGGCAACGCCCGACAATTATCGTTTGGGGGCGGGCGATGAAGTTATTATTGATGTTTGGGGAGCTTCCCAGACTACGATTCGTGAAAAAATCTCGCCTGAGGGTACTGTGCAAATTGCAAAGTTAGGACCGGTTTATCTGAGTGGAAAGACCGTAGAGGAAGCCAATGATTATTTGAAACGCGAATTTGCCAAGATATATGCCGGTGTTACGGGAGAAACTCCCAATACGCAAATAAATTTGACGTTAGGCGAAATCCGTTCCATTCAGGTGAATGTTATGGGTGAAGTTGTCGTGCCGGGTACTTACACCCTCTCTTCATTTGCATCAGTTTTCCATGCCTTGTATTGGGCCGGCGGAGTAAATAAAATCGGTAGTCTTCGAAGCATAAAAGTTATACGCGACGGAAAGACGGTTGCAGATTTGGACATCTACGACTTTATCATGGAAGGTCGGCTGAAGGATGATATCCGTCTTCAGGATGGTGATGTGATTCTTGTCAATCCTTATCAGACTCTGGTGCAGATATTGGGTAAGGTAAAGCGTCCTATGTATTATGAAATGAAGCCTACGGAAACAATCGGTACGTTGCTGAGATATGCCGGCGGCTTTACGGGCGATGCGTATAAAAAAGCCATCCGTCTTGTACGCAAGAGCGGACGCGAACATCAGATTTTCAATGTGGACGAAATGGATTATTCGGTATTCCGCCTGGAAGACGGTGATGTGCTTACGGTGGATTCCGTTCTCAACCGTTTCGAGAATCGTGTAGAGATTCGCGGTGCTGTTTACCGTGAGGGCTTGTATCAGCTGAGCGGAGAGGTGAATACCGTGAAACAGTTGATAAAGAAAGCGGAAGGTGTACGTGGAGATGCTTTCCTAAATCGTGCCGTAATCAATCGTGAACATGAGGATTTGACGCGCGAGGTTATTTCCATAGATTTGAAAGGCTTGTTGAAAGGTGTGGTTGCGGACATTCCTTTGCAAAAGAATGATATACTTTATATTCCCAGCATTCAGGATCTGAAAGAAGAGCCTACAGTGACTATCCATGGTGAGGTTGCTGATCCGGGTACTTATCTTTATGCCGATAAGATGACCATCGAGGATTTGGTCTTGGAATCGGGTGGCTTGCTTGAAGCGGCTTCTACAACGAAAATAGATGTATCGCGCCGTATTAAATCTCCCAAAAGCACGGACGACAGTAATATTGTAGGCCAGACATTTACCTTTGACCTGAAAGACGGCTTGCTGATAGGAGCGGGGAGCGAGAATTTCTATTTGGAGCCTTTTGATGAAGTGTATGTCCGTAAAAGCCCTGCTTATCGCAAGCAGAAAAATGTGGGGATAATAGGAGAGGCATTGTTTACCGGTACTTACGCGTTGTCCAAGAAGAATGAACGTTTGAGCGACCTGGTCGCTAAAGCCGGTGGTGTTACATCCGATGCTTATGTAAGAGGAGCCCGTCTTATCCGTAAAATGTCGGAGGAAGAGCTTCGCAGAAAGGAAGATGCTACCCGCATGGCTATAAAGGTCGGTGCAGATTCAACTACTTTATATGTATATACGGTAGGTATTCATCTGGATGAGGCTTTGAAAAATCCGGGTTCTGATTATGATATGGTGTTGCGCGAGGGGGATGTATTGTTTATTCCTGAATATGTAAGCACAGTGAAAATCAACGGTGCCGTGATGTATCCTAATACCGTACTGTACAAAGAGGGAGAGAACAGCCGTTACTACATCAATCAGGCGGGCGGATATGCTTCGAATGCCAAGAAGCGCAGTGCTTTTGTGGTTTATATGAATGGTACTGTATCCCGCATACGCTCCGGTAGTAAGACGGCAATCGAGCCCGGGTGTGAGATTATCATCCCGACTAAGGATCCGAGTAAGCGTATGAGCGTGGCCGAAATGGTAGGTATGGGTACTTCTATTGCCACTTTAGGCACAATGATTGCTACTTTGGTTAATCTCTTTAAGTGATAAGGACAATGGACGAAAGTAAAATACAAAAGGCTCCGCAAAAACCGGAGGAACAGGAAATCGATTTGATTGAGTTGGCTCAGAAAGTGTGGGCCGAGCGTAAAATGCTTTATAAGGTATGCGGTATTGCGGCAGTGATTGGCTTGATTGTAGGATTCAGCATTCCTAAAGAGTATTCTACGGAAGTGACATTGGCTCCCGAAAGTGCAAGTAAAGTGAATGCCGGGAGTATGGGGGCATTGGCTGCTATGGCTGGCATCAACTTAGGCGGTTCTGTCGGAGAAGATGCCCTGTCGCCCGAGCTGTATCCCGATATCGTTAAGTCAACCCCTTTTCTGCTGGAGTTGTTTGATGTAAGGGTCAAAGACCAGAAAGGTAAAATAGATACGACCTTATATGCTTATCTGGATAAATACCAGCGTTCGTCATGGATGGGTGCTGTAATGTCTGCGCCATTCAAGGCTTTGGGTTGGACCTTGTCTTTATTCAAGGATAAACCGGAGAAGAAGGAAGGAAAAATCGATCCGTTCCACCTGACATTGGATGAGGCGAAGGTAGCGGATGCTTTGAGTAAGCGTATCTTGGTTACGATTGATAAAAAAACAGGGGTTACAACTTTGGAGGTTACTATGCAGGACCCTTTGATTTCGGCTTCGTTAACTGATACCGTGATGCATTGTTTGCAGAATTATATCACAAATTACCGTACCAATAAAGCCCGTCATGATTTAGCTTTTACAGAAAAGTTATATAAAGAAGCAAAGGCGGATTATGAGAAAGCTCAGAAAAAATATGCTACTTTTGCAGATGCCAACCAGAATGTGGTTCTGTTAAGCTATCGTGCCGAGCAGGAACGTTTAAAAAACGAAGTTGAGCTGGCTTATACTGTTTATACCCAGGTTTCCGGACAATTGCAGATGGCAAGAGCCAAAGTGCAGGAGATTACTCCGGTATATACGGTTGTGCAACCGGCTACGGTTCCGTTGCGTGCCGCCAAGCCTAATAAGATTATGATTCTTATAGGTTTTGTATTCTTGGCAGGAGTGGGATGTGTTGGCTGGATATTATTTGTGAAGGATTTATTTAAAGATTGGAGAAAAGCAAACAAAGCAATATGATGGCTAATAATGATATGAGTCGTTGGTGTGTTCTGTATACAGCACCAAAGTCGGAACGTAAATTAGTGCAGCGCCTGCATGCAGCAGGATATATGGCATTTTGTCCTATGCAAATCGTATTCAAGAAGTGGAAAGGACAGACCAAAGAAGTGTTTGCACCTCTGTTCCCCGGCTGTGTTTTTGTAGAAGAAGCGGCGGGTGTGGAGTCGTTTGTTGCTTCGCAGGGTGGTGTATCTTTCTTACTGGACGCTGAGGGTCAGAAGCTGTTTGTTTGCGCCGATAAAGCAGAGTTGCCGGCAAAGTTTGTGCATTTGTTGAAATAGAGGCCACTTTCTTTCCGGCATAAAAAAGCTACATTCCAAATGTAGCTTTTTTTATGCCGGAAAGCATTGTTTTTTAATCAAACAAACTCTTGAACTTCTTGAAAATCTTCTCCTTGATAGAAGTATTCGGCTTGAAGTTATCCGACCTTTCCATTTCTTCCAGCGCTTTTTTCTCTTCCTTGTTCAGTGTTTCGGGCACATATACGCTGACATTCACCAGCAGGTCTCCGGTTCCGTATCCGTTTACGTTAGGCAGTCCTTTGCCGCGCAGGCGGAGAACCTTACCCGGCTGTGTACCCGATTCGATTTTTACCTTAACCTTGCCGTCAATGGTGGGTATTTCTACTGCACCGCCCAATGCGGCTGTCGGGAAACTGAGCAACAGGTTGTAAATCAAATCATTCTCATCGCGAATCAGTTCCTTGTCCTGCTCTTCCTCTATGAGAATCAGCAGGTCGCCCGGTACGCCGTTGTGTTTGCCCGCATTGCCTTTACCGCCCATGGAGAGCTGCATGCCTTCGGCTACACCCGCAGGAATTTTCACGGTAACGACTTCTTCGCCGTAAACGATACCTTCGCCTGCACATTCCTTACATTTATTCTTGATGACCTTGCCTTCGCCACCACAGGTAGGACAAGTGGTACGCGTCTGCATTGTGCCGAGGATGGTCTGCTGGTTGCGGATTACCGTACCGCTGCCCTTACAGGTAGGACAGGTTTCCGCGCCGCCGTCTCCCTCTGCACCGGTTCCGTGACAGTGGCTGCAGGGTACATACTTTTTCAGTTTGAATTTCTTCTCGACTCCGGTAGAAATTTCCTTGAGGTTCAGCTTTACCTTTACGCGCAAGTCCGAACCGCGATAACGGCGTTGCTGTGCACCACCGCCGCCAAATCCGCCGAACCCGCTGAAACCGCCACCGAAACCACCGCTGTGTCCGCCGAATATATCACCGAACATGGAGAAGATATCATCCATGGACATGCCGCCGCTGAAACCGCCGAACGGTCCGCCGTTGCCGGCAGCGCCACTCATTCCGGCATGGCCGAATTGGTCGTAACGGGCACGCTTGTCCGGATTGCTTAATACATCGTATGCTTCTGCCGCTTCTTTAAACTTCTCCTCGGCTACCTTGTCACCGGGGTTTTTATCGGGGTGATACTGGATAGCTTTCTTACGATAGGCTTTCTTTATCTCCTCAGCCGATGCTGTCTTTTCGACTTCCAGAACTTCGTAATAATCTCTTTTTTCCATATAACTGTGTATGTTATTCTCCAACCACTACCTTGGCATGGCGGATTACTTTGTCGTTTAGTGTGTAACCGGTTTGTACGCAGTCCAGAATCTTACCTTTCAAAGCTTCGTCGGGAGCCGGAATTACGGCAATGGCTTCGTGGTAGTCCGTGTCAAGCGGTTGTTCTTTGGTTTCGATTACTTTGACGCCGTTCTGGCCTAAAACTGTCATGAACTTGTTGTAGATGAGTTCCACGCCTTCTTTTACGGCAGCTACGTCAGTGGCAGTTTCCATGTTTTTCAGGGCGCGTTCAAAGTCGTCTACGATAGGAAGGATGCTGCTGATGCTTTTTTCTCCGCCGTTCAGGATGAGTTCGGCCTTTTCTTTCATCGTACGTTTACGGTAGTTGTCGAACTCGGCAGAGAGACGCAGGTATTTGTCTTTCTGGTCTTCAATCTCAGCGTTGGCCTTTTCCAGTTCCTGAGCGAGTTTTTCTTCCTCTGTCAGGGCAACTTCTTCTTCTTCTTCTTTCTCTGTTGTTTCTTCACAAGTTTCGTCTTGAGCGTCTTGTGCTTTTAACTCTTCTTCGTTGATGTTTTCTTTTTCTTTAGAGTCCATATTGTTATGCTTGTTATTCTTGTAAAATGATTTTGCTTTCATTGTTGTTAAGGGTTTAAGTTAATATGATACGGTTTTAATAGCAAAAACTTTGCCAAATTGACGGCTTTTGCCAAAAACGCTGCAAAGGTAATATTTTTATGTCAGATTGACAGCGTAATGTGCTATAAATAGAGCGCTAACCTTGTGCGGACAGTAAGTTAACTCGATAGGTTGCAGTCAGTTACCTTTGTTGTATGTATCGGGTTAACTTCATATCATGCAATAAGTTAACTCGTTGTAAGCTGTTTTACCGTATTATTTCGTATCTTTGTACCCGCAATTTGCAGAGTTATAGGTATTAAATTGTAAGTAGTACATAATAAAACAGTAAATATAAAGATGATTACAGTCTCGAACGTATCGGTTCAATTTGGTAAAAGAGTGTTGTTTAATGATGTAAACCTGAAGTTTACAAGTGGTAATTGTTATGGTATAATCGGTGCCAACGGTGCCGGAAAGTCTACTTTCCTGCGTACTATTTCGGGCGATTTGGACCCGACAACGGGGTCTATCATGCTGGGACCGGGCGAGCGCCTGTCCGTATTGAGCCAGGACCACTTCAAGTGGGATGCTTATACGGTGATGGATACCGTGATGATGGGGCACACCGTGCTGTGGGACATTATGAAACAGCGCGAAGAACTCTATGCCAAAGAGGACTTCACGGACGAAGACGGTCTGAAGGTATCCGAACTGGAAGAGAAATTCGCCGAACTCGACGGTTGGAATGCGGAAAGCGATGCTGCCGCCTTATTGAGCGGACTGGGCATCAAGGAAGACAAGCATTATGTGCTGATGGGCGAGTTGAACAACAAGGAAAAAGTACGTGTCATGCTGGCGCAGGCTTTGTATGGCAATCCGGATAACCTGCTGCTGGACGAGCCTACCAATGACTTGGACATGGAAACCGTAACCTGGCTGGAGGACTATCTTGCCAATTTTGAACATACCGTTCTGGTAGTGAGCCACGACCGTCACTTCCTCGACTCCGTTTGTACGCATACGGTGGACATCGACTACGGAAAGATTAACCTCTTTGCCGGAAACTACAGCTTCTGGTACGAGTCCAGCCAGCTTGCTCTCCGTCAGCAGCAGAACCAGAAGGCTAAAGCCGAGGAGAAGAAGAAAGAACTGGAAGAGTTTATCCGCCGTTTCAGCGCCAATGTGGCGAAGAGCAAGCAGACTACCAGCCGTAAGAAGATGCTGGAGAAGCTGAATGTGGAAGAAATCAAACCGTCGTCACGTAAGTACCCGGGCATCATCTTCACTCCCGAACGCGAACCGGGCAATCAGATTCTTGAAGTAGCCGGACTGACGAAAACGCTGGAAGACGGTACGGTGCTGTTCCGTGATGTGAACTTCAATGTGGAGAAAGGGGATAAAATCGTGTTCCTTTCACACGATCCGCGTGCCATGACCGCTTTGTTCGAGATTATCAACGGAAATATGAAGCCGGATGCGGGAACTTTCAACTGGGGTGTTACGATTACCACCGCTTATCTGCCGTTGGACAACACTGCTTTCTTTAATACGGATTTGAATCTGGTAGACTGGTTGAGCCAGTTTGGCGAGGGCAATGAGGTATATATGAAGAGTTTCCTCGGCCGTATGCTTTTCTCCGGCGAAGAGGTGCTGAAGAAAGCAAGCGTACTGTCGGGTGGCGAGAAGATGCGTTGCATGATTGCGCGTATGCAGTTGCGTAATGCCAACTGTCTCATTCTGGATACGCCGACCAACCACCTTGACTTGGAGTCCATTCAGGCATTCAACAATAACCTGAAGACCTATAAGGGAAACATCCTGTTCTCGTCTCACGACCACGAGTTCATCCAGACAGTGGCAAACCGTATCATCGAACTGACTCCGAACGGCATCATCGACAAGATGATGGAGTATGATGAATACATCACTTCCGACCACATCAAGGAGCTGAGAACAAAAATGTACAATAAATAGGGGTTAGTGGTTAGCGATTAGTGATTAATGGTGTGTCAAAACAAAAAGGTGATTATGGTAATATTATCTTATTTGTTGGTTTTTTAGGCACGGATTGACGGATTTACTTTATTTTGGGGTAATATTATCAAAACAGTTGGTATATTACCCCTTATTCTTTTTCCGTGAAATCCGTAAAATCCATGAAATGCGTATAGTCCGTGTAATCCATGCCTAAAAGAAATTATCAAACCACATCCCACTCTCATCACCAACCCTTAACCCCTAATCGCTAATCACTAATCGTTAATCGCTAATTTTAAAATCACTCCTGTTCCCACTACCATCAGTACCGTACAGAGTATGGAGCCTTCAAAGCCGAAAGCGCCGCCGTTTATCAGATTGGCTTCGGGCAGCCGAAGGGCCAGCAAGCCGTTGCAGAATTTATTTCCACTGACCTCATAGCCTAATACCGGGCCTTGTATCCAGTTCCAGAACCAGTGTAGAGCTATCGGGAAGCAGAGGTTGCGTGTGTATATATAGGATGAGCCTAAAAGGATGCCTGCCAGAAGTATGTTGATAAAAGACAGAAAGTCGAAGTTCGGATTGCCTATATGAATCAAGGAGAACAGGGCGGCGGAGAGGAACAAGGCACAAAACTTATTCACCCCGCTTTGCAGCAGGCGTTCCAATACAAATCCCCGCAATGCCAGTTCCTCTGTCACGGCTACCAGCAGGAAGAATACAAGGCTGATCAGTAAGGAAGAAGGATTGAATGCCACTCCTGCAATCTCTACCGCACCTGCCCACAAGGATATGCCGAACCCTACTGCATAAAGAACGGTTGCCAGCAGTATTCCCGACAGCCAGTCCTTCCAACGCATCGTTAAAGAGCGTCCGAGCCCTTCCAGTGAAAAGCCGCGTAAATGCCATACTATCCATGCGGAAAGGAATACGCCTGCCAGCATCAGCGTCTCGCTCAATATGAAATAGGACATCGTATCGGCCTCTTCCTTTCCTAACTTCAGCAATACGGTTGCGAAAGGGACGCTTATTATTGTAATGATGATGACGGCAAGCGCGGCGAATGAAACAATGTCGATTGCCGCTTTTCCAAAACGTTTGGCTTTGGATTCATTTCCGATGGTTTCCATGAAAAAAATAAGTTCGGTTAATTAATATCCGACAAAAATAGCAATAAAAAGAGAAATCATTATTCACGGTTGGCGCTTTCTTCTTATATTTGAAAATTAAATCAATCTGACACAAAACATGAACCTGAAAAAGATACTTTTAGTAGCCGGACTGGGCATTATGATATCGAACGTCTCCGCCCAGACTTCCAGGAGATATACCGTTGCCAAACCCGGTACTTTGGTGGAAATGCTCACCGAAGAAGAAGCGAACGAGATTACCCACCTTGTCCTGCAAGGCAAGCTGAATGCAGTGGATTTCCGCCACCTGCGCGATGAATTCAAGAAACTGCAAATACTGGACATCTCCAATGCATCCATCAGTATGTACGCCGGAAAGAACGGTACGCATCCCGACCGCTTTTACATCTATCCCGCCAATTGCATCCCGTCCTATGCTTTCTGCAAGCAGCTTGGCGACAGCACTTTTGCCGGAAAAACATCCTTGACGGAGGTAATCCTTTCCGACAAGACCAAGAACATCGAAGACGGCGCATTCAAGGGATGCACCAATCTGAAGATTTGCCGCATACGCAAGAAAACTCCCCCCAACCTGTTGCCCGAAGCTCTGGCGGACAGTGTAACGGCGATATTCGTCCCTCAGGGCAGCAGCGATTCCTATCGTCGCGGCAAGCGGTGGGAGACATTCGCTTTCATAGAGGGCGAACCGGTAGGAGCTTTGGTGCAGATAGCCACCATGGGCAGCCTTGCCAGCGAACTGCTTCGTGCAGGCATACAGCCCAAAGATGTGAACTTCCTTACGGTAGAGGGCAAGATGGACGAGGCGGACTTTACGTTGATACGCAACTACATGCCCAATCTGGTGAGCGTGGATTTGTCCAAGTGCAATGCCACAACTATCCCCGAATACACGTTTACCCAAAAGAAATACCTGCTCAATATCAAACTGCCCCATGGCTTGAAGAGCATCGGCCAGCGTGCGTTCAGCGGATGCGGACGGTTGTGCGGCACGTTGGAACTTCCTTCCGGTGTAACTGCCATAGAGTACGGTGCATTCATGGGATGCGACAATCTTCGTCATGTCCTTGCCACCGGCAATAAGATTACAACTTTGGGCGATAACCTTTTCGGCAATGACAAGGACAAGCTGATATATAGGGATTAGGGGTTAGTGATTAGCGATTAGTGATTAGCAGGCTGCGCACTCACACCGCAAGGCACTAATCCCTAATCACTAACCCCTAATCGCTAACCGCTAACCCCAATCATCGTCAGTTGTATACGTTTCCGTTCGGTATCTACACTGAGCACCTTTACGCGTACCTGCTGATGGATGGATACAATCTCATTAGGGTTTGATACATACTTCTGCGCAAGCTGGGAGAGGTGTATCAAGCCGTTTTCCTTGATACCTATATCGACGAAAGCGCCGAAGTTGGTGATATTCCCCACGATGCCAGGCAGCTCCATGCCTATGCGCAAATCATCGATTGTGCGCACGTTCTTATCGAACTCGAACACCTTGATAGGTCCGCGCGGGTCACGCCCCGGCTTCTCCAGCTCTTGCAGGATATCCTTCAAGGTCGGCATTCCGACGGTGGGAGAGAGGTAGCGTTCCGGCTGTATCTTCCGGCGCAATTCTTTGTCGGCAATCAGTTCGGCCACGCTGCATCCCAGGTCCTTTGCCATCTGCTCCACGATGTGGTAGCTTTCGGGATGCACCGCCGTGTTGTCCAGCGGATTTCCGGCATTTGGTATGCGCAGGAAGCCGGCACATTGCTCAAAAGCCTTTGCACCCATGCGCGGAACTTTCATCAGCTCCTTGCGCGATGCGAATGCTCCGTTCTCGGCGCGGTAGTTCACGATGTTCTGCGCCAGTTGAGGCCCAAGTCCCGATATATAGGTCAGCAGATGGCTACTTGCCGTATTCAGGTTTACGCCGACCAGGTTTACACAGTTCTCCACAGTCTGGTCGAGGGATTTCTTCAGCTTGGTTTGGTCTACGTCGTGCTGGTATTGCCCCACACCGATGGACTTCGGGTCTATCTTGACAAGCTCCGCCAGCGGGTCCATAAGCCGGCGGGCGATGGATACGGCACCGCGCACCGTTACATCATATTCCGGAAACTCATCCCTGGCTATCTTGGAAGCGGAGTAGATGGATGCACCCTGCTCGCTGACAATGAAAATCTGCACTTCCCGGTTGAACGTCTGCCGTTTCAGGAAATCTTCCGTTTCGCGGCTGGCAGTGCCGTTGCCCACGGCGATGGCTTCCACCTTATAGGCCTCTATCATCTTCTGCAGTTTGGCAAACGCCTCTTTGCTTTGGTTCACCGGCGGATGCGGGTAGATATTCTCGTTGTGCAGCAGGTTGCCCTGTGCATCCAAGCACACCACCTTACAGCCGGTGCGGAATCCGGGGTCTATTCCCATCACCCTTTTCTGCCCCAGGGGTGATGCCAGCAGCAACTGCCGCAGGTTTTCCGCAAAGACGCGGATGGCTTCATCGTCGGCACGCTCCTTGCTTTGCGCGGCAAACTCAGTCTCGATAGACGGTTTCAACAGACGCTTGTAGGCATCCTGCACGGCTTCCGCCACCTGCTTCCCGCAGGCGTTGTTGCTCTGTACAAACTGCCGTTCCAGCCGTTCCACACACTCCTCGTCGTTGGGGCTGATACTCACCTTGAGCAGACCCTCCGCTTCGGCGCGGCGGATGGCAAGCAGGCGGTGCGAGCTGCATCGCTTCAGGGGTTCCGAACAGTCGAAGTAATCCCGGTATTTGGCACCTTCCTCCTCTTTGCCTTTTATCACTTTGGCGGTCAGCAGGGCTTGGCGTGCAAAGGTGTTCCGCAGCATGTTGCGGGCGCGTTCGTTCTCGCTCACCTGTTCGGCTATGATGTCGCGTGCGCCTTTCAGGGCATCGTCCGCATCCTTTACATCGCCTTTCACGAAGGCGGCGGCACGCTGTTCGGGATGAGGCTCGCGCTGGAGCATCAGCAGGGTGGCAAGCGGTTCGAGTCCTTTCTGGCGGGCGGCTTCCGCACGGGTTTTCCGTTTGGGCTTGTAGGGCAGGTAGATGTCTTCGAGGGCGGTGCTGTCCCACGTGTCGTCAATGCGCTTTTGCAGTTCCGGGGTCATTTTCCCCTGTTCGCGGATGGTGGCGACGATGGTCTCCTTCCGTTTCGCCGTTTCCTTCAGTTTTTCGTAATGGGTACGGATGGATTCTATCTGCACTTCGTCCAGTCCGCCCGTCATTTCCTTACGGTAGCGGCTGATGAACGGGATGGTTGCTCCGTCGTCGAGCAGGGAGAGTGTCTGCCCGATTTGTTTTTCCGATATGCCGAGAATGGCAGCTATCATGCTGTGAAAGATTTGTGTCATGTCAGCTTCTTTTTTTGATAATGAGCGCCAAAAGTACGAAAAACAATCTTTCCCTACCGCCTTTTTGTGAGTTTTATTATATCTTTGCGCCGTTTACACATTATATATTATACATTAACAGAACAACAGAATGAAAAGACTGACCTGCTGTCTTGCGTGGATGTTCCTGCTGATTGGAGCAGTTGCCGCGCAGGATAAAGAAGTAAAACTGAAAATAGTACAGACCAGTGATATCCACGGTAATTTCTATCCCCACGATTTCATCCTTCAGCGGGAGGCTGCCGGAAGCCTGGCACGCGTGCACGCATTCGTGCAGAAAGCGCGCGAAACCTATAAGGACAACCTGATTCTGCTGGACAACGGCGACATCCTGCAAGGCCAGCCTACCGCCTATTACTATAACTACATCGACACGGTATCGCTCCACGTAACCGCCGATATGCTGAACTTCATGGGCTATGATGCCGCCAATATGGGCAACCACGATGTAGAGACGGGACGTGCCGTTTTCGACCGTTGGGCGGGCGACTGCCGTGCTCCGGTGCTGGGTGCCAACATCATCGATACCGCTACGGGCGAACCCCACTTCCGGCCCTACAAGGTGCTGGAGCGCGACGGAGTGAAGATTGCCGTCCTCGGCATGATAACGCCCGCCATTCCGGTGTGGCTCTCCGAGAATCTGTGGCGGGGGCTTCGTTTTGACGACATGGAAGAGACCGCCCGCAAGTGGATGAAGATAATCCGCGAAAAGGAGCGTCCCGATATTGTAATCGGTATGTTCCATGCCGGGCAGGACGCCTTGCTGATGGGCGGCAAATACCGGGAGAATGCCTCGCTGGACGTAGCCCGCAATGTTCCGGGCTTCGACATCGTGCTTATGGGCCACGACCACGCCCGCGAATGCAAGAAGGTGCAGAACGTGGCAGGCGACTCCGTACTGGTGATGGACCCCGCCAGCAACGGCATTGTGGTGAGCGACATCGACATTACCGTGACCCTGCGCAACGGCAAGGTTACGGACAAGCAGATTGACGGCGTGCTCACCGAAACCGCCCCCTACGGTATCAGCGGTGAATTCATGGAACGTTTCTCGCCGCAGTACGCCACCATTCAGGATTTCGTATCGAAAAGAATCGGACGCTTCACGAAGACGGTCTCCACCCGTCCCGCCTATTTCGGTTCTTCCGCCTTCATCGACCTCATCCATACCTTGCAGCTGGACATCAGCGGTGCCGATATTTCATTGGCGGCTCCCTTGTCCTACGACACGCAGATTAAGGAAGGGGATATTTACGTGTACGACATGTTCAACCTCTACAAGTACGAGAACATGCTCTATACCATGAAACTTTCGGGCAAGGAAGTACACGATGCCCTGGAGATGTCCTACGACCTATGGACCAACCGCATGACTTCGCCCGACGACCACATCCTGCTGCTCCGCGACCAACCCCGCGAAGGCGCTGCGGACAGGGCTGCCTTCAAGAACTTCAGTTTCAATTTCGACTCCGCCGCAGGCATCATCTACACGGTAGACGTCACGAAGCCGTGTGGCAGTAAGGTAACCATCCTCAGCATGGCTGACGGCACTCCGTTCCACATGGACAAGATGTACACGGTAGCCCTGAACTCCTATCGCGGCAACGGCGGCGGGGAACTGCTGACGAAAGGTGCGGGCATCTCCCAGGACGAGTTGAAGGAACGCATCATCAGCTCTACCGACAAGGATTTGCGCTATTACCTGATGCAGTACATCGAGCAGAAGAAGGTAATCGAGCCGCGTGCGCTCGGCCAGTGGAAATTCATTCCGGAGGAGTGGGCTGTTCCCGCTTCCAAGCGCGATTATGAATTTCTGTTTGGTACAAACCGAAATTAGTATTACCTTTGCCGTCCCTAACTCAAGAAACAAACCGTAAGACGTGAGAGGAATAAAAAGAACCATATGCGCATTATGCTTGCTGGCGCTCTTCGTGGCGTATCAGGCAAGCATAACGGCGTTTACCCACGTCCACTACGTCAACGGGGTGCTGATAACCCACTCGCACCCTTTCCATAACCAACATTCGCACTCCACCGACTCGCTGATTGTCATCGGCCTGCTGTCGCACTTCAGTTCGGACACGCCGGACTGCTGCGAGCTGCAACACCCGATGCGCTCTCTGTTGCAGGTGATGGAAAGCGAAACCGGAGTCAGTAGCTTTTTAGTGGGGATACGCATATAGTTTAGCAA
>UMGG01079447.1_pt1 | contig 15126 bp, 9 predicted proteins | sample 1965211 | NCBI WGS metagenome assembly UMGG01 (sample SAMEA4836064, study PRJEB28245) | human gut metagenome | biome: gut microbiome; material: fecal sample | place: Denmark | collected 2008 | reverse complement strand
TCACTGATCCTTGTAACCTTTGTCAACATGATCCCTGCATGCTGCTTTGGATCGTTTGATTCAACCTTATAGATCATTTTAGATCCATCAATGCTTACCCATTTGTCCGGTACCATATCATATCCATCGGTCGTTTTCGTCTGATGAATACGGTAAGCTCCATAAGAAAGTAAATCTGTTTCTGCGATCCCTTTGTCATTCGTTGTGATCGTCTGTTTTAAGTTATTCTTGGAATCATAAACCTCAAAAACTGCCTGTGCTTCTGGAACATTTTCCCCACCAAACGTCTTTACAACCTGTATTGTTCCTTCATATTGCTCTTCTTTCAGATACTGGGATGTATTTTTATCGACCGTGACTGATATATCATTACTAGATACCTTATATCCCAACGGAGCATACTTCTCATGTAAACGGTAATATCCCGGATACAGATCTGTCACTTTTGCATAACCATTCGCATCAGTTACCATCTGTGTCACAAGTGTTCCTGCTTTATAGACAACACTCTTGTTATCGGAGCCTGTGATATCATGGTCAGCATATAGCTCATAGACAGCATTCTGCAAGTTTGCTTCAACTCCTAGATCCCCTCGTTTATTCTTTACAGTTCCCTGTTTAAAGATCTCCAGATCACTCTTTTGAAATTCATTGGTGTAGTTAAATGTGAATGATCTGACTCCACCCTGTTCCACTTTGCTCTGATCTGTCTGATCTGGGATCAGGTGTCCGAATGGGGATTTTGTTTCCCTGACCATCCAAGTGTGGACCGAGGCACTCTTTAAGGCTGAAATCTTCTGCTTTGCAAGTTTTTGTGCTTCCTGCATTGCCACAGCATATGCTTTTGCCGAAGAATCGTACCAGCCATTATCTGTCGCTTCTTTTTGCTGACTTTTTGAAAGATCGTTCCAATTCTTTACATAAGTCTTTTTCGTTGATGTCACACTATAACTTACCGTTCTTTGAACAGTATAAGAAGCTTCTCCATTGTCATCGGTTGTTACACTTCCTTGATAATTCCCATCCATATAGATCTGAAATACTGCTCCAGAAAGCCCTGCTCTTGTTTCCGCATCTTTCTTTTTGATCTTGATCCTTACATTATCTGGGCTGGTTCCTGACTTTGTTGCACTCGTTTTCGCTTTTTCAATATCTGGCGGTGTATGACGAAATCCGAACAAAACCTGATGAGAATCCAGTTTCTTCTTTTTCACACATTTCTTCACTGTATAATAGTAGATCGTTCCTTCTGGATCCTGATCACTGATCATTTTACAGAACTTTTTTGCATCTTTCTGCGAATAACCCCTGTCCACATTTTTTCCTGCCTGATAAACGGTATTTTGCTTATTCGCTCCATGTCCACATGCCCAGATGTATGCCTGACACAATGACAGATCTTTTGTATTCTTGCCGCTTGACCTGAAATACCAGTTTAATGCTTTTGCAATTCCCTTTTTTTCATAAGTTGCTGCATTGATCGTCTTGTATTTTAAGGTATCTCCAGAACACATGGTCTTTCCAGAGTTTAAGCAAAACACTCTGTGTCCGTCAGCTGTCATACTCCACAGACCTTCTGATGCAGGACGATCAATCTCTGAGATCTTATTACTTGATAATGCCTGGCTCATCACCAGTTTGGCTTCTCCTGTGAAAGCCTTGACGTCTCTATTCTTCAGGAACAGTGATTCTCCTGAACCACTCAGATACATTGTCATGATCATCAGGAGGGTAAGAATACTTACCGATATCTTTTTACAGATCGTCTTCATTTGTTTCAAACTTTCTTCCTCCTTTTTACTTGTAACGGTTTGTGAAATATCCTGGCTGCCCTTCCTTGTCGATCCTTCCATACTCAGAATCTACGTGGTCTCTCGAAAATCCAGTTCCATTCTGCCCTTCCAGTTCGATCGAGCCATTAAACATGCCGTCATCATGAATAATGTTGTGTGTGTCGAATGATCCATCTGTTTTCTTCCAGACAGCATACAATTCACAAGTCTGTCCAGCATCGCAGAGAGTATTGACTGCCTGTCTATCGGTATATTTTGCTTTGATCGCATTCGGATCTTCACTCCATCCAAGGAAGGTATATCCCGGCCGTTCAAATGTATTTGCTGGCAGGATATCATCCTGTCCATATTTTAATTCCACAGTCTTTTTGCTGCCTGATGCACCATTTCCATCAAATGTTACTTCATAAGAGTTCTTGGACCAAACAGCATAAAGTGTTATACCCTCCGTGTTACTCCATGTGATCGTCTCTCCTGGAGAATACCGTGCTCTCACCGCATGTTTATCTGTATTCCATCCAACAAAGGCATAGCCTTTTTTCGTGTATCCATTCTCAGCAAAGCTGTAATTTTGATCGTACGTGGCTGTCCCATCATTCACATATCCAGAATCTTCTCCATTTCCATCATAGTTTACAGTGTATGTATTCGCTGTCCACTGGGCTGTCTCTGTATAATTACCACATACCAGCCAGCCTGTATTGGACATCCATTTTGTTCCTTCATCCAGCCATCCTTCCAAGGTATAACCTCTTCTTGATACCGTTGGAAACGAAAAATAATCTCCATCCGTAAAATTCCATGTTACATCTGCACCATCTCCACCATTTCCGTTGTAATAAATGCTGCGGCTTGGCTTTTCCAGATTCAGATTTATAGAACACCAGTCATAAGTTTTCCATCCATCTCTGTCAGCGGAGGCCACTCCGACCAATCCAGTACTGACATGGATATTTACTGATTTCCAATGTTCTTGAGTATCATGATAGGAATTTTCCCAAAATCCATCATTTCCTCCGCAATAAAGCGTTATATCCTTGCTCGGATCTGAAAATACTGGTTTATCCACCGTTACCCATTCCCAGGATCGATGCTGTTCATGGGCCGGTAACAGATACCAGACTTTGATCGTTAAAAGTGTATAGTTGTTGTTACTGTTCTTCTTTGAATATATCGTCTGTTTATTCACTGTAAGCTTATAATCTCCGCCTCCACCGGAATACATCGTTACCGTATATGGATGTCTGGAATTATTAAATGTCCCACCGCTGACATTTTTATTTTTTTCATATTCATCACTATGAATATACATTGTCAGACTATCGCTTTTCCCATTTGGTCCATTGATGTTCACTGTTAAATGTCCATCTTTAAAATGTTTGTTTCCTCCTGTATTATATGATTGATAAGCATTTGCCTTCTTCATCTGATACCATGCCAGAACGGAAACAAATGAAACCATGACCACTAATACCACTATGATCTTTCGTTTTCTTTCCAGGATCTTTTTTGCATTCTTCATCATATCCTCCTCTCCATCTATTTTTATCTATCTTCCTTTTGTTTCCTGATCTTCTGTCCATGATTCCTCATACAGTACACCACATACCGATATCTTCCATGTCCTCGGTACGGATGACAGGTTAAAAGTGTGACCATATCTTTCCCTTTTTGAATCAGAATCTTGTCCATATCATATGGATCAATCACTTTAATCTTTGTAACCCGGTAATCCAGTCTTTCCCATGGATTTCTAATGATCACCTGATCGCCTGTTTTTAACTGTTCGATGTCCCGAAAATACGGAATTCCCCGATATCCCCGATGTGCAGCGATCACGCAGTTGCTGTCTTTTTGTCCTACTGGCAGGGATGTCTGTCCCATGATTGCTGCTCCTTTTCTCATATTTTCCATCGTCGCTCCCAGATATAATGGAAGTTTCTGTTTCATCTTCGGTATCTTAATGTAACCGAAGGTATTTTTTTCGTTTCTTAAGACGATCGGTGCACTGCGATAACTGAATACATCCTTTAGTCCTGCTTGTTTTTCTTTGAATATCTTCCTGTTATAGCAGACTGCTTTTTGATACAGTAGATCATCCTGTTTTCTTTTGCTTCTTCTCTGCGTCAGTTCTTTCACTGTCTGATCGGACTGTTTTTGTTTCAGATATGATATGATCTCCGGATAAAGCAGTAACGTGATCCCTATCACCAGAAAAAAGATTCCAACAATATTTATGATCTTTTGTTTCACCCATATCTCCTTTCTCCGCTTTTTCTTTTCATCTTTTCATATACTTTTCTGGCTGCGATCAATACACAAATGATCAATAGTCCTGCAAAGATGGCCCGTTTGTAAACTTCCATCCATTGCGAATGATGATTTCTTGCTCTTATCTCTTCCTCTTTTGCATGATAAGCTGTGCGAACTCCTCGGACTAATAAACGCTTGTCATTGACTCCATAGGGTGTGCAAGTAACCAATGTTACAAGATCTTTTCCTTCCATGATCTGAAGTTCCTTTGTATCTTGTGGTTCCACGACTGTGATCTGATCCACACGGTAAGCAAGCTTTTTATCCAATACATGTATAAAAAAGAAATCTCCCTTTTTCATCTCTGTCAGATCTGTAAAGATTTTTGCAGAACTAAGCCCAGTATGTCCAGTCAGCACCGCATGGGTATCTTTTCCTCCAATCGGAAAGGAAGATGCAGCCAGATGTCCGATCCCATGTTCCAAAACTGTCCCACTTGTCCCATGATAGATCGGCAGATTAATTGAAATGCAAGGAATCTTTAAATATCCCATGATCGATGATCCATCAATATTTAATATTCTATTATAATGAACCGTCTCTCCATCTAAGCGTTTTTCCTTAAACGGATCAGTCAACTGTATTGAAGATTGTATCAATTCCACATTATACTGTTTCGCTTCATCCATTACTTTTTTTATGATCGCCTGATCCATTCCGGCTGCCTTTTCCTGATAACTTTCCACTGTCGAACCTGCACTCTTTTCAAACAGATAGTTGCTTACAAATGGATAAGACAGCAGAAAAAAGCCGGCCAGAATAACCAGAATCGATATGATCTTTTGTTTCATTTTATCTTTGTGATCGTCTTCTGTTTTTGTTCAAGATCAAGATCCCACATCCAGCAACAACAACCCCTGCAATGATCAGAAGATAGTTTCCTGCCCCACCTGTCATTGGCAGCATGAACTGCTTCTGATTTGTGATCTGCATATTGATATATGCATTTCCAGAATCATCGTGTTTTGTCATCGTTGCCTTTGTCTCATCCACAGTCGCACTCGCTGCTGTAGTCTGAACCATCACATCATTCTTTAATACCGCACCATTAGGAACTCCATCATTTGCTGTGGAATCTGCATCAGACTTACTCTGGATCCCTGTGATGTTTGCTTCGGTTGGTGTGATATCTGCTTTTGTCTCTTTGACCTTAACGATCACTTCTTTCTTTAACAGGGAGTATCCTGCATCGGAGTGTGTTTCTGTAAATCCATATTCATCTCCTTCGATCCCATTGATCACAAGTTTTCCATCAGAAGACGGACTAAACTGAGTCGCATCAGCTTCTTTTGCAGACTTTCCTGTTACCTGATAAACACCTGCTCTATCTGCTCTTGCTACCAGATAGTAATTATCTGTCTTATTTTTTACAACGAATTTAACCTTTGTTGCATCTCCCTTGCTGTCAGAAAATTTCTTTGTCAGATCATATCCGTAAGAGTATACGATACATTTGTCTTTTAAAATATCATAATAATTCGTATTTGTTCTCTTCCACATAAGGGATACATCGTTTGGATTTCCTTTATCACCAAGAATAACGCTGTCATCTGTATTCACCTTAGCTGTATAATATACAACGATATATTTATCAGAATATTTCTTATTCAACTCATTAAGTCCTGCTTTTGTCATCTCAATCTTCATTGCAGGATCGTCTCCAGATTTTCCGTATGTTGCTGCAAACTTTGGATCCGTGTCGGAACTCTTCCATACAGCCAATGCTCCACTCTTCTCAACATTATTCACATTTGTTCTGTCCGCTGCATCCTTAGTTTCATAGATTGCGATCACGGCATCTTTCCCATATGTCATTCCTTTTGCCATCGTATCGTTAAATGTATAAGTTGACAGGTAGGTTGTTGATGATGTGATATGTGGCAATTTGGAAATGAACTGATAATCCAGTCTTTCTGCTTTAGAGGCTGTCACGGTACTCTGGTATTTGTATTCATTTCTTGCAGAAGTAAAATCTGCCAGTCTGTCTGTATTGGCAGTTGTTACATTGTCCTGATCTGGATTATTGCGTACTCTTTTGTCAAGTGTTGGATTTCCAGTTTCATTCTTTGGATAACAGATCACATCATAGAACCAGTCATCTCCCTTAGAATCCGTGGATGGCAACTGTACAAACCATGGATTTGTTGTGTAAGTTACATTTTCTGGTGCCTTTGTCTCAACGATCAGGTAAAGACCCAGTGGCAATTTGTCTTTACTTGTCACACCATTAGCATTAGTCTCATCCATGGCTGTCCCATTCTTTCCCATGTAATCTTCTAATTTGTCTTTCGTTACCGTATTATCTTCTAATGCCTTGGCAAGTTTCTCATTGATCTGCTGGCTTGTAAAATATGTCTTACTTCCTTCTGTTTTAGCTGCATCAGAAGATGTCAAACCCAAAATCTGCTGTATTGTGGTTGGAAGTTCATAGATCATCTGAATCTTTCCATTCTCACTCTGCTGTTCAACATCTCCAACTCGCAGGTAACTAAATTCCACACCTTTGATCGCATATTTTTCCAAGGCTGCTTCCGCAGCAGCGTCCTGTTTTCCTGTTGGTGTAAACTGACTGGTGTTAACACCGGCCTGTTTTGCTGCTGTCATGTCATATTTGTGGATCGTTATAGATCCGGTTTTGCTTGTATCGACCACATCTGTTGATGCCGCTTTGATATTAACGATAGGTGCAAGCATCATTGCTGCAGATAATACAGCAATCATTATTTTTTTGATCATATTTTGAATCTTCATTTTTCTTTCCTCCTATTTTTTAGAATAGAAAAAGCACAGAAATCATTGATCATACTCAATGATTCTGTGCTTTTCTTTATGTAATATATACTATTTTATTTATCTGTTAAATTAGTTTTGTCAGGTGCAATCATGATCGTATTCCAAAAAGAATCTTTGACTGCCTCTGCCTGAATCTCATCTACTACTGTGTCAAGATCGACATCACTTGTTAACTTCTTGCTCTCATCCATTACGGAAACTTTATCGTTGATTCCTAAGGATGTGATCGTAACAAACTGTTCTTCACTAACTAGTGTTCCTTTCTTTAGTGGAACCGCTAACTGATAATTCTTCTGCAATACTGACTTGATCTCATTATACATTGCTTTAAATTCTTTGCTTCTGTATTTCTTCTCAGCTTTCAGCTGCTTTGCCTTCTTATCAGCCTTCGCAGATATCTTTTGATCAGAATAAATCTCCCAGCATGGACCTCCTGCTGATGCTGACTTCGTCTGTGCGATCACTTCTTTTAGTGGATATTTGTACTGTGTACGCTGTCTGCTTCCAACATCTGCAACCGTTACCTGATCATTATCATCGATCGCAACCAATACGATAAAATGACCTTTCTTCGTAAAATATCCTGGCCCCATCAGTGCTACTACTGGATGCTTCTTCTTCAATGCATCTCTAACCTTGCTGACATCACTTCCAAGTCCATGACATTCCAGTTTATACTGTTGTGCCAGTGCTGGGACCATCTCATGACTTGCTCCAGCACTACTGTAATAGCCATTCTTATATGCCCATACTGTTGTATCAACTGGAGTTACCCATTTATTCGTCAGCGAACTGATACAAACTGCCATAGCGCTTGGTCCGCATCCACTGCTTTTGATCTGATATCCATTGTCATTCCATGCTGCATCTGCCTGATTAAAGTAAATAAATCCCTGTATCGTCTCTTTCTTATCTTTCATCTCAAGACTATGATCATTATATACTTTTGGAATGATAGATTTTTTATCTTTCTTGTCTTTTTTCTTATCTTTCTTCTTATCTTGATCAGACTTTGTCTTTTGTTTCTTTGTATGCGTTACCGCTGTATGTTTCTTTGTATGTGTTGTTGCTGTATGTTTCTTTGTATGTGTTGCTGCAGCCGTTGTATGCGTATGCGTTGTTGCTTCCGTTGTCGGCTTTGCCTGAGTCGTCTGTGTTGTTGTCTCTGTCGTTGCTTCACTTTCTGTCGTCTGGGCAGAAGAATCTGTCTTGGTCTCAGTCTGTTCACTGCTTATTTGCTCTCTTGTGACTGGCTGATCTGCTCTGACCACAGACACTGATCCAAGCATCAAAAACGTATACAGAGCTACTACAGCTGCTGTTTTACGTGTTTTTCTCATCTTTCATTGTTCCCCCTAACTATTTAAACATACTTATTATACCACTTTGGATACCCTCGTCAATAAAAATGAATGGTCATGATCCATGTTCACATTTTTTTCACATCTTATGCTTCAAAGACTAATTTTTCAATTGCATATGCAACACCATCTTCATTATTTGTCTTTGTCACAAAGTCTGCGATCTCTTTCAGATCAGGTTGTCCATTTTCCATAACAACACCGGTTCCTACAGCTTTGATCATCATCGTATCATTTCCTGCATCTCCACATGCCATCACTTCATCCATAGATAATCCAATTTGCTCTGCCAGATGTAAAAGTCCATCTCCTTTATCACATCCAATCTGATTTATTTCAATGTTATTTTCCAGAGAACTTGATACACTCGCAATATTTTTCTCGATTAATTCTTGTCTTGCAGTTTCCCGCTCTTCCATATCATCAAAAAATACATTGATCTTCTCAATTCCCAGCGGATGCTCTTCAATGTACTTTCGCAGATCATCCAGCGGCAGTCTTGTATCTCTCACAAGTTTTAATACATGATCTGATACACCATACTCTGCAAGATGGTCAAAATAGCATCGTTCCATATACCCTTGCCCATTCTGATAAATATCACGTGTACAATGATATTTTTCCAAAATATCAAACAACGAAAATACCGTTTCTTTTGGTAGATGATTTGTATATATGATCTTATCTTCTTTCTGATCATAAACAGTTGCCCCGTTACAGCAAACAGCATATCGAACGCCTGGAATATCTCTTAAAAATTCTGGAATCGCTTTAAAAATACGTCCTGTTGCTGGAACTATATAAACACCCCTTCTGATCGCTTCTTTTAGAACTTCTTCTGTGTGTTTTGAAATCTGTTTCTCGCTGTCTAAGAGTGTATTATCTAAATCCATCGCTACTAATTTTATCTTACTCATGCTATTCCTCCACAAAAAAATAATTTTGAATGTTGATCTGAAGACTTTTATATCCCTGATACTCATTGATCACTGGATAATATGTACATGTGATATACTTTGATGTTCCCATTTTCTCTCGAAATTCATCTTCATCCTCAAAAATCATACCATCAATCCTAGTTCCCTGACCACTCTTTAATGCTAATTTTATCACATTTCTATTTTTTCCAAAAACATTCACACGTTCCACTTTTAACTTTCTGTGTGCAAATAATGGTTTTTTATTTTCTTTTCCAAATGGCTCTAAAACAGATAACTGATGGATCAGATCCATGGTAATATAATCAACTGGCATATCAATATCAATCTGTACTTTCTTTGCAAAATCTTTTTTCTCAAGGGTACAGTTCTCATTGATCCTTTTGCGGAATTCCTGTAATTTTTCTTTTTCCAAAGAACATCCTGCGGCCATTGGATGTCCCCCAAACTTTGTGAACACCTCTTTGACTTTCATCATCTCTTCAAACATGGAATATCCTTCGATGGAACGTCCAGAACCTTTGATTCCTTCTTTTGCATCTGTTAAGACAAATGCTGGATGATTTAAGCGGTCCTTGATCCTTCCTGCTATGATACCTGCAATACTTTCATGACATTCTGGAAGATATAATACAAGCACTTTATCTCCTTTTGCTTCATATTCAAACGCCTGTCCCAGTGCCTCTTTTACACCATTTTCTGTCATGGTTTTCCGAAGATCATTCAGTTCTTTTAATTCTTCTGCTGTCTGTTTTGCCTTCTCTTCATCTTCTTCCAGAAATAGATTCAATGCTTTTTCGGCAGATTCCAAACGTCCGCTCGCATTGATACATGGTCCAACAATAAATCCTAATGCATAAGACTGTATCTGTTTATCCATCAGATCATGCACATTCAGCAATGCTTTCAACCCGATATTTTGTGTATCTTTGATTCGGCGTAATCCTTCTTTGACAAAGATTCTGTTTTCTCCTGTCAGATCTACCACATCACAAACAGTCGCGATCGCAAGCATGGATAACAACTCTTCCAATTGGCTTTCATCTTCTTCCATTGCCTGATAGAATGCCCTCATAAACTGAAAAGCCACTCCTGCTCCACAAAGTAACGGATACGGATAATTGCATGCTTCCTGCTTTGGATTGATCACTACATCTGCTGGTGGAAGAACCTCTTTTCTCACTCCTGCTTCATCGGTATCAAATGGTACATCATGATGATCCGTAACGATCATTGTCAGTCCATGTTCTTTGCCATATGCAACTGCATCTGCTGCTGCAATCCCATTATCACAGGTAAGGATCGTATCAATCTGGTCTTCCACTGCTTTTTCAATGATATTTTCATTAATTCCATAGCCATCTTTCATGCGGTCTGGAATCTGAAAATCAATCTTTCCACCAAGATCATGAATCGCTTTCCACAAAATATAATTTGAGACAACTCCATCTACATCATAATCTGAAATAATACGGATCGTTTTCCCCTCTTGTACCTTTTGCTTCAAAATCTCAACTCCTTCTTTGACGCCTTTCATCAAAAAAGGATCTGAAATATCTGAAAGTTCTCCATACAGATACTGCTGTATTTGTTCATCCCCAACCACATCCCTGTTGCGGATCAGCCGTGCGATCACTGGATCTATGTTAAACTTTTCTCCAATCTGATTAAAATCAGCCTTTTTCTTATACAGATACCACTGTTCCATCATCTTACTCCATTTTTCATAAAAAAGAGCATCCAGTATTTACTGAATACTCTTTTTGAATGTTTTATTTTCTTTTCTTTTTCTTCTTTTTCTTGCGGTTTGGATTTGCTGTGATCTTCTCTGGCTGTGCTTGACTGGCTGCCTGATTTTCTTTGATCACATCTGATCCAATTCGCGTCTTCATCATATACCAAAGTGGTCCAGTTAAAAATACAGAAGAGAACGCTCCTCCGATCACACCCACCATCAATGCTAATGCAAATTCTCTTAAGGAGGATACTCCGCAGATGAATAACGCTAACACCATAACAAATGTTGTCAAACTTGTATTGATCGTACGAACCAATGTACTTGAAATACTCTGATTCACAAGTGCTTTGATATCATCTCTTGTCCGGATCGTCTGAAGTTTCAGATTCTCACGGATACGGTCAAAGATAACGATCGTTGAGTTGATAGAATATCCAATGATCGTTAACATACATGCGATAAATGTTCCACCAACAGATAATCTTCCAACAGAATATGCTGCAAATACGACCAATACGTCATTGATCAATGCGATGATCGCACTGGATCCAAACTTCACGTCTTTGAATCGGATCGCAATGTAGATCAGCATACAGATCGCTGAGATCACAACGGAAATAAATGCATCTCTTTGCATTTCATTACTGATTGTTGAACTGATATTCTCTGTTGTTACAGATTTTACTTTATAATCTTTCTTTAATGTATTTTCAATCTGTTTTCTCTGGCTCAGATTCAATTCTACACTTTTTACAACCATCTGATTGTTTGCTTTTACTTTCTGACTCTGAACAGAGGTTGACTTGCTGACTTTCTCGTAAGCTTTCACAACCTGTTTTTCCAGAGAATCATTGACTTTCTGGTCATCCTTGAATGTGATCGTAGATGCTGTACCACCTGAGAATTCCAGATCATAATTCAAGATTGATCCAATCTTGCTTCGATTCATTGGAAGTGCAGCAAGTCCGATCAAAATGATCACACCTGCAACTGCAACGTATTTCTTACCTGTACGGACAAAATCTCTTGTTTTGATCGTTCTTGGTTTTCCATACCATTTCTTGTCGCGAAGTCCAAAATGATATGCCGCATATACAAGGAATCGGCTGATCACAAGTGCTGTAAACATAGAGATCAATACACTCATCCCAAGTGTCTGAGCAAATCCTTTGACCGTTCCTGATCCTTTAAACCATAAAACTAATACTGCGATCAATGTTGTAACGTTACCATCGATGATCGCTGATGCTGCCTTTCCGAATCCAGATTTGATTGCTGCTCCTGTACTCTTTCCTGCCCCGATCTCTTCCTGAATTCTGGCATAAATAATAACGTTTGCATCAACTGCCATACCGATACCAAGGATGATACCTGCAAGTCCCGGCAATGTCAGTGTCGCATTAAATCCATTCAGTGCTAATAACATCATCAGCATATAGATTGCAAGTGCCACACACGCAATTACACCAGGCACTGCATAAAATGCGATCATGATCAGGCATACCAGTACAAATCCGATGACTCCTGCTTTGACCGTTGTCTGGATCGCATTCACTCCTAATTTCGCAGATACTACGTTAGAACGTAATTCGTTTAATTTCACTGGTAAGGAACCGATTCGAATTGATGAAGCTAAATTCTCTGCTGCTTCATAACTTTCCATACCATCGATCGTACATTCTCCTTTTGTGATCGCTTCCTGTACATTTGGGGCACTGATCACCTGATTATCATAGATAATATAAATTGGTTTTCCAATATTGGCTTTTGTAGCTTTCGCAAATGCCTTTGTTCCCTTAGCATCAAATTCAAGTGCAACTAAATATTCTTTCTTACCAGTTGTCTGATTCTGATTAGTTACAGCTTTGGCTTTCTTAACATTTTGACCTGTCAATACAGTATCTAATGTTGTCTGAGTCGTTGTTTTTCCATTCTTCTTTACTTTTACCTGTTTCTGGACAGCAAAAGAAAGTGTTCCTGGTTTACCAAGCTCATCTAAAATCTTGTTTGCATCTGTTACTCCAGGAATCTCGATATTGATACGATCTTTTCCTTCCTGATAAACTTCTGCTTCTGTACTGTACCCTTCTACACGCTTCTGAAGTTTGTATACAGTATCTTTCATATCACTATCAGATACATTCTTGCCATCTACTTCATATGTAATACTAACTCCACCTGCAAGGTCTAATCCAAGTTCGATATTGCTTGCTCGACCGATCTTCTTCTTTGTGATTCCCTTGGTTGTGATAAATGCTCCAAATACACACAAAGCGATCAGTAAAATAAGCCCTGCAATATACTTGCCACTGCTATTACGCTTCTTCATTCTCCGTCTCCCCTTCTAATGCCAATGCTGCCTTTACCATTAATGCACATTCTACCCTCTTGCGCTCTAATTTACATCCGATCTCATAAGTTCCATCGATCGTACCGTTAAAGTTATAAGAGTTTGCACTGCATCCACCACTGCAATAGAATCTTGCAAAACATTTTTTACATTCTTCTTTGGAGTATACATTACATGCCTTGAATTCTTTGACGATCTCATCTTTCTTAACTCCTTCGTAAACATTACCCATTAAGAAGTCTTCTTCTCCTACAAACTGATGACATGGATATAAATCTCCCCATGGAGTCACTGCAAGATATTCTGTTCCTGAACCACATCCGGATAAACGTTTTGCAACACATGGCCCTCCTGTTAAGTCGATCATAAAGTGGAAGAAGGTAAATCCTTTTCCTTCCTTCTCTCTTTTGATCATTTCTTTTGCAAGAAGATCATATTCATCCATCAAAATTGGAAGATCCTCTTCTGTGATTGCATAATCTGCTGTATCTGGTGCTACAACAGGTTCTACAGAAATCTGTTCGAATCCTGCATCTGCTAAATGCATAACGTCTTTTGAGAAATCTAAGTTATGATGTGTAAAAGTTCCTCTTACATAATATTTCTGCTGGTTTCTGCTGTCTGCAAATTTCTTGAATTTGTCGATAATAAAATCATAGCTTCCTTTTCCATTACGGAATGGTCTCATGTAATCGTGAACTTCTTTTCTTCCATCCACACTTAATACAACGTTATCCATCTCTTTATTGGCAAATTCCATGATATCATCGTTTAGTAATACACCATTTGTTGTCAATGTAAAACGGAACTTCTTATCATGTGTTTCTTCCAAAGAACGTCCATATGCAACGATCTCTTTCACTACATCAAAGTTCATCAAAGGCTCTCCACCAAAGAAATCAACTTCCAGATTTCTACGGTTTCCTGAATTCTCTACAAGAAAATCTAATGCTTTCTTACCAACTTCAGCACTCATTAATGCACGTCTTCCCTTGTATTCTCCTTCTTCTGCGAAACAGTATCGGCAGGCAAGGTTACAATCATGTGCAATATGAAGACAGAGTGCCTTTACAACTGTTGGTCTGTCTTTGAATCCACAAATGTATTCTTCATAACAGTCTTCTGTAAATAATACACCTGCATCTTTTAATTCTGTAACTTCTCCATAAGATTCTTTGACATCTTTCTCATCCCAGGATGATAATTCTTTGATGATCTCTTCTAATGTATGATCCTCATATAAAGCAATCACCTCATATGTCAGGTCATCAACCACATGGACAGATCCACTTGCTACATCAAGGACCATGTTATATCCATTATTTTTATACTGGTGAACCATTGTTTCTTTCTCCCTTTATCTGTTATTTTCTTTCATCGAAAAAATGAGGCGGCCCACAAGGAACGCCTCAAGCACAAAGTCTTTGTTCGATTTGACTATTTGCTGTGTTCGCAGGTCTGGTTACCTACTGTACAAGATGTTTTACATGCTGACTGGCAAGATGTCTGGCATTCACCACATCCACCTTTTTTCACTGTGTTCTGTAATGTTTTATTTGTCAGAGTTTTAATATGTTTCATCTTATCGTCCTCCTGATTCTCATAAAATAACTTGCTATATTGTATCATATTCATTTTCAAATAGCAAGCATTCCACCTAAAGTTCCTCCTGCAATACATAAGAAACATGCTGTGATCCTTTCTGTGGAAAACAGAACGATATTTTTTTGAAAAATCCATGAGATCAAAGTCAAGATCATAAAGTATAACATTCCTGCTGCAAATCCCCATAAAAACTTCTTTTTTCCGATCTTACTTCCGATCAGCATGCCAGCAAAAA